>Ga0302114_10002214_pt1 | contig 12566 bp, 11 predicted proteins | sample AG5_Surface_MG_FD_203107 | JGI IMG/M metagenome (GOLD analysis project Ga0302114, IMG submission 203107) | Marine microbial communities from Western Arctic Ocean, Canada - AG5_Surface | ecosystem: Environmental > Aquatic > Marine > Oceanic | place: Canada: Western Arctic Ocean | collected...
TCTCATTGTAGCGCTCATGTCGCTCACACCGTACCATTAGCCACATGGACTCTGACAGTTCAGATGATGGGCCATTAGCACGTAAGAAGCGACGTTTGAAAGAAGCATCAATTAAAAGGAAATTGAAGCTCGCAAAAGAGCTCCTCGAACAGCAGCAACAAAATCAGCCCGTTGTCGAACCGCAGAAGCCGGAGCCCGATGCTGAGCAGGTAATAGAATTTACTCAAGCTCCAATTCCAGCTCCAATTCCAGCTCCAATTCCAGCTCCAATTTCAGTTCCCTCCTCATTCTCAAATCCACCCCAACTAAAACCGCGAAACAATCCTAACCGTCCCCAAGCCCCCCTCCCTCCTGAGTGTTCCTCTACTACTAATGAATCCGTCCTCAAGCGTCAGGAAGCCGCCCGTGCGAGCATGTACTTGAAATCAAAGCCCGAGCAACGCATTCACGACTTTAACTCTCAGTCGCAAACTCTATCCGAGTTCCAGACTCAGTCGCAAACTCAGTCGCAATCTCAGTCTCAGTCGCATACCCAATCCCAAACCTCCTCCCCGGCGAAGCAGCACATCGTCATGGCGACCAACGCAATACTCACAAACTCTGCTGCCCAAATAAAAAAGGCCCAGGAGAAGGCTCGAGCAAAAATCTACGCCAAGCCACGGGAGTCAAAATCTGTCATGCTCGGCCCTTTGAATAATAAAAAAAAGAGCAATTCAGACACGCCGATGTACCCCGATGGCTGGGAGCCTGGCGACGAATCGGCCCGGACGCCAAGGTGCAAGTGTCAGAGTTACTCGGTCGAGCGGACTGTGAAGAAGGAGGGGCAGAACAAGGGAAAGCAGTTCTTCGTCTGTCAGCAGCCGATGGGAAGCCCCGACAACTGCGGAAATTTTGTTTGGAAAATTGGTTGGTACAACGAGCAGTTCGCCAAGGAAGAGGAGAGCAATTTCAACAACGAGAATGGAATCGTCTCGACGATCTACAATCGCGGGTCTTCTTTTGTTGATGGAGGGAATAATAATAAAACTTCCAACAATACTGCAGAAGTGAGCAACAACCACAACCAGACGACCCTCGCCCCTCTCCACAACTCCGAACCTCTTCTCCCCTACATGGAGATGTTCTCCCTTTACTTCCACAGTCATTTGAAATTGAAAAACGACGTCGACCCGTTCCACTGGAACCGGACGATAAACGTTGGCGGGGCGATCAAGGGAATACTCTTCGTAAGTTCAGGTGAGCGAGCAGCAAAGTGAAGCAAGCTAGTCAAAACTATTGCATTTTATTGCTATTGCTTTTTAGAGAGAACTAACTTTATCTCATGCGCCTATCATTCGCCCGGCGCCGGCGCAGAGTTCGAAGTAGTCAACGAGTCCGCCGACGTTCACATCAAGCTCTCTTGCCTGTGCTTCGAGAATTACTGGTCCACAACCCTTGACTACATTGGACTGGAGAATCACCTGGCTGACGTTGGTTTGACCATGGACCAGGTCCCAGGTGAGCGCGAAATGGCTCAGACAGCAGCAGCACCACAAAAAAAAAACCTAACAAAAACTAAACTTAACTTAACTTAACTAACATCACTAACATCATTGAGGCAGCCAGCGAAATGGCACTTTTTTTCGCCAAAGCGATGTGCCACGAAAAGTCGCGCATTAGGTACGATGCGGAGGAGGGAAGTAGGGTAGAGTTGACGCTGTACTACGAAGACCTGCAAGACGAGGGGGTGTTCTATTTCGCGAACGAGTCGCTGCTTGAGAGACGTGAATATGGCGATGTCGACGAGGACGTTCGGATGAAATCGTCAATGTTCGGACACTTGTTCAACCACCTCCAGAGCTCAGAGCACTGCTTAGAAGCGGACGAAATCGTTTGTAGGAGCCGGCTCAACGAAATGATAAATTTTTGGGTTAGATTGACGCAAAACGACAAATTCTCGAGCCCGGGGGAGGAAGAAAAGCGGGAAATGATCCTGACGAGTGGCACTCCCGTCGAGAAGAACAAGAAGAGAGGGGCCGAGAGCATGAGTTTGATGCACGAGGAGAAGGGGGAGGAGGGGGGTGAGGAGGGGGGGGGGGAGGAGGAGGAGGTAGAGGAGGAAAAGCAGTTGAGCGTCACCAAGTTCGTCCCAAAGAGCATTGCCGAGACGAAGAGCAGAACGAGGAAGAAGAAGGGGAAAATCACGATTGGAGGAAGAGCAGTTAAATAAGGGTTAGGGTTCTAGATTGGTTTCTTTATTAGATGAAAACATTCCCTGCTCGAGACTGCGTAGCGCGAGACCTCGCCGCCGAACCTTTTCGACTGACACCTGTGCGCCGAGCGAAAGCGAGATAGGGCGCATTTTTAATGAAGCCGAGAGGATTAGTTTTTTGTGTCGAGGTTGTTGTTTCTGATGGCATAAGTCATAAGTCGACGTTCACTCACCTCCATTAGCCTAAGACTCTCTCTGGCCAAATCAAATTGCTGCGCCGAGCGATTAGTAGTGATGCCTGTAATATATTACCAATCTTGTCTCTCACCTTTTCAACCTTTGAAGAGCGGGTCAGCAGCCGATCTACATCCAACATGACTGCGTCAAATTCAGAAAATATCGCAGTAGCCTTCTCCGCAACGTTGGCGTTTCGAAGAAGGCCCCGCATCGAAGTGAGCAGGGCCATTAGTGTGTTGGGAGATGTGATCCATACTTTTTTCGACTGCGCCTCGGCCATCACGTGCGGAAAGTGTTCTATTATTTCGTTAAAAATTGTCTCGGAGGGAATAAATAGGATCGCCGAATCCCCTGTGACACCCGGAATGATATACTTCGTGTGGACAGCCTTTATGTGCGAGAGAAGGTGGGTCTGCATGCGCTGCGCCAAAAACGATTTTTTGGTTAGTCACGAGCGGCCAGCGGAGACGAAACTGAAACTCACCTTACGAGCATCAAGAGTGGATGTTGAGGAATCGCCGGCGGCTTGCAGTTCGAGATAGGCGTTTAAGGGAAACTTGCTATCAACACAAATGCTACCAAGGGGGGCAGGAAAATTCAAGGTGCAATCGGGGATTGTTGACGTGGTGGGTAGAGAGGTCTGGAACGAGTAGGAGGAAGACGGAAAGCAGTCACGGACAACAGACTCGAGCTGAATTTCTCCGAAAACTCCGCGAGTTTTAGGGTTGTTGAACACAGTATTAAGGGAGGCAACTTCTGAGGCAAGGGTTGTTATAGCAGTTGAGGAGGAGGAGATCTGAGGGAGTAGCTGAGAGGTTGATGTGGTTATTGATGAATTTATGGATGTGTTGATGTTGGATTGAAGGGATTTGAGCGATTGTTGCAGCTCGTTGAGAAGAATTTGGGAAGAGGAGGAAGCAGTAGGATTGAATCGTTTTTGAAGGAAGGAGACAGACAGCACGAGGCCTGCTCCTGACACTGCACCAACGAAACTTGCAGTAAATGCATCAGATTGGGAGGTCATCACAGGGCTTAACGGTGGCTGTGTCGTGCGAATCAATTATTTTTGGTTTGTGTTCGATTACCTTTGCTCACCTTTATTAGCACATTCAGTCATTATAGCCACCACCATTGTCAGTCATTCACGCCCCCAACCCACCAAACATCCTATCTTCCCAGCTCTCATTCCGTTGGCTTCGATCTGGCATCGTTTGCCACAACGATGACAAAATTTGGCTCAAAGAAAAAGACAATGAAGAAGCCAAAAGGGCCTGGCGTTATGTGGGCAGCCATTCAGGCCGAGTTAGCCAAACGGACTGCCGAATGGGCAGCAATTGCTCCAGCACCAAGCTCCCTCACTCAATCAGTTTATCCTCTACCCACGAAACCTTCTCCACCGTCTCCACCTCCTCCTCTCGTTGCCGCGCTTCTTCATAACAACGTTTCACTTGCAAACGAGCGGATCCAAATTGCTCAACATTTTGGTGTGGACCAAATTACTGCTTGCCAGATTATTCCACTTATCCGTAGCAGTAATCTACATTTGCAGCAGCTCAAACTTCGGCTGAACCAGCAACAGAAGCTCCACGAGAACCTCTCGGTCATTCAAGCTCAGTACAAGAGCATATTCAAGGCGATGGTTGAGCTCGAGCTACTGTCAAGCTCAAATTGCGAGGTCGACTTGGACGAGTTCAGCACAACAATGACAGCAACGCAATCGATGATTTTGAAGCTTCTTGAGATGCTTGAATATCCGAACGGTTGCTACCTTGCCATGTTCATGGCCAACAGCTCATTGGTATTAGATGTTTAGAATTTGTTTTTGTATTCAAACTCCTTTCCTTTCTCAAAAATGTTTATGCAATCGCCAACGCAACCAAACTCGCCCCGATCATCACCCCAACAGCCCTTCGAACCCCTCTTGCTGCCCCACCGTTTAACAGGTTATCATCCCCCCCCCCCCCTTCAACGCATTCGCCGCAGTCGCAGTTCAAGTGGTCCTGAAAGTTGTCGAACTTGGGAATCGCGAACTGCTCGCTGAAGACGTTGTTGCCCTTGCTGCTGAGCGCCCCCGCGAAGTGAACCCCGTTGCTAACTCTCCCACTCAAGCACGCGCTGAGCTCCGTCCGAGGGTAGTGGTACATGTAAGCGAGGCACATCTCATCGTAGGTTCCGAGCCCCCCGAAAGTCATGTAGTTCCTGTCCATGGTGTTGTAGGTACAGGATAGTTTGAACTCGTCCCCGGGGTAAACCTTCCGCACGGGATGGATCGGATTGACATCCTGCAAGTTGAAATCATAGTGGACGTCAAAGGCCGGGGACGGAAGGGTGACGCCTTCCTTGTTTTTGTGTTGGAGGTTAATGCCAGTTCCGGCTAGGTGAGAGTGCAGCAGAATCGCAAACACGTTGGTCCCAGCCTCGGGGATCATCTGGCTGGTGCTCTCTTTGGTGCAGTAGCCGTCCAGTTGGTAGGCTTCCTCGCCCGGAGGAATTGTGATAAAGTCACTGCACCGCACCGCACCGCACCGCACCAAGCGAAGCAGTGGAATAATGTTAGTTCAGTGGTGTGTGTAGTGGATGTAGCATCAAGGCAAGCTTCGCTCACTCACCTTAACAAGCTGCCGGTGTACATGACCCCCACGTCGTGCTCCCTCAAATCCCTCGTCACGGTGAGACGCACCCCCGAGTCGTCCCTCTGGCTGACCTCCCCGGGGGGCGAGTCGTAGTGCATTTCCATGAGGAAGTACTTGCCAAAGCCAGGACCGATGGGGTAACCCGCCTCGTCGGGGAAGTTGAATGGGCCACCGCCAATGGCCCAAACGACAATGGGCGCGGCGAAGTTGCAGTTCTCAACCGCCCGGGGGGCGTTGGGAGCGTAACCGATCCCGTCGTACTGCTCCGAGCGAAGAGATGTGCATTTTAAATGAGCGAGTGAAGCGAGCCACACGAATTGAGTTAGTTCAGATCGTTTCAGTTCAGTTCAGTTCATTCGCGAGTATTCTCGTCTTTCTCAAAGCTCGTTTCGCTCGCTCACCTCCGCGTACTCGTCGCCCATGTTCCCGCACTCGTAGATGAGCAGGTGGTGGGTGCGCTGCGCCGAGCGAGTGGAAAAGTATAAATGTTTGTTTAGTTTTTTGTGTGGCTCGTATGCTCGTCCTCCTCAACCCCCCCCCCCAAGCTCCCGTCGCTCACCTTGGCGTTGGCCGCGTTGAGGAGGGGCTCGTACCGGGTGATGTGGTGCTTCTCCGTGAGGTGGGACAAGTCAAAAGTTTTCCACCAGTACATTGTTCCAACCCCAGTGGAGCTGGAGCAGTACTCAAGCGTGTCCCAGTCGCACAAGTCAAGGTCTCCGCCTAGGATTAGGGTTAGGGACAGAGTTAGTTATTTTTGTTTTCTTCGCTATTAATACTGACGAGGCAAGGGTCTCCAACCAGGATCTGCACGCAGCTTTACTCGCTCGCCACTCACTCACCTCCCAGCCCGACGATGGTATCGTACTTCTCGCTGATTGCGTTTGGATCGTCGTGGTCAATTCTGTAAGGAACATTATTCAGATCTATTCCTCCCTGGCTCAACTTCTTTACAGTGTAATCAGTCCCCGGCTCGTAAAACTCAATGGCGTACCCCCCCGCTGGGTAGGCAGGGATGACGAAGTCCGTCCCGCCGTTGGCAGACCCGAGCATCAGGTCGATGACGTCCCAGTCCTCGGCGGCAGTGATCTCCTCCAGGGTCATTGGCGCATCAATCAAACTGATCGCAGGGTCCTTCCCCAGCATGACGCTGTGCGCGCCTCTGTCGGAATGGTAGGTCAGGTCAGAGGGGGAGGTGGGCCTGGCGGTGGAGTGGGCCCAGATCAACCTCGTTGTGCCCGTGGGCTGGATGTTCATGTCCTCACCGTCACAGCTGATCAGCTTCTTGGTGAAGGTCACCACGGTCGAGTCGCCAACAATCTCCACATTGGTGTTGGTGAGGCTGGAGGGGGATGTGTCTAAGGAAGGTTTTGCGTTGCCGGCAACCATGTGGTTGTAGTCGGACACAATAGGGTTGCCCGAGGAATTTATATAACCGATTGCAAAGTCGGAGAAGCCCATGCCACCATTGGGCGAGAAGCCAAGGCCGCACCAGCCGGTTGTGGTGGGGCACTTGATGGCGAAATGTCCGCTGTTGTTGGGCTCATCTAATGACCAGGAGACCTGCACGGTCCCAGAAGGATTGGCGTTCTCTGTCCACACATAGGTGGAGGGATCAAAGGCAGAGGCAAGTAGGCCCAGGTTCAGGGAAGTAAGGGCAAGGGCTAATTTCATGCTGTGGGCTGTTGAGTTGAGGGGGGGGGGGATTACGTTGGGTAGTGATGTGTAATTGATGTTGGGGTGTGTTAGTGGAGTTGGTTGTGGAGGTGTTGGAGTTGTAGAAAAGATGAAGTGAAGTGTGTGTTCTGAGAAGCAATTTGTCATCAACGACAAGGACTGCAGTGCTTTTATTTTTATTGGGGAAATAAGAGCAACTACATCATCGTACCCCAGTTTTGTTTAGACCGCCGTTGTGTATGTAAATTTGATGAGAGTGTGAAGTTCTGAAAAAAAAATAAAATTTATTTGCCGAGAAATGGGTTGCTAGATTTAAAAAAATTTAGGTCAAATAGCTTGCCAATTCTCCCGTTAGCCCCGACAATGTTCTGTTTTTGGCGATGACCAATAGAAAATCCTTCGCCAAGCTCGTCATTTCCTCGTCGAGTGCTCTGGAGAATACATCTCTGAGACCTTTTTCATCCCCAGCCCCGGACAGCAGCTTCACGAGCTCCAGAGTCCATTTGCATATATCTCCCTCGCACTGCATTGCTCTTGCTGCGCACACACGATCTTCGCAATGTTTTTGTGTCAAGAAATCAGTGTCCGCCCCGTTTCCATCAATAACCAACGCGGTGTTGCTGCTGACCCCTCTCGCAACCACACTCTCGAGCTTTGCAAGCTCGCTGTTCTGCTCCCCTCCAATTCCCACACGTTCCCGCAGCGCCAACGCGCTGAACAAGTTCGAGTGTGCGAACCGTCCGTCCGCCACTCTCAAGAAGATTTCCAAGTTCTCGTCGTAGATGAACGCCTGCAAACCCCCTCCAACCGCACCGTACTTGTTCAAGACAATGATGATTTGGTTTTTGTCGTTGAGCGTAGCTTTGACGAGGGTTGGGGGGGCTTTTGACCCCGTTATCATTGACCGCAGAGGTCCTACGATGGAGCCTTTGAGCTTGAGTTTCATTGCCTCGAGATCGAAGACGAAGAAGCTTGCGTCCGCGCAAACGACGAAGAGCTGCTGCTGGGGTGATATGGCGAGCGCACACACCCCTCCGGGCAAAATCATTGGGGCAAATTTCTTTCTGCGCGCCGAGCGAAGCGAGATTGTGTGCGCGCATTTTCAACGAGAGCACGGGAGTTTAGGAGCGGGTTAGAAGCGGTTTAGGAGCGGTTTATGAGTGGGTTAGGAGTGGGTTAGGAGCGGGTTAGGAGCGGGTTAGGAGCGGGTAAGGAGCGGGTTATGAGTGGGTTATTCGCTTCGACTCGACAAAATGGAAACACACCTGCACATGTGATTATGTGTTTCGTTGGGCCCGTAGCGCTCCCAAAGATGAATTTCTCCGTTTGTTGTTCCGACTGCAAGCAACTCAGCTTGACCAGTAATTGCGGAAGCTCGGCCTGTGATGACGTCGCTCCATTTTGTTGCTGAATTTTCATGTCCATTGTTATTTTCGTTGGAGACTGATATTGTGGATTGAGAGGATGTTTTGGAGTTGGAAGCGTGCTGAGAGGGGAGGCAAGTGGTGTGTGTAGCTGCGTGCGCATTTTTAATTGAATTGAATTGAAGTGAATAATGAATGTAATTGCGTTGAGTGGGAATTTTTGTTGTTTTAGTGAAGAAAGTAGGAAAAAGGCGAATCACTGAATCGACTGCAACTCCAACGTATGGAGGGTTTAGACGCTCAGAGTTGGACACGGTGGCGGGTTTGGCCAGGCGCATCTTTTTGTGCTGCAATGCAATTATTCAAGGACGGTCCAAAACAGGGTCATGTGCCACGCACGAATTGCGAGAATCTCAAAAAAACTAAAAAAAAAACACTAAAAAAAAGGCGAGTCCACTGTATCGGACGTTAGCCTCCAACGCTTGGGTGGGGGGAGGCTTCGCTGGCTCACCTACTGCCACCACGCCATCTGAAAAAAACGTTTTCAGCGTGTTTTGGATGGGGGGCTGTATGATGTTTGAGTTGAACTGCTGTTCGTGGACAATAGTTGTGATGTTTTTTTGGGTTTGGGGAGCAGCTAAACCTTGTTGCGGGTTGAAATTGGGGTGGAGCTGTTTATGTGTCACCGGTTGCTGTGCAAGAATGGTCTTTGCAGTCGCAAGATCACGAGCAAGACCTTTTGGAGCGGCATTTGGCGACTCGATCCTCGGTTTTTTACTGTTGCCATTGATATTGCTAGTTTCATTCCCTCTCGCCGAACCACCATCGTCGACGATCATGGCGTCGTCCCCGCACTCTTGTCTCATGATGTCTATGCCGGCATTCCCGTTTTGCACTTGGACCAGCACAGGGGCGATTCGCTTTTTGCCCTTGGCATTTTTTGTGACAACCTGAGCATTTCTCGTTTCTTGGGGAGTTTTTGTTGGTGATGCGAGGTTGAACGTTGTTGCTGTTGTTGTTGCCGTTGCCGTTGCTGTTGCTGTTGCTGTTGATGATGATGTCGATGTTGGCCTGGAAAAGCTGTTGGAGACAGTCTGCTGCTGCTGGCTGTTCTGGGAGTTGGAGTTGTCAGACATGAAGCCCAGCTCAAGGGACGACTCAATCAAGTTGGAACTACTACTTGTTGCAGCCGTGTTGGAACCGGTGACGACGCCTTCCCAGAACGCGTCGCCGTACTTCTGTCGCAAGACGTCGTTGCGCTCGGCGCGCGGAAGCGCAACGCCAAGCTCGAGGTCGGTAAAATCAATGGAGGTGACAAAGCCGTCCAACGTGGTGACAAAGAGGGTTCGGCCACCGGTTGCTGGTGTGTTGGAGTTGCCGATTCCTCCGCCCCAAGAAATGTCGGTGATCATCGACTTGGACGGGCTGACTTGGCACTTGAAGAGGGGTTTGGGGGTGCCGCTGACCCAAACCGTCAAGAACCCCAGCTTGTCGCCGCACGCCAGGATGGTCGTGTAATCGCCGTTGTTGCTGTTGCTGTTGGTGTTGGTGTTGGTGTTGTTGTTGCTGTTGCTGTTGCTGTTTTTTTGCCTGAAGAGGAGCGAGTTGAACCTGCTCGCACACACTGCGTCCTTGTGGCCGACTAGATTTATGCAGTTCTGACTTGCCGAGTTGGTTTCGCCCCACTCTTCCCCCTCCTCCTTTCTCTGTATCAGCGACACAACTGGCTTGTTCTTCAGGCTTCCGTTTGTGCTCGACACCTTGTTGCCGTCCGGACCCCAGTCGATTCGCCTGAACAGGCACTGGCTCACCAGCTCACTGTAGCCATCGTCGAGCGAGTTGAAGATGCTCATGGGGTGGGAGGAGTCGATCTTTTTCAGCAGACTCCAGGAGGTGGTTTCCCACAGGCAGATGCTCGGGTCGTCCGAGCTCGTTGCCAGGAACTTGCCGGACGGGTCGAACGTCAGACCCTTGACAAATGAGGTGTGGATCGGCGAGAGGCCGAGGATTTTGTGCGGGGATGTCATCATTGTAGTGGTGGTGGTGGTGGTGGTGGGGGGGGGGTTGGAATTGGATTTGGAATTGGAATTGGAGCTGGAGCTGGAACTGAAACTGCTGCAAGGGGGAGGAGCGTCGGAAATTCCGGCACCAACGAGGTCCAGCTTCCACACACAAACGGGAGACGCCTGGTCCAGGGAGCAAGAGGCTATAAACTCGTTATATGGAGGGCACCAGGACAGGTCCACGACGTCCAAGTTGTGGGCGCGCAGAATTCGGCAGCGGCTCCAGTTTTCCACGTTGGGAGTTTGGGGAGTCTGGCCCATTTGCATGTTCATTGAGGAGTTTTGGGGGTCCGAAGAGGGACGAAGCTCGTAGAGAATTACCAAATTATCGTCGGAACCAGAAGCAAGGTAGCGACCATTTGTTGACCAGCGGCAGGCCATTACGGAGCCGCCATGGTGGCAGAGGGTTGCCAGGAGGGATGAGGGGGTGGAGGGGGGAGGTGTTGATGCTGAGCGGGGGGGGGAGGAGGGGGATTGAGGGGGGGGCTTGGCAAAGAGATTTAATGTGGACCAAATCTTCAATTTATTGTCGCCACCACCGGTGGCAAAACGCTTGCCCGAGGGGTGGGCATCGATGCAGTATATCGCAGATCGCGCTTTTACGGGCGATGGTGCATTGTTTGCTGTGGAAGAGGTAGATGGGATCACCTCGAGCCTTTTTGGCATTGCTGAAGAATGACTGATATGCAAGGAAAGATCGATGTTGACCATGGCTTGAAAATGGGGAATTAAATACTGTGGTTGGAGCACCTGGGGTGAGAAAAATAGCTTGTTATCTGGAGTATGAATCCCGCTTTTTGTATTTTGAATTTTGTGCTAAAAACTCTCTCTCTACTCTACAATTAACATACCAGCATCACCTATATTCACCCACTAGCCCAGAAATACGCCCCTCAGCCGTCACCTCCACCTAAAATCTTGTTTTCCCCGATGCAACCCGCCTTCCACTATCTACATCTTATCTTCCTGACTGCCTGTGGCAGTTACACTCTTTCGCCGCACATGTACGGCTACAACAACCCAACACACGAACCTTCGACGCTGCAGACGATCACATATCAACGAATGCAAGATGTTGAGGAAGCCAGGCTGCAGACTCCCCTTTATGTGCTGCAAGCACAGTTCGCGATCTCTGGCCGAAAGCCTATCAACCTGTTTAACCACATAAAGGCCGCCCACCCTCGAATGACGCTCGCGGCAGAGTTCAAGCGAGCCTCACCGTCAAAGGGCCCAATCGCACCCAACCTGGATGTCAAGGAGCAAGCCCGAAAGTACATTGACGGTGGCGCTTCGGTTATTTCAGTGCTAACCGAGGGTGCTAATTTTATGGGGTCGCTGACCGATCTCGAGGAAGTTCGGTCTGTTGCCGACTCCCTCGCGATCGCGAATGGAGCGTCGAGGTGCGCGATTCTCCGAAAAGATTTCATCGTTGACGAGTATCAAGTGCTGGAGGCGGTGCTTGCTGGAGCGGACACCGTCCTGCTCATTGTGGCTGTCCTCGCTCCAGAAGACCTCAGTCACTTGATCAAAGTGTGCAGGAAGCTGGGCGTCGAACCTCTCGTTGAGGTTCACGCGAGCTGCGAGCTGCAGATCGCCGTTGATGCGGGGGCGAGGGTGATCGGTGTGAACAACCGGAATTTGCACACCTTTGAGCTAGACCGAGACAACACGAAGAAAACCGCGGCGGCGTTGAAGGAGCTCGGTCTTCATCTTGACGAGGACATTATTCTCTGCTCTCTGAGCGGAATGAGCTGTAAGCAGGACGTCGAGGAGAACAGGGCTTGCGGAGTGCAGATGTGCTTAATTGGCGAGAGCTTGATGCGAGCCTCGGATCCGAGGGCTGTGATTGAGTCGCTGGGCCTGGATCCGAGGGCTGTGAGCAGCAACAAAAACACCAATACCAATACCAATGATAACAACAATAACAACAACAACAATAACAACAACAACAACAACAACAACAACAACAACAACAACAATTACGATTACGGCACCGAAATCATAAAGATCTGCGGACTGACAACGGTAGATGCCGCGCTGAACGCGGCACGGAGCGGGGCCAACCTGCTGGGGGTTATATTCGCAGAAAATAGCAAGAGAAGGGTAGGAGAGGAGGCGGCGGGGAAAATCGTCGAGGCAGTGAGGTCGTTTGGCGAGCGGAGTGGAAGGGTGGAGGTGGAAAGGGGGGTAAATGTGGGAGCCAGCGCGAGGAATTTGGCGCGGGCGGCAGCTAAAACTCCCCTTGTCGTGGGGGTTTTTCAAAACCAAAATGCAAAGTTCATCAACGAGATGGTCGAGAAAGTTGGAATCGACGTTGTGCAGCTCCACGGAAACGAGGGGTTTGGGTTTTGCGATGAGATCAATGTGGGGTGTATACGGGTTGTGGATGTTGAGAGTGGAGGGG
>Ga0302114_10002218_pt1 | contig 12547 bp, 18 predicted proteins | sample AG5_Surface_MG_FD_203107 | JGI IMG/M metagenome (GOLD analysis project Ga0302114, IMG submission 203107) | Marine microbial communities from Western Arctic Ocean, Canada - AG5_Surface | ecosystem: Environmental > Aquatic > Marine > Oceanic | place: Canada: Western Arctic Ocean | collected...
GGGGAGAAGGACTTTCTCACCTGCCGGTAGGGCACATTGTCCATGAACGTAATGTCGTAGGGCGCCCCTTCTTTCTTCAGGCCCTGGAGAGTCAAACCGAGAGCCTGCGAATGCTTCTCCCCTCCAATCCCGTCAAAATTAGGTGACAGCTCAGCCTTGGACGTCATTTGCTTGCAGAAGGGCATTGAATAGTACGAAAATGTCTCATGAGGATTGTTGAACGGTCCAACTTTGTTGGCAAACACGAAAACCTGGTCATGAGGCTTGTACACTTGCCCGACATGGTGTTTCTTCTCAACGACTTTCGTGTATGGTGCTATAAATAAGAAATAAGATTAGTTATTGTTGGAAAAGTTGAATATGATCGACTCACTTGCAGCTTCAACCGAGAGGGCATCCCCGAACAGTAACAAATATATATAGAACAGCAGCATAATGGTTTCTGGTTCTTTAGAAATGACACAGTCACTCTGTAACAAATATGACCTCTGGACGTGAAAACCTTGAAACCTTGAAATTTATGCGAAACAAAACACCAAACGCCATGCATCGAAATCAGAGACAACGCTCTGTCCACCACACGAAGGAATTGGAAGAGAACCGAGCGAGAGCTGCCAACAAAGTGGATGAGACGTCGTTGTCTGATCCTCTGGTTGCTGCTTGTAAGCATCTGGCTTTGGTTTGTTTTGTTTCGTTCGACCAGCAGATTCTGTCCGGGGTTGCCACATACAAGGTCGAATTGTATGATACTGAGTCGTCTGAGCCCAATTTGCACCTGGACACTAAATATCTCACGATCACAAACTGCTCTGTAGAAGGCGTTGACGTGAAGTTTTCCCTCAGCCCCCCCCACGAGGCGTATGGAACACTTCTGTCTATCCCGTTGGTCCCCAATAAGTCCTCCCAGACTGTGACGATTACATATGCGACAACGAGACAGTCCACGGCCATCCAGTGGCTGCCTCCTTCGCAAACTCTTGGGAAGAAGCATCCTTACATGTTTACACAGGTGAGTGAGGCAGGCTGCAGACATAATGGCTACATCCACTACTATAAACTAACCCACCCAATTCGTTTGGCTCGCTTGGTTTGGTTCGCTCTTGCTTCATTAAAAATGCGCCTCGCTTCGATCGGGCGAAGTGCCAGGCAATCCACTGCCGAACCATGATCCCCTGCCAAGACGCTCCTGGGAACAAGATCACGTACGACATAACTGTAACCACTCCGGAGTGGGCAACGTGTCTGTGCTCGGCTGTTGAGAAGGGGGCGAGGGAAGTTAACGAATCGGCCGGTACTGCAACGTCTGTTTGGTGCCAAAAGAATCCCACGTCCACCTATCTCATTGCGTTTGCAATCGGAAACTTGGCCTCTCGCGACATTAGCGACCGGTGCCGCGTGTGGAGCGAGCCGGAGAACGTCGAGAAGGTCGCGTTCGAGTTTTCTGAGACTGAGAGCTTCTTGAAAACCGCTGAAGATCTGACCCTACCCTACGCGTGGGGCCGGTATGATTTGGTGTGCCTCCCCCCTTCTTTCCCTTACGGAGGCATGGAGAATCCCTCACTCACGTTCGTCACCCCAACGCTCCTGGCCGGAGACCGCTCTCTGGCGGATGTTGTGGCGCACGAGATCGCCCACTCTTGGACAGGAAACCTCGTCACCAACGCGACTTGGGAGCACTTCTGGCTGAACGAAGGGTGGACGATGTGGCTTCAGAGGAAGATCATGAGTCGTATGAAGGGAGACGATCGTTTCCTAGACTTTGACGCGATTGGAGGTGAGTCTCACTCAGTCTTCGCTTGCCTTTTGGAAGACGTGCATACTCGCGAAGAATCAACACCCGCGAAATGGCTACAGACATAATATAATGGCTACATCCTCTAATGAACTAACATTATTCCACTCAATTCCTTTGGCTCGCTCGTTTTGCTCTTGCCTTATTAAAAATGCACCTCGCTTCGCTCGGTGCAGGTTACAACCACCTCCTCGACGACATCGGAAATATGCCCGAAACTTTCCAGCGGATGATCCCTGTTCTCGAAGATGAAGACCCCGACGATGCGTTTTCCACCGTGCCCTACGAGAAGGGTTTCAATCTCCTCTACAACCTAGAAAAGCGCGTTGGTAAAGACGCGTTTGAGCGATTTGCCAAATCGTATCTAAAAAAATTCTCAAAGATAACTGTCACCTCCGACGAGTTTCGCTTGTTCTTCTGTTCGCAATTTGGATCTCACGAGAAGATCGTAGACTTCGATTGGGATGCCTGGTTTCACACTAGGTGAGCGCTAAACAAAACACAACACGCAACCACAACCACAACACAACACTTAACCGCAACACAGTGGTCTGCCGCTCGAGGAGCCTGTTTTCGACCGCTCTCTCTCGGAAGCGTCGGAGTCCTTGGCGAAGAGCTGGATATCGAACGACTCGGGTGCTGGTTCCGAACCCGACACCGACATCTCCTCCTGGACGTCCAACCAGAAGACGTGCTTCCTTGACTCGCTGATGGAGAAGACTGTCGAGAAGCCTCTGCAGGCGGCGACCCTGACCAAAATGGACAAGCGCTACAACATGAGTACCTCGCAAAATTGCGAGATTTTGTTCCGTTACGTTAGGCTCGCAATCGCAGCAGAGGAAACGTCCGTCCTCCCAATTGCGTGCCGATTCATCACTGCCCAAGGGCGAATGAAGTACATCCGCCCAATTTATCGAGCCCTGTACGCGTCCACTATGGGCAAGCGAGTGGCAGTAGACACTTTCCAAGCAAACATTGCCTTCTACCACGGAATTGCTCAAACAATGATCTCCAGGGATCTGAACCTAAACAGCGACGAAAGTCAATTGAAAAAAACCAAAATGAAAGCAATGGTGGAACAAATTCTCGTTGGGGTTGCGGTTGTCGGCATTGTCGCGGTGATTGTGAGGAGGGCTAAGAAGTAAAGGATTTTTTTTTGTTACGAGAGTTGTTGTTTTTTCTTTTTCTCGATTTGCTTTTGCATTTTGCATATTGTATCTTCAAGTGTTGCTGGGTTTACCTTTTGAGATCTAATAGCCCTCTGGTGCACAAAACTGTATCGATCTTAACTAAGTTGAAGCTGTGTAACTTTGCTTTTTTCGAACGTCACAAAAAATTCGAAAATTCCGTCACAACATTCCACGTCAGTTAAAAATATTGTAAACGATGACTATCTGGAATCCTCTGCCCTCATCTTTGGGTGTGGTTCCTGCCCAAAGACCAAAAACAACAAATTACAGTCCCAAGACAACTTTAACAAACCGAAAGATCCAACCGACATTCTCAAAAACAAAAATAATAACCCCAAGAATAGCAACACCCACCATACCTGTGAGTGTTTGTTTTTTTCTTGGCACCCGACCCCAGCTCACCTTCAAGGCGCCCCCCCAAACACACTTCAAAACTAACCCCTCTTCCCTTCTTTTATGATCCCATCCAATCTCCAATCTTCAATCCCCAATTTTAGGAGGAAAACAACCTATCCTCGGTATGGACAACCTCCTTCCTCCAGACTCACTCTAAAAAACGTCCAATGTCTGCTCAGATCCATGCCCTCCACCAAAATTTGAATGTCGAGAAGCATCCCTTTGGCATGACTTCGACGCGCTATATCCCCTGCAAGCGGCGTGACCCGTCCCTTTACTCGGTTGTGGCCCGCCTTGTGGCCTCTCGGTCTGCAAATTCCATTCCCTCCCTCTCCTACACCAGCTCCCTACCCTCAACGAAGCGGCAGTACATGCCGCTCAACCTCGATCTCAAGTATAAGAAGCAGGTGAGCATTTTTGTATTGACACTTGCCACACACATGTAACTAACATTGTGTACGCAGCAACTAAATCGCAGCTCGGCCCTGGACGGGAAGGCCCAGGCCGATGCAATCATGAGGCTTGCCACCAACCTCAAACAGCTGAACCAGCAGCAGCAGCCGGCCAAGATGATTTCCTCCCAGGACACCAAGATGCAAGGGCGGCAAATGATGAACACCAAGATTGACCAGTCCAAGGCGGCTGACGTGCGAAATCGGCAAAAGCAGTACTCGCGGCAAATTGAAAAGGCCGGTGGGAAGTCCATCGAGCTGCAAATAGACACAATCACCCGTGCAGTGGTCCAGAACTTTCGGAAGGTGGGCGAGCGAAGCGAGCGAGGCTTTGAGGTAGACTAAACTAACTAACCCAGTTAATTCTTTGGACACTCGGCGCAGCTGATCAACACCGAGCGCTGCGCGCTGTTCCTCATGGACCACAGCACCAACGAGCTGTACTTCAAGCCCGTGGGAGGCTTGGACGCGGACGTTCCCGAGATTCGGTTTCCGGCCACTGCCGGAATCGCCGGCTGGGTGGCGATGCACGTGAGGGAGCTCAACATCCCCGACGCGTACATCGACGACCGGTTCAACCCGGAGATAGACAGGAAGACGGGCTTCCGAACGCGGAACATCTTGTGCATGCCGGTGATGGACCACGAGACCGGGAAGCTGCTGGCCGTGTGCCAGATGGTCAACAAGTTCGAGAAGCAGAAGGTGCTGCACAACGAAATGATCGGTAAGGGAAAGTCCGGGAACGCCGCCGGGGGGGGCGAGAGCGAAATGCCGCAAAAGAAGAGCTACGTGTCGTTTGGGGGGGACGACGAGGGAACGCTTCGGAGGTGCTGCCTGAGGGTCGCCGAGGCGCTGCACATTCTACGGGATCTCCAGAAGAAGGAGAGCGAGCAGCAGTCCAACGCCATCAACAACAAAAACAAGCGGAAGAACGGCCGCGGTTCCATCACGGAGGGCAGGTCGGCAAGGATTCAGGGCGCCGGCCTCAACTCGAGGAGGGGCAGCAAGGCAGGCATGGAAGACAGCGATTTTGATGGTCACGGGCGCACCCACAGGATCAGCAGCCGGAGAATGTCCAGGGGGTTCGACTTGTCAGAGCTCGGCTTGGACGACCAGGGCGAAAGCAAGGGCCAGGCGAGCATGCTTGCCTCTGCCGTGTCGAGCCGTCGCGGCAGCGTGAACCTCGGTGACGAGGGGGGTGCGGGTACCAGGTCTCGACGAGGGTCCATCAGTTTGGTAGGGGACGGAGCTGATGATGGACATGACGGACACGAATCCGGAGTGCCCAGGTCTCGCAGGATGAGCAAGGACTTTGGGAGCATGGTCGGCGGCGACTTGTCGCAGTCGAACTCGAGGGCCGGGAGCAGGAGGGGTAGCCTCAGCGCCCCCGAGCCCCATGAACTCAACGTCAACAACCAGGCCAAGAACGAAGTGATTAACTTCATCAATTTCATGAGCGCGGAAACTGCCAAGTTCGAGGCCGAGCAGCGGGCCAAGCAGGGAGAGGAGGAGAGCAACTACGGCAACGGAGCGACAACTGCGGCGGAGGCTTTCAGCAAGTTCAACTTCAGGGACGCGTCCGGGCCGCAAATGAGCTCCAAGGGGCAGACGATGGACGCGCCCGAGAAGAGGGAGGCGGCCAACAGGATGAAGAGGCAGAAGGCGTACACGAAGCAGGTAAGCGAGCGAGCCTTGATGAAGACGAGAATACGAGCCACCACTAAACCAAAATTAACTAACCCACTCAATTTACTTTGCACTTTCTTCGCTTGGCGCAGTGCCAGCAGGGTGACGTCAACGATTCGCAGCAAATTATGAACCGGGCGCTGCGGGGAATCATCAGCAAGTTCAAGCAGCTGATGGAGTGCGAGCGCTGCGGTCTGTTCTTCGTGGATGACGAGACGGACGAGCTGTACTTCCAGGTCGAGGAGGAGGGGGCCGAGATCCGCTTCCCGAAGCACCTGGGAATTGCCGGCAGCGTGTGCACCAGCGGCGTGGGAATTCTGATCCCGGACGCTTACAAAGACAGCAGGTTCAACCAGGCGGTCGACAAGCAGACGGGATTCAAGACGCACAATATTCTGTGCCAGCCCATCAAGAACATCGTCGGGGACGTGATTGCCGTTGTCCAAATGGTAAATTGCGCGAAGGAGGGAGGTGAGGCGAGCGAAGCGAGCGAGCCTTTTGGAAGACGAGTATTCGAGCCAACTACTAAACTAACCCACCCAATTCGTTTGGCTCGCTTGGCACAGGTTTCGGACAGAAGGACATTGACACCCTTGCTGTCTGCGCGACTAAAGTGAGCAGGGGGCTGGAGGCTATCAAGGACAGCAACCAGGGAGAAGTGAGGAGTGCAACCTTGATGGAGTCAAGGATGCAAAGTGTCAACACCATCAACGACGTCATCAAGGACATCAACAAGGAGATCGAGAAGGAGAAGAGAGCGTACTTGGCCAGGAGGAGGGAGGAGAGTCGGCACGAGTTCACCGCGAACGAAGCGGCGAGCAGGTTCACCTTCCGAGACAGGAAGGAGGATAAGAGCAAGTTCATGAAAAATGCGCTTTTAGAGGTGAAAGAGGTCGTTGTGGAAAAGAACACAAAGAATTGGCAAACAAACCACGCCAAGTTCAGGGAGATTTTTGGGGAGAATGCATGAAGAAATAAATATTGAGTAGGGGTAGGAAGATTTTTATTTGTGAAAACACACACACACTTCACATCATGCCTATTACGCTACTACCCTTCAAAGAATCATCTTTTTTGACCTGCTTCTGCATGAACACAAAAGCTTTTAGATCGGAGATTTGTTGATGAAGATCGTCCAGTTGAGTTCTGTGTTGCTGTTTTGTGTTATTTTGAGCTTCTAGCTTTGACTCGTATTTGCAATTGAGCTTTTGCTGCGCGGTCATCAGTTTTGAAGTTTGAAGTTTTAAAACTCGCTCATTGTGGAGTTGTAATACAGTATTCTTTTGAATTTCTTGAATACTGCTTGTTAATTTTTGGATTTCTTCCCGCAAATCTGAAACAATGGCATTGCTGTTGCTCCTGCTGTTGCTGCTGCCGTCAATATCCAAGAGCTTGACCGTGAGCTCTGTTTTTTTTCGCGCAACAACTTCATCCCAGTGCCGAGCTTGCTCCTCGAGAGCGCTCGACAGGAGCGCTTCGTACTCGTCGGAGATGAGCCCTGCCTTTTTGGACACGGGAGGAGGGTCATTGTCGATTCTTGATGATGTCGCGGTTTTCAAACCGCCGGGGTGGTCGTCGCGCTGCACAAAATCGTCTACCACATAGTCCCAGATTCGGCTAGTGGCCAGTTCGAGGGAGTACGGGTGACCAGTTTTGGCAAAATGGGCTGAAGCGTGCCGTCGGGTGTAACGGCCACAACCAATCTCGCCGCAGGCAAGGCAAACCCAGCAAGTGGAAGAAATGTTACACTGACTGCAGCGCAAAGGGGGAGAATTGGTATTGGAAACTGCAACGCACACTTTGCAGTTGATGCTGGGCCACGGATTGGTGGAGGAGGTGATTGTGGATTTGAACTCGTTTAATCTATTGAGACAGACTGGGCATGAAGGGATCTCGACTTGTGGGGGGGAGGGGGGGGGGTTGGGAGTGGGGTTGAAAGTGGGGTTGGGAGTGGGGTTGGGAGTGGGGTTGGGGGTGGGGAGAAGAAGAGTCTTGGTGATATGCAATGTGTTGACTACTAATGGAATGGTCAAAAAGTTGGAAGTGGAAGAAGAATCTGATTGAAAGCTTGATGGAAGGAGGGTTTTGGAACTAAACAAGTTTTTCAAAGCCTCTACGTCGGCTCTATGCGCAAACGAGAAAAGCAGGAACTGTGAAAAACCTGACACTAAAACAAATGTGATGCTGAATAGGCGAGAAACCAGTGCCAATCCAACCTGAGAACTGGATGAGAAGTAATGGTCAATGACGTCTTCTTTTGTCTGGGGAGAGAAGGAGATGGGTGGGGGGGGAGTACTGACGAGAAGCATGTTGTTGGAAGGATGTGGATGATGCGGTTGGGAGGGAGAAAGACGAGGAAGGCGGAAAAGCTTTACGTCTATTGCATTGAGAACAAAAAGATGTTCTTCAGAACGACCAATACTATTGATTTTATCGTTTTCACGGACGTTCACTTCAAAATTTATCATTGTGTGGGCGTTGATTTTCTTGTAGAGCACGCTTAACACCTTAAGGAATGCCTTAATGTTATGAAAAGTTTTTATGCAGAAATAAGAAGAAAACGTCTAGTAACATTAACAGCAGAATTTGCAGGTCACTCCACTCCACACAAGCACTGATGCCACAGGCCAGCGTTGCTATTGTCGGTGCGACTGGAGCTGTGGGCCTTGAGCTTGTCCCTCTTCTAGTCAGCCTCCCTTTAGTTTTCTCATCTCCTCGGGTATTTGCATCGTCTCGCTCAGCGGGAAAACAGCTGGCTTACCCATCACCGTCTCCTGCCAAAACAGTGCTCACCGTGGAGCTCTTCGACGAAGCTACACTTATCGCCTTAAAGTTTGACTTCATTTTCCTTGCCGTCTCTGGCTCCTTCAGCCTGCAGCATGGCAAGAATTTGGCCCAAGGAGGCACGGTTGTGATTGACAACTCCTCTGCCTTTCGGTATGACCCAGCGATCCCCCTCGTCATTCCCGAAATCAACTTTGACGCGATTTCCAAAAACCACCAAATCATCGCAAACCCAAATTGCACGACGGCAATAGCTGCCATAGCCCTCTTCCCGCTGCACGCAAATTTCGGGAAGATCAAGAAATGCATTGTTTCTACTTACCAGGCTGCGAGCGGGGCTGGTCAGCCTGGTATGGAGGAACTTTTGGCCGGATGCGGTGCACACTTGAGAAACGAGAAGGTTGAGAATGAAATCTTCTCCTCTCCTCTCCCGTTCAACTGCATCCCCCACATTGATACGTTCCAGGACAATGCATACACCAAGGAGGAGATGAAGGTGGTGTGGGAGCTGAGGAAAATTCTAAATGACGAAGAAATGGCCGTGAGTTGCACAGCGGTGCGGATACCAACACTGAGGGCGCACTGTGAGGCGATTACAATTGAGATGGGGGAGAAAATCACGCCTGAGGAGGCTAGAGAGTGTATCAGGAGAGGTGACGGAGTGGAGGTGGTGGATGATTTGAAGGTTGCTGGGGAGGAGAAGTATCCGATGCCGCTGACGGCGAGCAAAAAAGAGAACGTTGAAGTTGGGCGGATTAGGCAGAGTTTGGTTTTTGGTGATTATGGGTTGGATCTGTTTGTTTGTGGTGATCAGTTGTTGCGAGGGGCTGCCTTGAACGCTGTTTTGATAGCTAAAATGATGTGGGTGAATTCGTAAATTGAATTTATTTTATTTTGAAAAAACTTCCTCATAACTCTGCCCCGTCTAATACCTCGTGCAACCGGTTGTTCTCTCGTCGTTGCAACGACGCTCTTTTGCTCTTTGGAACCCAAGCACAGGTTTGTAACCAAACTGAGTTGAAGCCGTCCCATGAAAGGTCTCTTGTGCTCGTTTTAACCAGCTTGATATCGTCATCCTTGCTGATGACCGAGTTATCAATTTCGCAGCTAAAGTCGACCAAAGGCGATAGAATAGACACGCTGAGAGGTACTTGCTCCAAGGAATTTTCTAAGATTTCCTCCGGGATCATTCTGCCTGTTGACTCTCCTCGTTTCTTTGCTCGTTCAAAGACCATCGCTCGAGGAGCCGTAATGTGCAAAATGCCAATTTTACGTGTTGGGTACTCGTTCTGAATTCGCTTGAAGTACGAAGAGTACCACTCGTGGTCGCGAAGACTGCCGTCAACCAGCACATTCTTACCCTCTCGGAACGCAGCCTCGGTGAGAATCTCAACGATGTAGCCAGATTCTGAGCCGGCGGCCGAGCGAAGCGAGATTGTGCGCATTTTTAACGAAGAAAGAGCAAAACGAACGAGGTAAGCGAATCAAAAGAATTGAGTGGGTTAGTTCAGTAATGGATTTTTGCCGTCTGTAGCCATTGAAGCGAAAAAAGAAAGAACTTCAATGTACGGAGGTTTTAGACGCTCAGATTTGAACACGGCGGCGGGTTCTGGCAGGCACATATTTTTTGCGCAACATGATTGTTCAGGGACGGTCCAGATCAGAGGCATGGAACCGCCAATGTGAGAACTAAAAAAATGTAGCATCAAGGCTCGCTCACCTTTCCTGGTGAGCTCCCCAGCAAGATCGGGATTTTGCTCCACGTAAGCTTCAAACTCTGGGAGGTGTCGCCGTATCAAGTCGGGGTCTACAGAAACGAATGCGAGCAGCGGAAAACGGTTCTCGGTCATTAACCTGCGAATCGTGAACGATTTTCCTGCCCCCATCGCACCCGCGGTAAACACCGCCCAAGGCTCAGTGGGGGTTGTGCAAATATCATCATTCACATCGTGAATGAAGCACTGCTCCAACATCTGCTTTATTATCTCGTCCTGAAGCGATTGTCGCTGCTCTGTGTAGGCCGACTTGTGATAAGTGTAATCAAGATTTTGCCGAATGTCAGCATACCTTCCGTAGAATTTATTATCAGAAGAATAATGGTTGTTTTCAGTAGAAAGGGATAGTTTGAGGGAGGAGTCGGGTGGAAGGGTTGGACGTGTCCGCAGAGGTGCTGCGGTTGGTGATTCTGATGATGAGTTTAAACGGACTCTGTTTGGAGGGGATAGTGATTGTGTTGATGGTGGTGGTGGAGACGAGGATAAATATTTTTGGATTGTTATTGTTTGGGGGGGTGGGGGTGGAGGTGGGATTGGAGGTGGGGTTGGAGAGGAGGTGGTGGGGTTCAGGGGAGCAGTCTTTCCTGGTTTGTTTGTTTCGGTCACCGACATGATCACCATGTAAACAAGAACCACAGCGGCGGCTAATTTATATGCGAAAAGAATGGTCAATTTTGTTGGCTGTATTGCTAAACATTCCTGGCACCTGGGTGCAAAAGTGAAAAAGCAAAAAATTATAAAATTTCTAAAAACCCCTTTATACATTTTCCTTCTGTGAGTACGTGGACGTAGGCATTTTGGTGGTCCTTGTTGGATCACCTATAATCACTTGAGTTGGTATAACCAAACCATCGTCTATTCAGTCGCAAACAACAAATATCGTAATCTCTTGAATCATTGTACATCACCAATAACCCACACATTAACACTTCCCACTGATATTCCCATAACCACACACCATACATTTTCCACACCCAAATACAACCACAATCTCCATGCCTCCCTTTCACAGTAGTCAGAATGGCAATTGCAACAACAGCTTGGCGACAAGCCGGTTTAACCTACATGCAGTATGTTTCGCGTGGCACTGGAGCTCTTAGAAACTCGTTGAAGGGCCCAGCTAAGAAGGCAGCGGCTGTCAATGAAAGGTTTGCGTTCAACACCGCTGTATCGACTGGTGGATCAGGAAATCTTGGTAAAAAAACTGCTGTGAACCAACTGTCACAGGCAGGTAAACGATAAATAAATGGTTTTGGGTGGTTAGACAGTTTTACTAAAATTATTTATGGGTCCTTTTCCCTTTAACTTCAAATCTCATCCCCCTCATTTGCTTTTCAAGATGTGAGTGAATCGAAGATTGTGGAGATTTACAAACTCTCATTTTTCATTTGGTTACACTCTGGAGCTGCCTCTTCGTTGCATTGACCAGCTTGTTGACTATTTGCGTTCGTTCCCGATCCGTGAGACCCTCGAACAAATCGTCTCCCTTGACTTGCTCCTCATACAAATGGGTCATTATTTTTGTTTGCTCTTGTTTGCCTAAAATTTCATCAGGTTGGGGTTGCTGTTGCTGTTGTTCTTGCTGTTGTTGTTGCTGTTGTTGTTGCTGTTGTTGTTGCTCTAGCTGTCGTTGCATGTGGGTATTCTGTATAAAATTCTGGGCTCTCTGTTCACCTGTTCTTTGAGATTTTGCTGGCATTTTTACGCGTTTATAGACGCCATCCATTAATCAAGATATATTCATGGCCAACAAACGCGCCCTCTACGTGGGTGGCTTGCCTAACGAGATAAATACTACGATTCTACAGGCCGCTTTCATTCCTTTTGGCCCCCTGAAGAAGGTTGAGATCCCTGTTGACAACCAGAAGGGCACAATAAAGGGGTTTGCCTTCATCGAGTTCGAAGACGTCGAGGATGCCGAGGAAGCGCAGTATAACATGAACGGCGCAGAGCTCATGGGCCGAATATTGAATGTTAAAACAGCCATAGCACAAACTCACTCTCTGTCCTCGAACAAGGCTTTGTGGTCAACAGAGGAATTTCACAAAAAAGCTGCGGCCGACGCAAACGATGCCTCCTCTGTCCCCAAGGAATAGATTAAATCCCAACAATAGCTATCAGATTATTAAAGAAGATTTCTTTCACCTTTTTGGGGGATCAAATGATAGACCCCAGCTCACCCCATTGATCAGTTTTTTTCTTGGGTAGTGACCAAACGGGTTATTCAGTTTTCTGACCAACACATACTCTCTGCGAATCTTGACCTCCCTCTGTCGCGAAACTTCTTCATTCGTGTCTTTCACGATATTCTTCCCCTTCCTCCCCCCCCATTTTTTTTTCTTCTTTTTTTTTTTGGTGGTTGCGGTTCTATTCTATTCTTCTTCTTCTCCTCCTCCTCCTCCTCCTCCTCCTCCTCCTCCTCCTCCTCCTCCTCCTCCTCCTCCTCCTCCTTTTCCTCGTAATCATTATTGA
>Ga0302114_10002225_pt1 | contig 12528 bp, 10 predicted proteins | sample AG5_Surface_MG_FD_203107 | JGI IMG/M metagenome (GOLD analysis project Ga0302114, IMG submission 203107) | Marine microbial communities from Western Arctic Ocean, Canada - AG5_Surface | ecosystem: Environmental > Aquatic > Marine > Oceanic | place: Canada: Western Arctic Ocean | collected...
ATCACTCGCTGGGAGAGTCAGTTTCCAGTGTCAGGATGGTCAACTGCGGGTGGCGCTGGTTGATTTTCGCGACGCCATAGCGACTATTCCTAGTCTCGCCATCCATCTTGATCGTGGGGCCAATACGAAGCGAGAGGTGAATTCACAGACGGATATAGTCCCTATATTGTCTCGTTTGAGTGAGGGTGAGGTACTGGATTTTCGGGCGCTTCTATACGCACGGTTGGTATTAGAGCATCCCCAGTGGGAGGCGTGTCAGGTGTTGGACTATGAATTATCATTTTACGACACTCAAGCTCCGTCGCTGATCGGCCTGCGACAGGAGTTCATTGCTTCGGCGCGCCTGGATAACCTGCTTAGTTGCTTTACTGGTTTGCAGTCTTTGCTTGAAAACAGCGGTGCAGAGAGCGCACTACTCATTTGCAATGACCACGAGGAAGTCGGTAGTATTTCAGCATCCGGTGCAGGAGGGCCGTTGCTGACATCCGTGCTCAATCGTCTTGCCGGAAACGATACAAATTATGCTGCGCTCGCCGAGCGATCGATGATGATTTCTGTAGACAATGCTCATGCAATACATCCGAACTTTGCCGATCGCCATGACCAAAATCACGGGCCACTTTTAAATGGGGGGCCGGTCATCAAGGTTAATGCCAGTCAGCGTTATGCCACGAACAGTGAAACTAGTGGTCTGTTTAGAATACTGGCGTCGCTTGAAGGGGTTCCGGTGCAGTCTTTCGTAGTGCGCAATGACATGGCGTGTGGCAGTACCATTGGCCCAATTAGTGCGGGTGCCACCGGTATTCGTACCCTCGATATTGGTGTGCCCACACTGGGCATGCACTCTATCCGCGAATTGGCCGGCGCAGAAGACGGCTGGAACCTTGCACGAATTTTGCGCCGTTTCTATAGCCATCCTGGTCCCCTTTCTGCGACTTGAGCGCACGCAATGAACGTCCTCGTGTTGTCGGCATATGCGGCGCAGAGCCATGTGCACTGGCAACAAAGTTTGCAGGCAATGCTTGCGCAGTGGCAGTGGCGCGTGCTCAGTCTTCCTCCTCGGCACTTTAGTTGGCGAGTGCGTGGCAATGCACTATTCTGGTCGATCGCCGAACGGGATACGCTGGAGCAGCCCTATGACCTTGTGGTAGCCACATCCATGGTTGATTTGGCGACGTTACGGGGCCTGGTCCCCGCACTTGCCCAGATTCCAACGCTTGTTTATTTTCACGAAAATCAGTTTGAGTATCCTCAGGACCAACAAAAGCACAGCCTACTGGAAGCCCAGATGACCAGTATTTATTCGGCGCTGGCGGCTGACCGTATCGTGTTTAACTCACGCTATAACCAAGATTCGTTCTTGGCAGGTTGCTTGGCTCTTATGAGTAAATTACCTGACCGGGTGCCGCCTGGTGTTGCGCTAATGCTTCGGGCAAGGGCAACGATACTCCCGGTACCGTTCGACTCGCGCGATTGTGAGTCGGTGACACCACTATGGCCAGGTGCATCAGAGCGGCTTATTGAGCGGCCTTTTCGTCTGCTGTGGGTTGGACGTTTTGAACATGATAAAGGCGGGGATGGTTTGCTGCGCATCTTGCATCGACTGGAGGCTGAATCACTCGATTATGAACTGGCAATGACGGGACAGCAATTCCGGGTGTCTCCGGCGGTATTTAGTGAAATAAAGTCACTATTTGGGCATCGTTTGGTGCAGTTTGGTTATGTGGACTGCATTACAGAGTATCGGGCACTCTTGCAGGCTGCCGATGTGGTGCTGTCGACGGCCATCCACGAATTTCAGGGGTTGGCTGTATTGGAAGCGGTTGCACATAGATGCCATCCCATTGTTCCTGACCGCCTCGCGTATCCAGAAATGTATCCAGCGCTGAACCGGTACGAGTCCTGCCCGAATGATCCTGAGCGGGAAGCTGATGCCGCTGTGGCTCTGATATTGAAAATGGCAGCAGAGCCGCTATTACACGTCGCGGAGTATCCTGATGTGTCTTGCTTTGAGTTGGGCCCAATGGGGCCTAGGTATGAACGGGTCTTTCGCCAAGTCGCGGTGGTTCAGGATAGCCAATAGGGGTTAAACTCAGTATCATTCAGACCATTTTCGACGGTATGAAAATCCATGGCCATGCAACGCGTACTGACAGGCATCACCACGACGGGCACGCCACATCTAGGCAACTATGTCGGAGCGATTCGTCCTGCGATCCTCGCATCGCGTGACGAGTTGTCAGAATCATTCTTCTTTCTCGCTGATTATCACGCATTGATCAAGTGTCGTGATCCCGCGCTGATTCGCCAGTCAAGTAAGGAAATTGCTGCGACCTGGCTTGCTCTGGGATTAGATGTTGAAAAAGCTGTATTTTATCGGCAGTCCGATATCCCTGAAATTAGTGAGCTGAACTGGATACTGTGTTGCAGTGCTGCTAAAGGGCTGATGAATCGCGCGCATGCTTACAAAGCAGCTGTTCAAGCGAATGAAGAGGCGGGCGAAGGTGAGGACTTCGCCATTACCATGGGGTTGTTTAGTTACCCTGTTTTGATGGCCGCCGACATTTTAATGTTTAATGCCGCGAAAATTCCAGTGGGGCGGGATCAGATTCAGCACGTTGAAATGGCACGAGATATTGCGCAGCGATTTAACCACAATTTTACCGATGTGTTCAGCCTGCCGGAGGCCGTAGTCGATGATTATAGTGCTGTTTTGCAAGGGACTGACGGTCGTAAGATGAGTAAGAGTTATAACAATACTATTCCCTTGTTTTTGACGGAGAAGCCATTGCGTAAAGCGATCAATAAAATTAGAACCAATCTTTTGGAGCCTGGGGTTCCCAAGGATCCCGATGATTCTACCGTTTTCCAGCTTTGGGCAGCGTTTGCGTCTGTCGAAGAAACGGCGAGAATGCGAAACGAGTTCCAGGCTGGTATTGCTTGGGGCGAGGCCAAGAAGCAGCTATTCGAGCTTATTAACAGTGAACTTGCCGACGCCAGAGATAGCTATATGCGTCTGATGGATGATCCCGGACACATAGAGGCTGTTTTGTTCCAGGGTGCGGAGCGTGCAAGGCACTACAGTGGGGAAATGATCTGTAAGGTGCGTGAGGCCGTCGGCATTGGGGCGATCCGTTAGTGTAGAGTTCACGGCTAGGTGCTTATTCGTTATCTGATGTAAAAATACCTATCTTTAACGTCCGTTTTGGGCCGAGCATGCCTGAAGGCCTTCTTTTTTAGGGGCTAGTATGCCATCGTTAACATTTAGTGATATAAGGTCACATCGCCATTGAATAGAACATCAGTTTTCAGTGCTGCCCACACAAGAGGTGGATCGGTTTTTTCGGTCGTCTTAACAGGATTTTTGTAATAACATAAAACCCTACATAACAGGAGGCGTGTAAGCCATGAGTCGCCCGATTCGAGATCATGAAATTTTGTCGGCGGTATTTGCCAAGATGGACGTTTTGGCTATGAGCGTTGCCGTGGGGTCGCTGTGTTCGTTATTGTTTTTTTTGGCGACGGCTGTTTTGTTAATGCAGACTGCCCCGGAGAATTATCCTGTAGGCGAGCATCTGTCAGATCTGTCTGATTATCTTCCAGGTTATAGCGTTAGCTGGGCGGGTGCTCTTATTGGTGCATGTTATGGTTTCCTGTTTGGTGCACTGGCAGGTTTCTCTGCCGGGGTATACTGGAACTTGACGCATTACTTCGCCCTTGGTGTGATGTTAATTAGTTCCGCGCAGTTGGCAGATTGAGGCAATAACTCAAGTGGGGAACACCAAAATATGAAAGCCATGAATCACGATGTCGATCGAGTCAACCTCAAGTTACTCAAAACAGCGATCCGATTTAATGCGCGTATACTTGGACTCACCGCAGGGACTTTGGCTGCAGTAGTCATTTACATTGCTACACAAGCCTCCATTGTAAAATGGGGTGATGACTCCGGTGGTTATCTAGGATTACTAGCGATTTTCTTTCCGGGATATTCTGTATCCAGTATTGGAGCGTGGGTTGGCGCATTCTGGGCTTTTATATATTTTGGCACCTGCAGTTGGTTGAGTTACAGAGTCTATGGAAAAGTATTGGGCACACGGATATCGGCCCTATTGCTGAGTCCTGTTTCGACCGAGAACCCGGTCCTCAAGCCATCCACATTGCGACTTCATGGCGTTAGCCTCGGGATCGCGATAGGTTCTATCGCCGGCTTATGCCTGTTTGCTTCAACAGCTTGGTTAGTGGTGCGGGGCACAGCAGGAGAGAGTGTTCACGCAGCGCTTTTTTCAAATTATATACCAGGCTATAGCGTGAGCATTATGGGTGGATTGTGGGGCGCAATTGAATTATTTGGCCTGGTTTTTCTGGCATGCTTGTTACTTGCTACGGTATACAACAAGGTAGTTAAAATTCGGCATAAGACGTCTTAATGGCATGGTAGATATGAATACGAATGAACACGTTGTTATCCTCGGCGCCGGTCCTGCAGGGCTTGCCACGGGGCACGAATTGAGCGTTAGTGGTGTCAAGGTGTCGGTGTTAGATCGAAATGATTTTGTTGGAGGACTGTGCAATACAAATAACTACAAAGGCTACAAATTCGATCTCGGAGGCCATCGCTGGTTTAGCAAAAATGAAGATTTGAACGATTGGTTTCGGAGGCTAATGGGTGATGAGGTCGTCTGGGTGAATCGTATCAGCCGCATATATTACGATGGCGGCTATTACTTATATCCCATTAACATTCTCAACGTGATCAAGAATGCCGGTATTCCTACGATCATGCATGCAGGTATTACCTATCTGTGGTCCGCATTACAGTATTCTATTTTCGACAAGTCGATTAACAATATGAAAGACGCGTACGTGGCGCAGTTTGGCGAAAAGTTATATGACATGTTCTTTCGCCGTTACAGTGAAAAGGTGTGGGGACTCCCCTGTGAGAAGCTGTCCTCAGACTGGGTATCTCAGCGCAGCGCCGGTTTGTCTATCTGGACTGTAATTCAGGAATCGTTAATGAAGACTAAGTCGGACAATGAAAGTCTGATAGAGGAATTCATGTATCCGCGTGATGGTTACGTCCGTATCCCTCAGAGAATGGCAGAAGATATTGTCGCCAAGACCGGTCCTGATTCTGTTTTGCTCGGGTCAACTGTCACTAGGATAAAATATGTTGGGCCAAATGATTTTGAGATAGTTTACCGTAAGCCCGACGGTGAGGAGTATTCAATAAAGGCCACTACTGTCGTTTCAACTATCCCCTTAGGTGTGTTGCCGCGGATTATGGAACCGGCGTGTGATCAGAAGGTGATTGATGCTGCTAAAGGACTGAGTTTCCGAGCATTGATTACGGTCAATCTTATTCTCAGCAAGGAAAGAGTGTCTATCGACACTTGGCTCTACGTTCAGGATGAAGACGTTCTTTTTGGGCGCCTGCATGAGCCCAAGAATTGGAGTCCTGCGATGATTCCTGATCAATCCACTACCTCGTTAGTACTGGAGTGTTTCTGCACTAAGGATGATCATATCTGGAACATGACTGATGAAGAGGTCGGTCAGCGGTGTATTGATGATTTGGAGAAAAAGCTTAAATTTATTGAGTCCTCAGATGTGATTGATTTCTCCTGTGTCCGGACTCTACAGGCTTATCCTGTTTACGATCTTGAATATGCGGGAAAAATCGGCCTGATCAATGATTTCCTTGGGCAATTTGAAGGTTTGCATATCGTTGGGCGAGGGGGGACGCATCGCTACAATAACGCCGACCATTCCATTGAGATGGGGTTGCTGTTGGGTCGAAAAATTCTTGGTTATGATGTCGACCATATGGATGTCAACACTGAGCCTGAGTACCAGGAGATTAAGCGTTCAGACGATTCCAAACGCGATTTCTATAAGTTAGAGGAAGAGAGTGACTAATAATGGGGTTCCTCACCTGTGATTAGTGGTTAATTTTGCTATAAATATAATAAAGATGTGACGAGTGAATCTCGGCATTGACGCAACCTGCTGGTGGAGCGCTCGCGGGTTTGGCCGTTTTTCTCGATGAATCCTAGTGGCATGCGGCGCAAGCAACGCTCGCTTATCTTGATGTTATGGTGAAGAAATGGGTCGAAACAGTGTATTAACTAGATCTAACCAAGCGAAAAATTATTGGCGTATCACGCATTGAATAGGGACGAAACAAGAAATCTTTCGGAGGCTCAAGTCAATGACTTGGATAGGCGTATCAGCGTTATTATGCCAGTTTACAATGGCGCTGAGTTTATACCCCTGAGCTTGCCTCCGCTCATTGACATGATGCATCGAGGAGAAATCCTTGAAGTTATTGTGGTTGATGATGGTTCAACAGACGGTAGTAAGCAGATGGCGGAGACGATAGGAGCCAAGGTGCTGTCCTCTGGTGGCCGGCTCGGGCCAGGAGGGGCTAGAAATCAGGCCGCAAATTCTGCGCTTGGCGATATACTCTGGTTTGTCGATGCAGACGTAGTGGTGCACTCAGATGCGGCGAGACGCCTAGGCATCGGGTTTGACGTAGAGCAAGTTGTTGCGGTATTTGGATCCTACGATAGTAGTCCGCCGGCTAGAAACTTCTTTTCCCAGTATAAAAACCTTGTACATCACTATTATCATAATCGTGCGAAGGATGAAGCGCACACCTTTTGGTCTGGTTGCGGCGCCGTTAGGCGTGCAGCGTTCCTTAATTGCGGGGGCTTCGATGTCGAGCGCTATCAGTACCCATCTATTGAGGATATTGAGCTTGGGCACCGTATGATAAAAGCGGGCGGTCGGATACGCTTGTTGCGAGACGTGCAATGTACGCATCTGAAAGTGTGGCGCTTTTGGAATCTTATTCACACTGAGATATTCAGGCGCGCAATACCTTGGTCACGCCTGATTGTTACCTCGGGAGAGGGTATACCCAACGATCTCAATGTTGGTGTGGCGGAGCAGACGCGGGCGGTGTTAGCAGGCATATTATTCCTCGCGATACTAGCTTATCTTACAGGTTACATTAGTTCGAGTTTGGTGTTATTTTCAGGATTAGTGGTGCTTGTGGCGAACCGTGATATAGCCGTCTTTTTCAACAGAAGAGGAGGGTTCCTATTTGCGTTGTGCGCCGTTTTTTTTCATCAGATATACTATTTATATTGTGCTTCGGCGTTTGCGTGGGTGTTGTTCGAGCAAAATAGTTTAAATATTTTTCGTTCAAAATCGTCGTGAGCTAATTGCTTGATCGGTAGTTTGGACTGAGCTGAAAAGCCGCTTTAATCTCTGGCAATTCGGAGCGATTCCCGCTAATTATATAGACAGATTTTTACGATTTACTTCGGCGCAAAAAGACAGCCCAGAAAAACAGGTTTTCCCTCCCTATTGAAGATGCTTTCCTTAACTGCCCTGCGAGAACTGCTCAAATTGTCGTTGCCCATGATGGTGTCGCAGGGTGCATTTGCGGTCATGGTCTTCACCGACCGTTTTTTCATGTCTTATATCGATGCCACACATATTGCCGCGTCATTGGGTGGTGGTGTGGCGGCGTTCTTTTGTTTTTCGCTGTTTATGGGTCTGATAACCTACGGTAACGCCCTGGTTGCACAGTACTTCGGTGCAGGACAATTAGCCAAGTGCTCACTGGTAACGACTCAGGGTGTTCTGATCGTGTTGGGTAGTGCACCATTTTTACTGGTGATGACATACTTCGGCGGTCAGGCATTTGGCATGCTTGGCCACGCGCCCGCTCAAGTGCCGCTAGAACAGACATATTTTTATATTCTGATGGGCGGGAGTATTTTCACGCTACTTAAGGCGTGCTTGGCTTCCTATTTTGCTGGCATCGGGCGCACCCGCGTTGTCATGGTCGCGGATTTGTCAGGCGCTGCTCTCAATGTCCCACTGTCATGGGCGCTTATATTCGGTAACCTTGGCATGCCCGAGATGGGTATTGCGGGAGCGGCTCTGGGGACTATCGTTGCTACCGTATTTGCCATCAGTGTCTTCCTGTATTTTTATCTGTCAGCGGAACACCAGCGCCAGTTTTCTGTGGCGCAGTCCTGGCGTCTGGACCGAGGCATCATGCGACGCTACCTGCGTTTGGGTATGCCATCGGGATTGGAGTCGTTTATGAATACCTCCAGCTTCAACCTGTTTTTACTTTTGTTTCAATCCTATGGTGTAGTGCAGGGTGCTGCCATGGCGATTGTCTTTAACTGGGACATGCTCTCGTTTATCCCAATGATTGGACTAAATATTGGTGTGATGAGCTTTATCGGTCGCTTAGTAGGCGGCGACGGTATGGCAAAAGCAAATCAGGTAATTTCGTCAGGTTTTATCGTCGGATTGGGGTACTCGGGCGTGCTGGCTGTTCTCTTTCTTGTGTTTCGCGAAAACCTAATTGATGTATTTGAGACATCGGGAGAAAGTTTTGCTGCGATACGCGAACTCGCTAGCGACATGATGATCGGTTTAGTCACCTATATGCTAGCAGATGCGACTATTTTGGTTGCGGGTGGCGCACTTCGTGGCGCAGGGGACACGCGCTGGATTATGGTGACGTCGATTTCTATGCACTGGTTGATGCTAGTGGTTCAATATGGCGTGATTGTTGTCTATGGCTATGGGCCACGGGTTTCCTGGTGGGTATTCGTTGCTATGCTGATCATATTGGGCCTGCTTTACTTAGGCCGGCTGCTCGGCGGAACATGGCGTCATCCAGAGCGGCTTGCGCGGGTAATGCGTGAATAGACAGGCGATTTAAAGGGTGAGAAGACGCCGCAGTAAACTGTCCTTTTCTTTGTCCTGTTCCCGGGTTAACAATAACTCTGCGAGTTGAGTGTCTATCTGCTGCGCCACCTGTGCGCGAACAGACTGTAGGGTCTTCTTTGGTAGCGCTTTACCTTTGTGCTGCGATAGGTTGATGGGCTTGCCAAAGCCGAGATAGCAACGCTGGGGTTTAGGGAGCGGCGTTCCAAGTGAGCCAATAGGAATCGGTGGGACGATATCGGAACGCGTATCATCATTCAATAGGCCGATATGAGTCAGCAATTTCCCCAGTGCGGAATCGGGTAGGTCCTGTCCCTCCGTGAGGTGCCCATAGAAATCATCCGGGCCTACCAGTCCAAATGGCATAATCGTGTAGCCGTGTGTGGCCGCCAGTTTTACAAAGCCGTAGCGTTCTTTCCACTGCAATTCATACAGTTTAGACTTGGGTTTGACTGATTCATAGGCGCCGCCGGGAAAGAGTAATAGATCCTGGCGATCGTCCATTAAGGCACTGCATACTTCAGGGTGCCCCATGACAACGCCATGCTTCACTAGAATATCGGCTACACGTCGAATGCTGAACAGAAATTTATCCCCCATAGCCCGCGGAAAGCGCTGTAGTTCTTTTAGGAATATGGGTCTTATAATGGCGCCGTCCAGAGCAAAAAGGGAGTGATTTCCCACAAAAAGACATGGCTCCTTAGGAATGTTTTGGGCGCCGGCTACCCTCGGATTGAATACACGTTTGACTATCTGGTAAGCAATTTCGACATCCAGTCCGCTCGGGACTTTTGCGGCAAGCGCTTGCTTGATGTGACGTTCCAGCATGTACGGCTCGCTGAGGGGTGTATTGTTTTTTCCAAATAGCGACATGTTGAGGGCACCTTTCAAAGTGCAGCGATTATAGCGATGCAGGTTTGAATATCATAGTGTAGCAATGTCTTGTGAGCTTTCGGCGCAGGCTATTTTCGGCTAAAGTGCGCTGTGATTATGAATTATGGAGGAGAGGCACTCGTGCAAGGCAAACATATCGCTATAACCGGACCAACCGCCGGAATCGGACGTTCTGCTAGTCTGGAGTTTGCCAGACGGGGGGCGCAACTAACCTTATTTTGTCGCAATCTCGAAAAAGCTGAAAATCTGCAGCGGGAGATTGTCGCTGAGGGAGGCTTAACGCCAGATGTTATCCTTATGGACATGGCGGACCTAGGCAGTGTGAGACGGGCCGGGGAGGCATTTCTGGCGCGAGCAGAATCTTTGGATGTGCTGCTGAATAACGCCGGTGTTGTAAATACATCTCGCAAGGAGACTGTAGACGGGTATGAAGAGACGCTGGCGGTAAATCATTTTGCCCCTTTTCTCCTCACGGGTCTGTTATTGCCGCTGCTTCTAAAAACGCCGCGGGCTCGTATTGTCAATGTATCGTCCGGTGCTCATGCGTTTGTAAAGGGCATGGGCTATGAGGATATGCAGGCCACTAAAAACTTCCGTACTTTTCGTGAGTACGGGCGTTCCAAGTTGGCCAATATACTGTTTACTAAATATCTTGCCGGACAATTGGAAGGACGGGGAGTAACCGTAAACTGCCTACACCCCGGTGCTGTGGCTACCTCTTTGGGCACTCAGAACGGTGGGTTTTTTAGTCGCAATTTGCCGCGATTATTAAAGCCATTTTTCCGCAGTCCGGATCAAGGAGCAGAGACTTCGATTTATCTGTGCTGTAGTGATGAGGTCGCAGAAATAACTGGAAAATACTTTGTTAATTGTAAGCGCAGTAGCCCAAAGTCGTGGGCCCAAGACCCAGTCGAGGCCGATCGGCTATGGACTTACACCGAGCGCTGTCTGGATTTCGAGTACCCTTTTTCAAAGCCCGGCTAACACACTATTTTTTGAGCATTGGATGGCGGATCAATAATCTGAGTCGTGACTGACGTTTGCTTGCCGCCATCACCCAAAAAGCGCAGGCTAACAGCGCCAATGCAACTTTATGCAAAGCAGGGAATGGAAGGTAGATAGGTTCCGGTACCACGCTGCGCCAGCCCACGATGATGACGCCAAAAGCGCCGAGTAGAAGCAGTGAGAAAATACCTTTGTAGGCGTTTTCTCCGATTTTTGTGAGCACGTTTGCCTTAAGAGAGGGTGCCAGGGAGGGGATAGAATGCACGCAAGCAAACAGCAAAACTCCCACTACAAGCGATGTCATTGTGGTTATCCTGCCGTGGCGAGTTTACGATCGTTAAGCATAGCGGCCGCGTATATGAAAGCCACCCTGTACCAAAACCCATACGGACCTCGTTTTTTCGATGTATTGATGTAGGCTTTTACCCCTGTCGGGTCATGCTATACCATAGCCTGCCAGAGGCAGCTCCGTTAAGATTAGTGTATGTATTCTGACGTTATTAGCCAGCTCCCTATTGCCGAGGTTCTCGAGCAACTCAAACGTTGCATGAGTGAAGGCAATGAAGTCGTACTTCAGGCCCCACCCGGGGCGGGCAAGACCACAATCGTGCCGCTGGAATTACTGGATCAACCCTGGTTGCAGGGGCGCAAAATCCTAGTGTTGGAGCCACGTCGCATGGCCGCAAGGGCGGCTGCTTCGCGCATGGCGCAATTGCTAGGGGACGCGGTGGGTCAAACCGTTGGATACCGCATCCGGATGGACACGTGTGTCAGCGACAATACTCGAATTGAAGTGATTACTGAGGGTATTCTCACGCAGCAGCTACAGCGCGATCCAGGGCTGGAAGATGTCGGTTTGGTTATATTTGATGAGTTTCATGAGCGTAACCTCGATGCGGACTTGTGTCTGGCGCTTGCACTGCACGGCCGCGAAGTATTTCGAGAGGGCCCCGCGTTAAAGCTACTGGTCATGTCTGCGACCCTCGCGGGCGAGGAAGTCTCGAAGCTGCTGGGCAATGCTCCGATAGTCACCTCCAGTGGTCGTCAGTTTCCGGTTGAAACCCACTATTGCGAAGCGCATCAGTTACGCCATTCCATTGTTCAACCGACAATCAACGTGGTGCTGCGGGCACTCAAGAAGCAGGCGGGCAGCATCCTGGTTTTTCTTCCGGGCCAACGCGAGATCAGCAGTGTGGCAAGAGGTCTGGCTGACGCTCTAGAGTATTCCGCAGAGCCGCTGCAGATATCGCCGCTTTACGGTGGATTGTCACTAGAGCGCCAACTGCAGGCACTGTTGCCGGCACCCGATGGCAAGCGCAAAATCGTTTTGTCCACGAACCTGGCTGAGACTAGCTTGACCATCGAGGGCATCACTGTGGTGGTGGACTCAGGTCTGGTGCGTGAAGCGGCATTTGATCCTGCTACGGGCATGACACGGCTGGCCACCAGAAGGATCTCACGGGCGTCTGCAGAGCAGCGCAAGGGCCGTGCGGGTCGGCAGGGCCCCGGGCGTTGTTATCGATTGTGGAGTGAGCAACAGCATGAGAGATTGGTAGCTCATGCCTTGCCTGAAATACTTCAGGCAGACTTGGCTCCGATGGCGTTGCAGCTATTATCCTGGGGCGTCGATGATGGCAGTGAACTGCGCTGGCTGGATCCCCCGCCGGCAGCTCCTTTCGCTCAGGCTGTCTCGATTCTGGAACAGTGCGGAGCAACATTCAGGAATCAAGCGGGCTGCTTGCAGCTAACGCCTCACGGTGTGCGTCTCGCACAAATGCCTATGCACCCGCGTCTGGCCCACATGCTATTGGTCGGTTGCGATATTCAAGCGAGAGAAATGGGGTGTTTACTGGCAGCAATACTTTCTGA
>Ga0302114_10002226_pt1 | contig 12521 bp, 13 predicted proteins | sample AG5_Surface_MG_FD_203107 | JGI IMG/M metagenome (GOLD analysis project Ga0302114, IMG submission 203107) | Marine microbial communities from Western Arctic Ocean, Canada - AG5_Surface | ecosystem: Environmental > Aquatic > Marine > Oceanic | place: Canada: Western Arctic Ocean | collected...
GCAGACGCTGCGAAATCCGAGGGTAACTCCCACATGACCAAGAAAGCCTACAGTGCCGCCTGCAAGGCGTACACCACCGCACTTAAGCTTTGCCCCAAGGGACCGTCCAGCCACATCTACTACTCCAACCGGGCGGCGGCTTCCACCTACTTACAAGATTATTCTTCGGCCGAGAGCGACTGCTTGAGGGCCATCAGCCTCTCCCCGAAATACTCCAAGGCCCACGCGAGGTTGGGTTTGGCTAGGTACTACCTGGAGGACTGGGAAGGGGCGATCGAAGCGTACGAGGAGAGGTGAGCGAGCGAAGCGATATGCAAAAGAATATAATTTGAATGAAAAATGACGAATGACTGACTTTTATTCTTAGCTTAATGCACGACCCGGGGAACGTTACGAGCAAGGACTACCTGAGCAAGGCCAGGAGCAAGCTGGAGAAGGAGAACGGAGGGGACGGAGGAGATGGTGGGGGCGAGGTAGTGGGCTTCCCTGGAGGGGAATTACCGAGCTTCGGAGGGGCGGATGTAGCAGCTGCAGCCGGAACGGGGAACCCCTTTGCGAGTTTGATGAGCAACCCCGCTATGATGCAGATGGCGAGTCAGATGATGGGGGGGCTAGGAGGGGCGGGAGCTGGAGGGGCTGGAGCTGGAGCTGGAGCTGGAGCTGGAGCTGGAGCTGGAGCTGGAGGGGCGGGAGGCGGAGGCGGAGGGGGAGAGGGAGGGGAGGAGGGAGGGGATAACCCCATGGCGCAGATTATGAATAACCCAGCAATGCTGCAAATGGCTCAACAAGCCATGCAGAACCCCGAAATGATGAGTTTCGCACAGAACATGCTCTCAGACCCGAGTGCGTTGGCCAATTTGATGGGCGGAATGGGGAATGGCATGTGATTTGATGATGAGAACTAAAAAAACAGTGTTTTCGAATCAATTTCCTCGCTTCCTCTTTTGTCGTCGTTGTGGCTCTAGGTGAGGGCTAAAAAAATGTCAATAATTCCAAATCTCCTGTCGCGTAATCATTTTAAAGCTTAGCCTTCATTCCCTCATAAATAGGGGTTCCCCAACCGGTGGCGGCATCCCAGCCGGCCACGGCGTCGAACCCCCCCCCCTTAGGTCCTCCGTTGTTGCCACTAGTAACGTCGTTGAAGCAATCAGCACCACAATCGTAAATCCACGGGTTGGCGAAACCGAGCGGTGCACCACCAGCGGCAATCCTGTCGTTGTTCAATATCGCAAGCACACCTGCAACGACCGGAGCGGCCGCAGAGGTTCCGGCAACTCCCATGAACTTTCCGTGCACGGCAATGCAGTAAGTGTTTGTTTCACCTGCCAAGGCGGAAACGTCGGGGTACCCGCGACCGGTCGAGTTGTATTGGTTGGCGGGCGGGAGGGTTGCGGCACTGGTGGTGAAGTATTCCGAAACAGCGTCAGTTTGCCATTCAGCGGTGGCGAATGTGTTGGAGAAGCCGCCTCCTCCATTATTCCATGCTTCCTCGTCCCCAATCTCACTCCTCTTAACGAAGTTGCTTCCTCCAACGACGGTCACGTAAGGTGAACCTCCGGGGAAGTCCGGGTTGAACACTGGGTCAGAGCGGGCCTTTCCCGTCCTTCCCCAAACGCCCTGGTCGCCACTGGCGAACAGCACAGAGATGCCACGAGCTCCGAGCTGAATGCAAATGTTAGTTAGTACTGTGGCGAGGCAGCAAGCGAGATGCTGTGTCCACAAAGCTCGCTGGCTGGCCGCTGGCTCACCTTCATGAACTCAGTGTTGACGTTCTGCATGTACTCCTCGCTCGTCTGCTGAATCTCATCGTTTCCATAACTGACCGAGTGAACCTGGGCAGCGTCCGCATCGTCGTTGACAAGCGTCGACCAGTCGAAGAGGGAGAAGGTTCGGCTAAAATACACGTCGAGCGGAATAGCTCCTCCCACCGCCTTGATGTACTCGATGTCCAACAAACTCTCAACGCAGCTCTCAAGTCCGTGCTTGCATTTGTCCTCGTTGTTGTTGCCGTTCAATTTGTCGACAAGCACGTCGTTCTCCAAGCCACAGGTTTCAGTGAAGGCAGCCATGTCGACGCTGTCGTAGAACTGCGTCTGGAATTCGGCCACTGCCATCGAAAATAAAATATAAAATTGAGAATAATAATGTTAGTCTCGTCTTCCACCAAGCTCGCTCGCTTCGCTCGCTCACCTGCCATGCGATTTCCTGGCGCAACGTCAGCTGCATTAATAGTTGGGTATCCATAACGGTTCTGGAGAACCGCCGGCGTCGTTTTGCCGGTGCACTTAGTCCCGCAGGACGAGAACTCGTCGTCTCCAATCTCGCCCTCATCCTCGCTGACGAGTGGAGTCCAGGAGAGCTTGGGGAAGCGGAGCAAGTTCTCCACGAAGGAAACCTTGTCCGCGAGGCAGTCGGGAAGCGAATAAGCACTTCCAGCGCGGATGAGGGTCTCACTCGAGGAGAGGGGAGCTTTCTCGTGGCGGAAGTGGAAGAGTTCCGTCTCGAGGTAATCTTCAGCCCGCTGGGCCGGCATCTGGATGCGCAGAATATCTCCATACGAGTTGGGGGTCACCGTGGCTCCGGCCTCCTCAAAGTGCTCAGTGACGAACTTTGTGGTGTTGGAATTGACATCGAGGATCTCCTGGACCTCTTCGATGGACAAGTGCTGCCCATAGAGGGGGCTGGAAGGGGTCGAGACGTCCATCAGCGTGTTATGGAGCTTCTCAACGTTGGCCTTGTTGTGCTTAAGGACGACATAAAGATCAACTGAGTCAGAATCGCTGACTCTCTGTTCCGCTTTCCAGTTCTTTGAGAACCCCTTCACTTCAATGGAAGGCTCCATTAGAGTGGAGGCAGTCACCTGGGCAACCAATGCCGCTGTAGCTAGAAGAGAAAATTTCATACTTGGAAGTTATTTGCTGGTGGTTTTCCATCAGCAGCTGAAAAAAAAAAAAAAGGAATTTCATTGAAATGAACGCAAAAAGATCGAACTTTCTATCATAACAGATGTTGACTCTTTTCCAGTTTTGTGTCGGACTGTTGGCAGTGTTTCTCTACAGTGCCAGGACTGCTACAAACATAACTATAAAATCCACACGTTATGAAAAACAACACATTGTAGTAACTGGAGGCAGCTCTGGAGTCGGCCTGGAAGCTTCAAAGGAATTTGTTGCTCGTGGAGCCACCGTCATTTTAACTTCGCGGTATCTAACCAAGGCCGTTTCTGCGGCGAATGCAATCAATCACATTGCAGAACTCAAAGACACCACGTTAATGTTCATAAACAACAGGAAGAAAGAAACGACAAGAACAAGAAAAAATCCACTGGATTTTTCTGGAAAAGAGCAAAAACATGCTCCCACGCTCGAAATCAGTGCGGACGGATCCACCGCCACTGCAAGCGTACCGCACGGCACTTCCGATGATCACTTTATCGCCGCCATGTGGGTAGAGCTCGAGTCGGGTGTTTGCTCGTTTGAGCTGAACTCTGTAGCCACTAGCTGCACACTCCCACCAAACTACAACGGGAAAGTCACTGCGTACTCAAGCTGCAACCTACATGGCGTTTGGAGAGAAGAGTTGCTGGTTGTTTCACCTTCGCCTCGAGGCTTGGCGATTCCAATGGCGCTTCAGCTCACAGATAAGGCGTCGATTACGAATTTCGCTGATGAGCTCGGCTTCTTTTTAGGCACTGCAAAACTCGACATTCTTGCTCTGAATGCGGGGATGTTTTATGGTCCTGAATATACCGGCCCGTTTACCACCACAAGGTTTTCCGAGCCCGTCGACACATTAATAGCGGCCAATCATCTCGGCCACTTCCTACTGGTGGACCTGCTAAAACCCAAACTTACGGCCTCAAGAATAATCTTCACGTCCTCAGTTTCCCACTGGCTTGGCTCTAACAACAAAAACGATGTAACCAGTGCAATCCCGCAAACACCTCCTAGAGACACCAGCTTCTCAACCCTTGCGGCGTTCGGCCTGTACGGCGCCACGAAGCTTCAGAACGTTTTGTTCGCCTTTTCGCTTCAGAGGAAGTTGCCAGATGCAACCGTTGTCATTTTTACACCAGGTTTCGTCGCTACAGATATTGGGAAGGGGGACAGAAAAAACTTCAAAAAAGAAAAAATCAACATCTTGGACTGGGTCCCGCTCTGCCGGAGCGCAAAAAGCGGAGGAAACGTTATGATAGCGGCAGCTGAGGTCGAAAAGTCTGTAAGCGAGAAGAAGATGCTGATGCCTTACTGGCTCTGGGAAGGAGCGGGAATTTTGTTTGGCGAAGTTGGTCTGGCGCGAGGAGTCTTTCACAACTTGTTTCAAGAGGCCTTTTTTCAGAGGTTCTCGCCCGAGAATTCAGTGTTCGCACAAAATGTAAATTCGGTTGCCTACGACGAGGAGGTTCAAGACGAGGTTTGGGCGTGGAGCGAGCGAGTGATCGGCAAATTTTAACTTTGACAATTTTTAATCTTTGTACTTGACTATAACCTTCCAAAACAACGCCAGGACGATCGCCCGCTGGTAGAGCGGGTAATAATCGAATTTATCCAGCGCAGATGTCAATCCAACCGCCACGAAGAAGAACAAGACCAACACGGCCAGAAGTGCCAGCAACGATACACAACTGAATCTCCAACCGAAGGTAGTATCGAGGAAAAAGTACATGTACACCGGCCCTGTTTTGGGCTGCAAGCGCGGCGCGAGCCACCAAGCGAACAACTGGTAGATGCACCCGAACAACGGGATCAGCCCCCAATGATCTAAATTGATTGCTGTTTTCGCCCAAAGCATTTCAATCAGCACAAACGCAGCGTTCGTCACGTGCATGCATATCGCGTCGTAGCGCCGGTACCCTTTCGTATCGGGCCTTTTGTTGCTTAATTCCGCCGGCCACAACACCCAGGTCACAATTGCACTCACCAGAAATGCATTGGGCGCAGCAAGCTCCCAAAGGAAGAGAACGAAAATATTATTAACACCACATCCGGCCAGCAGAAAATAGATTCCCAACAATACCCAATTCCAGTGGGTGAAAAAGACAAGGCACTTGATGCCATTTATTGGAACATTCGCCGTGACAAGTTTGCTCCCTTCAAGGTACCCAATCTTCTCGACAGTGTCGCGGTATTTGATTTCGAATACCTGCAATCCTAGAATGAAGGCTGCCATCATCAGCCGAAGAATTTGGAGGGGGGTCGAGGGGTCTTCTTGGGATATAATATTCGAACTGGTCTCAATCCGACTAACACTGCTCATGCAGATGGCCCAAACGAGCAGTAACAAAAATACCAGCTGCCAAGGTGGTGGTGCTGACTTGAGAATTTGCTTGGATTTGGACTTGGACTTGGATCTGGGCTGGATGCCATCAATGGGCGTACAGAGTCGACCTCGTGAACGTGAAACTGAACGTGTTCGTGCCATGATAAATTTAAAAATATAGAAAAAAAAACAAAAACGTGTTTCCTCTTGATTCCTTATATTCTACTCTACATCATGCAATAACCCCCCCCCCCTCAATTTTCATTAACTACACCATGGGCGATGAGATGTTTCATGCTGCAAACGAGCGTCAGCGATTCAAGATGGCCAGGGGACTTCGATTTGAGGATGTAATATCTTATTCTAAAGCTGGTTCAACTTACAACGAGCGCTGCGGCTCACTTCACCCTACCTCCATCACCTCATTCCAGGGCTTCGTTCCCTTCTACGAGCACCCGGCCCAAGCTGTCACAAACTCCAATTCGTCCAAGCTTCGGTGGGCAGAACAACTGCTCAAGGGAATTGTCACGGATGACGAGGAGCTCTGTGCTGTTGCCATGATGCAGGACCACTCTGACGCCAAGATCACTGTCAAGCAGCAAGGTTCCGGCGCGCCCTATTCGTTCCACAGCGCCGGTTTCTACACTCACGAGCAGATGGACACCAATACTAAGTATTTGAAAGAGCACATAGAGGACCGCGTCCAATCTGCCCAGCTCTTTGTGAGCGCCAACGAGTGGAAGGAGATTCATTCGTGGATCGGCAGGTGAGTCTTACCTCGTGTTGCCGCGCTTTCGGGTTGAAGAGTGTGTGATGGAGTTGGGGGTGGATTCAGTGCCTCGCCTTTTTTTGAGTTTTGTTGAGGTTTCACTTGGCGTGAGGATGGTTTAAGATGACGTGGTTTGGACCGTCCCTGAACAACAACTTCGCACAAAAAGATGCGCCTGGTGTCCAATTCTGAGTTTCTAAAGGCATAGTGCGTCGGAGTTGTGGTCGTTTTAGTGATTTCGTTCTTTTTTTGCCTTTTTTGAGTTTTCACATTGACGTGCATATGGCGTGTTTTGGACCGGTCCCTGAACAATACCTTCGCACAAAAAGATGCGCTTGACCGAACCCGCCACCGTGTCCAATTTTGAGCGTCTAAAACCTCCATACGTTGGAGTGAGTTACGGCCGATTTAGTGATTCGCCTTTTTTTGCCTTTTTTTTCTTCTCTTTTTACCAAACTCAAACTAAATTTTTTTATTACGCAGCGTGGGAAGGTACGGCGAAGCGAAGCTGAAGTCAGTTGTTCGGGGCGACTCGGCACTAATGATTGCAGTGCGGCTGAGCTCGTTCAAGGCCGCCAAGTACATGCTCAAAATAGGCGTCGACCCCGCCATGCAGAACGAAAACAACGATTCCATTGCCGAGGTGATTGAGCAAAAGTACCAGGAGATAGTCGAAGAGAGAAACCACATTAGGTTTTTGCGCGTCCAGGCGAGGAGCGTGCGGCAGATGAGTTTGTCGCACGACGACAAAATGGCGTTGCTGTCGGAACCGCAGGTGTACGACAAGATGGAGCAGTGCTACAATTTGTGTGTTGACCTGAGCAGGTGAGCGCGAGCCTTTTGGAAGACGATTATACGAGCCACTGCTGAACTAAATTTATTTCACTCAATTCGTTTGGCACCTTCTTCGTTCGGCGCAGTCGGTTCGAGGTCCGCCTTTACAACATGATGGCGCTCAAAGTCAAGGCCAAAATGCTCGAGGTTGAAGGTGAGCGAGCGAAGCGAAAGCGAGCCATTTTGGAAGACTCGGGCGATGAAGTGCGCGAAATGGCTACAGACGGCTACGTCCACTACTAAGCTAACCAACCCAATTCGGGGTTTTGGCTCGCGCTCCGTTTGTTTCGCTCGTCCTTCATTACAAAATGCTCCTCGCTTCGCTCGGCGCAGACCTCTTCCTCTCCGAAAGCGAGCAGAAAGAATTGCAGCACAGAGAAACAATTCTCGAGGGCAAGGAAATTGTTGACAAGGTAATTCTCCTGTCCAAGGATGTTGTGGAGGAGTGGGAGGGCACAAAGCTTGGCGCCGAACGGTTGAAGAAGCAGAAGCTGTTGGAGGAGAAGACCCAGAAAGAGAAGAAGTTGAATCATTGGCGTCGAATCTTCTTGGTTTCGGCTACCAAAATCCAGTCGGTGGTGCGGGGGGTGATTTGCCGCGATCGCATGGAGCTGCTGAGGCTGCACAGGGGGTGCGTGTTCGTACAGAGCCACGTGCGCGGGTTCCTGGACCGGAGAACGATGCGGAAAAAATGGTTGCTGGAGGCGGTTCTATTGATTTCCAAGCTAGGGAGGGGCTTCAACGGGAGGAAAAAGGCTGCAAAGAAGCAGAACAGGCAGTATCCTTCCCAAGAGCACAAGATCAGGATGCAAAAGAGCACAATAGGAATTGTTGATGGGGATGGGGATGAAGATGAAGATGAAAACGACCAAGTTCATGATCAAGATCAAGACGAGACGACGGAGCAGCACGCTGGATTCAACCAACTAGAGGCGTGCACAGCAATGCTGAACGAGCTGAGCGAGGCAAAGGTGAGCGAGCGAAGCGAGTGGCTACAGACATAATGGCTACATCAACTACTAAGCTAACATTATTCCACTCAATTCGTTTGGCTCGCTCCGTTTGTTTCGCTCGTCGCAGGTAATCACAGCGTCGGCGCCAAAGGGGCAGTGGGCGACGCTGAGATTCATGAACCTGAGACTGAAGCTCGAGGAGAGCAAGAAGGAGGTGCTGAACGATCGGAACAACAGCGAGAAGCTGGCCAAGCTGGCGGGGCTGTGTCTGGAGCATGGCACGAGCGATTCGCCGTGGATCCCAGAAGACCAAAAGTTGGAGTTCTTGGACTACAGCGCTAGCTTGTTTGAACGGGCGATAAGCATGAAGGACTACGAAGGAACTGGGCTGGTGGAGAAGAGGAGGGGCGAGAGCATGCTCAAGTGCTTCTTGAGCAAGGGGGTGCTGAACGAGCACATATATCTGATCAACGCGGTGGCCGCTTTCACGAGGGGGTTGACGAATATCGAGATTGTCATTAGTCCTGAAGTTTGGCTGGATTTGGCGATTGCGAACGAGTACTTGGGGGATATAGAGGCTAGCATGAAAACGTACGCAGCAATGGTCCGAAAATTTCCCAATTTCACAAAGATGAACATCGTGGCGATGCGATCTTCCTACCTACACATGAAACTGGGAATCTTCGACAAAGCCTGCAGCTACCTGTCCGAGGCGAAGAAAGGGGAGATGGGCGGCACGTGCGGTCTGTACTCGAAGATGAACATGATCATGATCGGCGGGCGGTTCAACGAAATGTGGTACGAGAAAGGAAACGTTCGCACTGCGATTGCGGAGGAGGAGGAGGGGGGAGACGCAGACGAGGAGGATGATGTCAGGGAGAGCAAACGAGAAATTGCAGAGAAGGCCTACAAGGTGGTGTTCCACTGGTTCCTGCAGCACAACAATACGGGAGGAAAGAGGAATTGTGCAGACTGGGTGGGGCTGCCGGGGACCTGGCTGCGAATCGCAATCAGGGCGAGCAAGAGCGGCAACTACATGCTCGCGGAAGAGTTGTACAGGCACGCGTTGGACAAGAGCTTGTGGGACTACGACAACAAAGTGAGAGGATTCAACGTGGAGGAGTGGCTGGAAGGCGAGGATTGCGTGGGGGTGGGGGTGGTCGTGGGGATGTGCTGCGAACTGGCGAAGTGCTGCTATTACAGGTGGAACGGCACGAACAACGAGGAGGAAATGAACGACGGGAAACTGACCGGGTTGGAGTGGCTGGACAAGGCAGTGGACTGCGAAAGGAGGGGAGGAGAGAGCGGCAAGTGCGGACAGCTGAAAATTATGCGTGCACACTTCACCAAAAAGGCGGCAAACAAGTTGGCTAGCGACTGCAAGGTGGCTCTCCCAAAGTTGATCTTTGGGATGCCAGGGCTGTGATATGGATGGGGGATGGGATTGGATGGGAATGGATTGTGGAGAATGATGTGACAAGTGTTTAAACTGCTATTTTTTTACTGATTTGTGATGGTAGTTTTTACTGTTTCAACGCTACCACCAGCAACAAGGCCTAAATAGAGGAAGATGAGCACCGTGAAGAAAGGCGCTTGGACGAACTAATCGATCAGTGACCTGGCAAGCCATTTTGATTTTTCATAAAATTTTCTATTTTCATCACAGTGTCATATCACGTGATCACACTGTGAATAATTGTGTACATTTTACATCAACAAACCTCATGAGTGCTCGAAAGCTCAACCGTCGCTCACTCAGCGACTTGGCCGACTTGGAATTGGTGAGACACATCACGTCTGCATTTACGTTACCATCTGCATATTAACATCCCTCCCACCCCTCCCAGAACGATGGTGTTGGCATCAACGACCCTACAAACTCTAACTGGGGTTCACCAAACAACCTGACAACCCACCAGACTCGAGTCCTCGAAAAGTTCACTGCTTGGGTCAACCTCCAAACCTCACTCCAAGCTTCCCAAACCTTCCCCCCCCATTCCACTCCCCCTCCGACAGTTGCCTCCTGCGTGAACACGTTCTCCAAATCTGAAACCCCAACTTCCGCCTCCCTTCGGTTCCTTCGCGCACGCAAGTTTCAGTACGACGACACTCGTCGCATGGTCCTCCAGGGGCGGCTGCTCCGCTGCTCCGAGATTGGCGTCGACCGAGCGTTCAACAGCTACGACTACAGGGAGAAGTGGAAGGAGCTGGACCCGGACGAGGTGCTGAGCGTTTCTTTCCTGCACGAGCCGGTTTCTGTTCATCCGAATTCTCCCGTAGGGATGAGCTACTGGAGGGAGGGTGGCTGGTTCGAGGGCAGGAGCACCAGCAGCACCGCCCCCCCCCTCGAAACGTTTCTCACCCACTACCCGCAAGGCTACTTCGGAAAGTCGAAGCGGGGCGATCCTTTGTGGATCTGCCGCGTCGGAAACATCAACGCTAGGTCCCTGACGACGTTCACCAACATGAGAACGGTCCTCCAATACCATTGGTACGCGATGGAGGTCGAATTCTCCCGGGCGCTGGCCGAGAATTGCGCCGAGGACAAGGTCGAGAACCAGAGCCGTTGCTTGCTGCTGCTAGACCTGAAGAACATCACTCTTCGCTTCTGCACCAACAAGCTGACGCTTGCGGAGCTCAAGTGCCAGGCGCAGATCGACAGTCTTTGCTTCCCCGAGATCATGGAGCGCGCAATCGTTTTGAACGCGCCGGCGTTCTTCAAGGTGACCTGGGGAATTGTGAAAGGGTGAGTTGTTGCAATAATAACAAAATTATAATTTTATGTTTTTTTTGCCCGCAACAACGCAACAAATGCAAACAAAAGCAACTAACGCACCCACCCACCCACCCACCCAACCACCCATTGCAGCTTCGTCGACCCGCGGACTGGGGAGAAGGTGGAGTTCGTTAGCGGCAAAAACTCCATCAACCGAATTCGCGAGCTCTGCAACGTCAACACCCTGCCCTCGGACTACGGCGGCCGAGGAAAGCGAATGACAATGGTTGAGGGCGAGAGCGCGAAGGAGGTGAGCGAGCGTGCATGCATGCATGTGTGTATGCATTGAGAACAAAAAAAATAATTTTAATCAATTTTGTCCCATTTTGTCGCACCGAAGGAAGAGCAGATTTCAGGAGGAGAGGAGGGGATGGTCACCGTCAGCAACTTGCTGTCAATTGGCGGCAAAAGGGCTTCGAGCTGCACCGCGACCAGCGACGAGATCGTCATCGGCAGGGAAGGAGGTGCAACGGGGAAATTGAGCCTCAAGGCCACCGTCCACACAATGGTCCATGGCTACGTGAGCAAGTTCGTTTTGTTGAGGAGGAAGAGGAGGAGCTCGCTCGCGCTGAGGAGGAGCAGCAGCTTGGCTAGTGTTGACTTGAGGAGCCCGAAGAAGGGCAAGGTCGACAGCAACTTATCGAGGGCAGACGACGAGTGGGAGGAGGTTAAGGATTGCGGAGGGGACGTCATTAACACGAACCCAAAGGCTGCCGAAGTTGTCGGAGGAGAGGAGTTTTCGAGCCCGGAGACGAACCCCCACTTCAACGAGCCAATCGGAGTTGACATCAGCGGAGGGGGAGACGGAATTTTGTGCGAGGAGGGAGAGGTTTACAAGGTCAAGGGGACCTTGGTTGGCACTTGCTGGAACGGACACGACTATCTGGTTGTGGTGAGGATTTTGAAAGAGAAAGAGGAAAGGGAGGAGAAGGAGGAGCCTCAGTCGAGGAGAGGAACGCAGTTTTACAGCTCTGTAGGGTTTGACGGTATTGATGAAGAGTTGAAGGACGTTTGAAGAGTTCCCAGTTGCGTTGATTTTTAACATTAAAGACAATTTCACCTTTTTAAGGAAATCGTCCTCCGAACAGCTGCCGACTTATCCCTCTCCGCAACCTTCTGCTCCAAGGTTAACTTCGACAGCAGCAGCGACAGCGGCACTGGCGAGGGGTGCGGGAACGGGGACCGTTATAACTTCTCGCTCCCGGGAGGACCTGCAGGCGATGGCCACGCATTGCCCTGAAGTTCCCCCTTCCCCTCCAGTCACTGTGACCGCAATCTTAACCCCCTCCTGGTGTTAATAAAGTACCAAACAGTTCCATCGGGGTGTCAGTGGGTACAGTTATCTGGGAAGGACTTGTCATTCCCGTTTTGCCGTAAGCGTCTGTGGCCTGTGTGTGATGGGGAGATGGGGAAGATGGGGAGGGTTGGGGGGTTTAGTTGTGTAAGATGTGGCTCAACCCTTCAACTTATATCTCAGCTGTCAAACTCCGCCTGGGTCGCGACTGGCCGACCAGTCGATCTCGATGTTTAAGGCTAGGCCGGTTGATATGGCAGCGTAATATTATTATATCCAAAACATTTAAAAATATATTTTGAAATTTGCGGGAACAATTATAAAAAGATAAACACGTTTGTGTTCTCACGCATATAGGCAAACCACTACCAACAAACACCATGAGTGATGAGATAACTGAAATGTTTATGGCTCGTAACCAGCTCGACAGCATCCTCTCATCATCCCACTATCTCCTCTCCTCTTCCCCCTCAACTGCAACTGATGCTCCCTCCCCAACAACCTATTACGACCCCTCCATAGACTGGTGCCCCCCCTCCCTTCTCTCTCAGTTGTCCCTCACCCCCCCGGATAGAGTTCTGACCTGTTCGACGACTAAAGATGTCGAACTTGTCCGGAGTGTGTTGAGGAGCGCGA
>Ga0302114_10002227_pt1 | contig 12513 bp, 2 predicted proteins | sample AG5_Surface_MG_FD_203107 | JGI IMG/M metagenome (GOLD analysis project Ga0302114, IMG submission 203107) | Marine microbial communities from Western Arctic Ocean, Canada - AG5_Surface | ecosystem: Environmental > Aquatic > Marine > Oceanic | place: Canada: Western Arctic Ocean | collected...
GTAAATCAATCTTCGCATCCAGAGAAGGCACTTCCGTATCTCCCGCGTTCACCGCTGTCGCGTGATACGACTCTAAATCCGTGTCTAATTCCACGAATTTCGCGCGTTCGTCCGGGGTCATGTCCTTGGTCTTTTCGAAAAATCTTCGAAAGTAATTTTTGTTTTCTTCGTCTTCTTCGTTTTGGTTTGTCAAAACGTCCTCTCGATTGTTCATGATCGCATGGAACACTCCGATCGTCCCGCACGCGTTTCCAACCGTCTGTTTCATGTAATACACGTTCGAAGAGACTTCGTTTGCCCTTTTCCCGCATTCAATCGCTTCTCGCTCTTCTTTTTGAAATCGTTCGGACTTGTCCGTGATTGGAAACAACAACACGACCGCTCGACAGTTCGGAGGCACCATCGCCAATAACTCGTCGTCGAAACCGAAAATGTCCGACCACGCGTACGAGGTGGAAAGACCTAACGCGTAGCTGAAATCGTTCAGCACAGATGGGTTGGATTCCAACGGGAGCCATTTCGGAGGTTTATGTGACATTTTTTGTTTTGTTTTTGTTGTGAAGTTTTGTGGCGACGGTTCGTTTTCCGTTTTGGAGTTCAAATACGAGAGTATGTAGTAGTTTAAAACAATAATACTTAAATGTATAACATAGGTAGTACAAAACGTGTTTCTTTTTTATGTTTAATGCTGATGATTAGATTGCGACTTTGGAAGCGGTGTTGCGAACTTCTTCTTCTTGGCAGTCTTTGGCGTCGCCGCCGATGGATTTGGAATTTTCATTCAACGGCAACGACGCGTCGTTATCGTCGCTGTCGTTTCTCTCCGTTCGGTCGTCGCTGGACGTGTGCTTCAATTCATTCTCTTCTTCATCTCTGGTCGGGTAGTGAGGCGTTTTCGGCTGCTCTCCTCTTGCATAATCCTCTTCTTCTTTTTCTTCTTCTTCTTCTTCTTGAAAGAGAAGCGCGTCGAGAGGCGTCGGGTCAAGCGCGTCTGCAATGTTCGTTGCCTCTTCTGGCTTAACCGTCTTCTCGTCGTCGCCATTATCATCCTTATCTACGATATCATCGCCACTTAACCCCAAATCGGTAATCATATCGTCGTCGACGATGACGTCGTCGTCGTCGTCGACGCCGTCTTCAACCTCGTCGGGATCGTCCAAATTTTCCTCTTCTCCGGTTTTACCGACGACGTCGTCTCCACCAACAGTCATGAACGTCGCGTTTGCGATCTGGTTGTCAAAGTCGTCGTCGTAGCCAAACATGGCAACATCTTCGGGGTTCTCTGCGTTAATTACTTCCAAATGTCTTCCAGTAGTAACCAAGAAAGACTTCAACGATTCGAGCTCTTCCAAGAGAATGACCCGTTCGCGTTCAGTCATTTGAGCCATTCTGTTCTCGCCTCCGGTGTATTCTTGAAGTTGCAGCTGCACGCGCAAATGCTGCGAAGCGGCTATCGCCAATGGCGCGACGCGATCTTTCAGCGCGTCGAAATGCTTACCCAAACGAGCGAGTCTCGCGGCGGAGGAGTTTCCATTCAGATCAACGTTTGCCAATAAATCCGCGTCGATCTTGATAACTTTGTTGTTCGTGTTAATGTTGTGCTTCGTTATTCCTTTTTTGCTCTTGGTGTTGTGCGTTGATTTATTCTTTACTGCTGTTGGTTTTGTTGTTGTTGTTGTCTGCTGCTCTTGTCGCTTCTTTGTCAAAGCGGCGTATTTCTTTCGAATCTCCGCAAACTCTTCTTGCTTTCTCGCCACGCGTTTCTTCAACCTTTCCGTGAAGTTCTTTTCCGCAGATTCCATCGATCGTTTCACCGCGTTTTTGTATGATTTAGACGCCTTCGATTTCTTCAACACATCAAAAAAGGTGTTGTACGGTACGAGATCAGCGCGCAAACATTTAGCCGTGGAATCGTCGAAGAACGCGATCGTTCTGGTCGCGGATGATTCTTTGCCTTTACAGACGCCTGGCCACCATCCATGACCTTTCACGCGTCCCCAAACGTGCGCACCAACTTTCGGCCAGCTCTCGGACATCTGCGTGACAATCTCAGACATTTTACCTTGCGCCGGTAACGTTACTTTACTCTTTGATTTCTTTGTTTTCGTCGTGTTATTTTTGTTTTCATCTTTTTCGTCGTCGGCGTCGCACCATTCGAGCGTATCCGCCTCGATGTCGATATAATCCAACACCCCTTCATTCTCTCTTTTCACCATGTCGTACTTCACGCAGTGTCTTTTAACCACTTGGTCGTAGTTTACGATCGTTCCTCGATGATACACTTGTTCGCCGATCCAAAAAACTTCAACTTTCTTGCCGATATACGCTCTCTTCGCCCTCAACTCTTCAAAGTCTATTTTGACCACAGCGGCGGCGGCGCCTGCGTTCGATTTATCCGCCGCGGCTGATTCCATTTTTCGTTTTTTAGTGCTGCCGTTTTCTTTGTTATTATTACTGTTTCCTTTGCTATTTCCTCTCTTGTTTTTCTTATTCGACGATCCCGGTCGTTCGTACGTGTTGATGCGTTCGTAGTCTTCGGTATCGTCGAACAAAATCTTTGGCTTGACGGACCTTTTCGATTTGCGAACACCATTCTCGTCGAATTCTGCGGCAACAATAGTAGATGTTAATATTGTTGTTGTTGTTGTTGTTGTTGTTGTTGCTGTCGTCTTCGCCTCGGATCCGTCGCCTTCTGCTCGAAGCGTCGAAGCGCTCACGAATTTCGTCTTGATGGGCAGTTCCCCAGCTTTCCTCTTTAACCTCTGTTGTTGCGAGAATAAAGTCTCGTCGATGATACTCGTCGGCGTCTCAACCGACGAGGAAAGAAGAACGCGTGGTCCCGCCGCGGTGTTTTTTAATAGCAATTGTTTTTCTTGTTGTTCATGTTGTTGTTCCTTTTGAGTATCGAGAGGATTCTTCGACGTTTTCACCGTCATCGTCATCCCGTCCTCCTTCTCCAATCCGTCTTCCTTTCTTTCTATCAGTGAAGCTTTTTCGTCTCCGTGGTGAGAATTCGTGCGCTCCTCCGACCCGGAATTGTTGTTATTCAGCGCCGCCGCAACCATACTACTCCTAGAGAGAGAGAGTCGTCTCGAAGAAGACTGATGAGAGAATTACGGAGAGAGAGAATTAAGAGGTGCCTTCTCTCAAATTAGGGAAATATATTCTCTCCCGAGACGATGATCGCACACACGCCCTCGATCGTGTCGTCGTCGACTGAATATACCCCCCCCAGCAATCTTCGATGCACTCTTTTTTCCTTCTCGATGAGGAGAGAGTACTACTACGCGCTGTCTGGTTTCTGCTCTCTCTTTTTGCCGTGAGAGCACTCACAGATATGTAATACTTTTATAGACGGAAGAGAGCGATACTACCGCGAGAGAGTGCGGGGAGATTTATTTATTCTTCGAGAGAGACGATCACCAACACCGAGAGAACAAATGTGTCGGAGAGAACAAAAAACGAGAGAGGTTTTTGGCTCTCTCTGTCTGAATAATCTTTTTTAACTCGTGTTTGTTGTGTTTCGTACGACAAAAATTTCAGAAAGAAGAGAGATTTTCTCTCTTCCGCATGAAAAACGCTTCCGCACTTTGCACTTTTATTCCTCAAAATTTTTCTCGCAAATTATAATGTATGTACTTCACATGAAACAACGATGAGTGAAGAAGAGAGATGACAACGCGCAGCGCTCGTCATCGTCGCGGGCTGCAGTTACTGCTCTCATCGCTGTCGTCGCACGCGGAACGAAGAGCGAGGAGTCACCGCTCTTTAGCGTCGACTTCGAATTCTTCTTCTTTGAAAAAATCATCATCGGCAACGACTGCGGCTAACAACAACAACAGCTCGTCTTCTTCATCTTCTTCTTCGTCTTTATTATCTTACGCGAAAAACTTCCAAACGCAACAAGAATACGCGCGAGCGGTTGAACTAGGGAAACCTGCACCGGAAAACGCGTGGTGGTGCTACAAGTACTTCTGGGACCCGATCGTCGTCAATATGAATAAAAGAGATGTTGTTACTAATTCTAAAAAGAAGACGAGAACAGATTACGTTTTGCGAGTGCAAAGGGATTCATTTGGCGCGATAAACTCGTACTTTCCTACGTTTGTGTATAAGATATTGAGTGGGTACAGAGGACACTTACCGGCGAGGGAATACGACGAGGAGAATCTCCTGAGTAATAATAACTCCCCGTGGATGTGGATGTGGCTGAGACAGGCGACGTCGATGGAGTCGTGGTTCCCTACGCAAGTGCCGGTGTTGGCGCACGTCATCGGCGAAGGAGAAACGAAAAGGAAACCACCGCCGTTTAGCGGAACACCGAAGAAATTAACCAAGTATTATCAGTTGAAAGCGAAAAACACGATGGAGATGACCGTACAAGGTAATCAGTTGTTAGACTATATGAGCGCAAATAGTTTGTTGTATTACAGTTCGCAATCCGGGAACGACTGGTGGTCCAAATGGCCTTTGAAGATGTCGCTGAAGAAGAGGAGACAGTTATGGTTAACCATCGTCGGGTTACCGAAAGAGGAAAGTTTGTTAATGCACGAGGGTTTACATAATCAAATGGTTAGGGACGCGAGTTTCGTGTACGCGACCGATTGGACGTTTTCGAAAAAGTTAAAGAAGACGTTTTTAGGGACAGTCGGCACAGCTTCGAGACCAGACTCGAGAGAGCGCGATTTGGTTATCCGGAAGAAGGTAAAAGATGGTAATAATAAGAACAACTCGGCGCAATGGGTATCTACGCATCAGATGAAAGAGTTGGTGGATCCGCACGTCGTCGCGCCGACGTATTTCCCGTTTCCATTTTTTAACAAAGAGGCGAGTAATAATCCGTTAGTCGTCGCCTTCGTTTTGCCGGCGAAAGCAAGAAATGAGAAAGCGGTGGAAGAGCTGTCGGACATTTTTAGATTCGCGCGAGAAACCAACGTGGACGTTGCCGTTTGTGGATTACAAGTGGAAGATAATAAGAGTATGTCGTCCCTCGACAATACTTACGATAAATGGCGATCCTTACAAAACGAAACCGTGAGGTTGACTCGAGAGGCGTGCTCAATCGAATGGGAAAATCGAATGGGGAATAAAATTATGGATCAAGAGAGAGCGTTTATTGATGCTGATTTAGATTTAGATGCGACTATAGAAGCCTTGAAAGCAAGTCAATGTCCCTCGAGCAAAGCGAAAGAGAAGTTTGATGATATCGCGTGGACGTTTGCAAAAACGGACGAAGTGGGGGACAAGAAGAAGGACGGGTATCTCGGTCGCGCGATTCGATTTTTCGTACAGCTGGGATTTGATAACAAGCGCACCGACGACATGCACGAGTTTGAGAACTTTGGCACTCGAGCGAAAGTTGCCATCTTGGATACCATGAAATTTTTGAACGGGGAGATGACAGAAGGCGATATAACAAGCAGAGAAGCATCGCGAAGAGCAAAAGTCGAGACACTCGCTTCTTCAGATTTAGAAATATTCCCGCCTTTGGCACAAGTAGAGGATGTTTTGCGAAGATTTAGACGTGCTTATAACGTAGCAAAAGCGAAAGAAACGGTTTCGGATTTTTTTACCTATAATTTAGTGTGGTGGGCGAGCGATTCGGTAATCCCCGTAGGTGTACTTCGATACGTCTATGAATCGAAAATTAAAAAATGTATCGATGAACTCGATCGAGCCGGTTTATCGAGGAAAGATCCGTATTTCATCAAAGTAATGGGAAATGTCGAAGCGTACGAGAAAATCATGACGTTTGAAGAACAGAATCTAGAAGACATGAAGGAAAAACTGAACGAGTTGAGATTTTTGTGCGACGACGAAGCGTCGCCTATTCTCGCGCAAGATGAGGAGGAAATCGACACTCTCATACATCGCGTGATCAAAGCGAACGAGGAAGCGAGCAAACGATTCGCGTATTTTCAGGAGAGGGATAAGTTATCTCTCCTTCCGGAATGGAAGGACTACGTTGGTAAAGGTATTTCCTTCGCTGATATTAACTCGAGATCAAATGAGTTTACCGAACTCATGCAAATGATGGCCAGTCGATTGCAAAAGCTCAAGGATTGTAAAGAACTCTTTCGCGCGATGGATGAAAATGACCACTTTGCGTTGAAAAATAAAATCACCGAAGCGAACCTTCCGAACTCGGTGATTGAGAAAGCAATACTGCGTCAGAAAGAACTTCAAAAAGCGTACGCGCAGTATCTCAAAGATACGAGAGTGAAAAGAGGGATGAGCGCGTACATGCAACGGTACGAGGGTGAGGTAAACGCTGGGAAATCGATTTGGTACGACAGGAAAAAGGTTTTAGGCACGGGTTCACTTGGAGTTGTCGTCTATGAAGGGTATTATGACGAGAAACATCCGACAACAGGCAAAATCAAACCGCACGATGCGGCGATTAAAAGAATCCCGCTCGATGCGGATAGCAAAAATGCGGACGAGCGAAGACAATTACTCCGAAGAGAGTTTGAGGTTCACCGAAAAATAGCATCGAGAAGAATCACTCGTTTATTCGGCGCAGAGTTAAATGTACACGAAGACGATGATGACTCAAACAAAGCCGCATACGTGGCAACGGAATTATGCGGCGAGACGCTCACATCCTGGTTAGTCAACGGCGGGTTTGCGCTCAAGAAAAAAGATACAGATTTTAAGAAAGCTCGTCAAAGCGTTAAAGAAATCCCGTGGGAGGAACGTGTTAAAGTTGTGAAGCAAATAGCCGTCGCTTTGAAGGAAATACACGCCTCTGGAGTCGCGCATAACGACATCAAGGCTGATAATTGTTTGAAAAGTAGGAATGACGAGATATTCGAAGAAGAAGGAGAAGAACCAACGAAAATCTTTAAAATTTCGGATTTTGGCCTCGCGAAAGAATTCGACGATCGCTTCCAATCGTTCGAAGGAACTCAAAGAAAGGCACAAAGTTTCACGTCGCAGTATGGCATGGGTCCTTCCACTGTGGGCACTGGAACTATGCAAAACCCGTTGCGAAAACCCCCTGAAGAGCTCTCCTGGGACGGATCTGGGGTGGTGCAACTCACTCCGAAGAGAGACGTCTGGGATCTCGGGTGCTTGGCTTTTCAAGTGCTCACCGGGGCGTGGTCTCCTTATTCTTCGGTGGAAATCAAAGAGGACGATGTCGCCGCGATCACGAGGATGAATCACAAGAAAAGAGAAGGAAGGTACGAAAATTTGAACACTCTTTTACAAGTCGCGAATTTACCTCGGCACGTCCAAGTCGTCTCCAACTATCTGATTGGAAAAACGCTGCATCAAAATCCAAAAAAACGCCCAACTTCTGCGGAGTTCGTGTCAATGATGCAACTGTGTGATCCAGAGTTTTGTATGGAGCAGATAGAGGATGTTGCCGATAGATCCAACCCGGGAAAAGTCGGCAGAGCGAAGAGTTTAATCGGAGATCAAACCACACAAAATTTAGTCGAGAGAGCATGGGTTGGTCGAAAAGCCGACGTGAGGAGAGTGACGGACAATATCAACAACTGGAAAGATCACATCCTGTCGAGTTTATTACAAAGGTCAGAGCGAAGAAGAGCGGAAGATAGTGGCAGCAGCGGCAGCAACAACGCGAGACCACTGACGAGATCCCAGAAACGGCGAGCGGCCCGAGAACGACGTCAGAAAGAGAGAGTTTTTGCCCCCGATGACACCAACGATAGCGAAGAAGATATCCAAGGAGGTAAAATGGAAACTCTAAAGGTATCTTCGGCTTCGTTAGAGTCCCTGGAAACCGAAATACCAGAGGACAAAAAGCAAGAACAACTCAGCGCCGGCGCGTACTCGAACGATTTTGCAGGTTTAGTCCTTTGCATTCGTAACATCTATACCCATCCACCCATGGGGCACGGAGGAGAAGCCTTTCGAATTCAGCGCGAAATGAAAAGCTGGCTCTCCGCTAATGGCGCGCCGTTTGTGGAAAAACCTGGCGAAGACGAATACGTCAAACTCGAACGCCTCGTCGCGTTGTACTTTGTCACTCGTTTCCCAGACGCCGCGATTATCGCCTATCAATTGTTAAACGATAAGAAATGAGTAAACTAGTATTATTAGCATCTATTAGAAACTATTAGTATTATTATTACATGTGTTGTTTAATTTCAGCAGAATATGTATGTAGCCCTCGCCGCGCGCGCGAGGAGATGATGATGATATATACTACTTTTAGAATTGATTGACGATGCGCATGAATCGAATCTGGGCACTCACGCGAGTTTTCGATCCAAAGATCCAAAGAAAGAGAATTCATCGATTCTTCGAAAAAAGGGGAAGAAAAAAAATGGAAAAAAAAACTCCTCATTTTTTTACCTGCAACACGCAACCACTCTCTACTCGTTGCTCTTGCTGTCGTTGCTTTCCTATCACCACCACTACTACTACTGCTATTACTACTCAGAGTAAACGCTTGCGCGTCGCAAATGTCGTCACGCACTCACAGTGATGTCATCACAACGTTCGAGATATAATTTTTAAGTGCCAACAATTCTGTTCTTTTTGGGGAAACAGAAGAGAGGGAGATGATGAAGAATGTCACGACGCGAGACATTTCTCCGGCGAAAACAAACGATCAGATTGAAAGAGACATCGAAAAGGAGATGACGACAATGAACGACGAGGATGTGATGTTGTCTTCGCCGCGGTTCTTTTCAGAGGAGGAGGAGGAGAACGAAAATGACGACGCGCAATTTTTGATGCTGAACGTTGGTCCAGTCGGGACGAGGAGAGATTCGTTGAAAACTTCAAAGCGAAGACGAAGGTCTTTAGATTTTACCGCCGCGTTGGGAGAGAATGAACAACAGCAACAACAAAAGCACGACGCAGTTGTTGCTACTCTTCCAATGCAACATCATTCCAAGAGCTTTTTAGCCTCGCTACCTCCGATTGATTCCCCGATGCTACTCAAGAAAGAGCAGAAGAAGAAACAGCTCGCCTCGGTTGCGGAGACGACGACGGCGGAGACTATTCCGTTGCACTCGTTGCACTTGCCGGAATCGTTCGTGAAATATTTACACAGGAAAGGGATCAAGAAATTGTACGATTGGCAATCGGACGTGCTAAACACCCCTGGTGTGTTAACGCACGGGCAAAATATCGTGTATTGCGCGCCCACGTCCGGTGGGAAATCCTTAGTCGCGGATATTTTGTTAGCGAGAAGATTGACGCAATACAAAGGGTGCATATGTTTGTTGGTGTTGCCATTCGTATCCTTATGCGTGGAAAGAGCGAGAGACTTAGAATTTTTGTTGTCGAGCATACATCGATTGCGCGTGTTGCGTCACTTTGGTGGGAGTGGCGGCGGTATACCGAAATCTGGAACTGGGCAAACGTACTTGATCGTGTGCACGCCGGAGAAAGCCAACGCTCTGGTGACGAAGATGATTGAACAACACAGATTGAAAGATTTGAAGTGCGTGGTGGTCGACGAGTTACACATGGTTCAAGAACCAGGGCGAGGTGCGACTTTGGAGTGTTTGTTGACGAAGTTAGTGTACGCGACGGAAGAGAATGGGAGTGGCGCGCCTGGAGATGCCGCGAATACAAACACGGTGTTGGGCGACGTGTCGCAATACTCGTCCTCGGACGGCGGGTACTCCATCTTCTCGCCACCGTCTAAAGAAGGTGAGAATACGTTGAACAACCAAAGACCGATACAGATTGTTGGCATGTCCGCGACGTTACCGAACGTAAATGCGCTGGCGGAATGGCTGGACGCGTCTTGTAGCATTAGTAACTATCGACCGGTGACGTTGGAAGTCTTCGTCAAATCGAGAAATAATATTATCGACAGTGCGTCGGGCGAAGTCGTTCGTACGTTAGAGCAAGGAAACGATGTGGTACACGTAGGTAAACTGTGCATGGAAACGTTACAAGAAAATGGCCAGGTTCTTGTCTTTTGCGGCACGCGAGATAAATGTCGAGTACTCGCAGATCAGTTGGCGAAAATGAAATTTGTTGATGTTAATTTAGGTATCGGGAACTCGGTCGAGGCGAGAGAACAATTCGCCTACGACGCTTTACCGAGGAACGATAAAGATGGTTCGATTTCCAATATCGCCAAGTACCTCATTTCAGGTATTGCGTTCCATCACGCTGGCATGCAAGTAGAAGAACGTCAAGCGATTGAAGTTGCCTATAAACGTGGCTTGGTTCGCATCGTTTGCGCCACGTCCACGCTCGCGGCGGGCGTGAACATGCCCGCGCGAAGAGTTATCGTTCGCGACTTGCTCGTCGGTGGAACGCAAAAACTGGAACCGAGAAATCTGCAGCAAATGATCGGTCGCGCTGGAAGAGCAGGCTTAGACGATCGAGGCAGCGCTTACGTTTTTGTCAGTCAAGACGTTCCGGAGAAAGTCCTCGAGAAGAAAATCGAGGAGGTGCGCAACATGCTCGAAGGGGATTTACCCGAGTTGGAATCTGCGTTGGCACAAGCTGGCATGCGGCGCGTCATGTTGGAGGGATGTGCTTCAGGTTTAGTCCGACACGCGAGAGAAGTCAAACGCTACGCGCAGAAAACGCTATTATCCGCATTGAACGATTTCGACGATTACGTGCAATCCATCGCCGTCGAAGCGTTGAAGTGGTTGCAAGACGAAGCGTTGTTGAAATGGTGTCCGAGAACGCACATGTATTCAGCCTCAAATTTAGGAAATGCCGCGGCGCAATCTGGGATGGTCAAAGTCGAATCGATTCGACGCGTCGAACAAGATTTGTTGCTAGCCAGGAAGGCTTTAGTCTTAGCCACGCCTCTGCACTTGTTGTTTCTGATTACTCCGACATTGGATTGGCGCGAAGAGGAAATCGTGCAAAAGAACGGCAAAGTCATCAAGAAGATGGTCCCGCCTAACCCGTTGCCTCCATTAAATCAAAAGTTCTTCATGGATTTGTACACAAACTTAGATCTATTGCAAAAGTCTGTTCTGGAAATGGTCGGTATTGATCGCGCGTACGTCGAAAGTCGTTTACAACAAGGTAAAATGGACAACCCGCGAGACGAGAATCATGCGAGGCAACGACTGCTGTGCATTCGATTCATCAACGCGTTAATTTTACTCGACTTAGTCGAAGAAGTCAAAGTCGATCACATATGTAAAAAGTATTCCATCACCGGTCATACGTTGAAAAAGTTGCAGGAAGAATCGGTTCGTTTAGGATTCACCGTCTCGTCCGTGTGCGTGTACATGCGATGGCAGGATTTAGGCGATTTGGTAAATCGCGCTGCGGAACGGCTCATGGTTGGTGGCAGAGAAGATATTTTGCCTTTCACTTGCGTCGGAGACTGCATAGACGTGACTCGAGCGCGAGCGTTACTAGATGCGGGAATGAAATCGCCAAAAGATGTCGTCGGATTTGGCGTCAAAAGAGTGCAAAAAGCCATCAAACGTTTGAACACGGTGAAAAACTCGGCACACACGGCGAACCAGATTTTTAGAGCGTGCGAGAAATTTATCGCCGAGGAAGCGAAAGCGGCGAGAGAAGAAGCGGAACAGAGAATGCGTGAGTTGATGGAGGAGGAAGAGTTGTTTTGTTTGGAGGAGGGGAATAACACGACCAATAACACCACGACCACCACGACCACGATGCTTCTCAAAGAAGAAGAGCAAGCGGAAGCGGAAGATATGTGGGCGGGAGGTTGCAGAGGAGGCGTTAAAAAACGAAAAGACCACGTTTTGGTAGAAGATAAAAATGAGAACGCGAGGAATGCTTCTTCTTTCAAGCGCGCGAAGAAAAGATATCCAACGCCGTTCACGGAGGAAGACGACGACGATTTCGATCTCGACGACAAAACCCCGGGCATCGTCTTCTGCAGAGACGCGGAACAAGTCGCCGCGTTGACAAAGAAATGGCGCGAGTCCGAAAAATACGCCATTCTCTTCGAACCAAACCCATTGGAACCGTTTTCGTTGCCACCGATTGGTATCTTCGTAGCATTTAGCGACGAGTGCGTGTATTTCATGCGCTTACGTGCAAAGTCAAGAGATGAGGCCGGCAACGAAGCGACGGAAATCGTAAACGAAACGAAAGACAAACCTGCGTGCGATGTTGCCACGGCGATTGAGATTTTGCGAGACGCTCAGTCGAAGAAAATGACGATTGATTTGAAACCGCAACTGAGAAGTTTACTCGGTGCAGAAACGTTCGAAGACCGCGAATCGAGATTGAAAAATTCCGCTCGTTCAGTAGCCCAACAACCAAAGGAGTATTTCTTTGCGTTTTGTGGCGAGCGTGTTTTGGATCTTCGCATCATGGCGTGGTTATTGCGACCGGACGTGCAGACGACACCGTGCGTCTCTTCTGCAAACGCATGGGGATCTTCGCGAATGTTGCGGTCGTCTGGTGAAAGTTACAATAACAATAAGGTAGTCTTGAACATGTCATCTGCTGCGATGACCTACGAAACATCCTTGTGCGACGCCATCTTGAGAACGTTCATCGGCGACCTCTCACCCGCGCTGAACGTCTCGAAAATCGAACGCCAATCGACGTACGATCCCCGAG
>Ga0302114_10002228_pt1 | contig 12511 bp, 13 predicted proteins | sample AG5_Surface_MG_FD_203107 | JGI IMG/M metagenome (GOLD analysis project Ga0302114, IMG submission 203107) | Marine microbial communities from Western Arctic Ocean, Canada - AG5_Surface | ecosystem: Environmental > Aquatic > Marine > Oceanic | place: Canada: Western Arctic Ocean | collected...
ATGACTCAGCAGGCTCCCCCGTGGGGTATGAACTTTGTTGTGACTACAAATGTGACTACAAATGGCTATTATGAAACTAAAAACCCCCTACAGTCCAGTGAATGCAAGGGGTTCAGAGTCTATATTGGTGCCCGGTCCCGGAATCGAACCAGGGACACGAGGATTTTCAATCCACTGCTCTACCAACTGAGCTAACCGGGCTTCGCAATCAAATATCCGTCAAATCGCGAGAGGCGCGTATTAAAGCGTCTGAATTACACTTCGTCAAGGCTTATTGCTCAGGTGGCACGTATCCTTCAGCTTGATCGACCTGATCGCCATTAAAGAATTTTTCTCGTTGCTCGGAGAGATAGGTCCGTGCTGTCAGATCCATCATGTTTAGACGCATTTCATTGATCAATGTGGTCTGGTGAGTCATCCATTTAGTCCAGGCCTGTTTGGAGATGTTGTTGAAAATCTCTTCCCCTTTAGGACCTGGGAATGGCGCCATGTCCAGGCCGGGTAATTCTTTCTTTAGTTTGCGGCAAAAAATGATACGCGCCATGGTTAACCTCGATGTTATTGATTAGGATAGTATTGATCAAGCAGTGCCTTGATGGGAGCGGGCATGCCCAATGATACTGGTTTCGCAGTGTTATACCAGATGTGACTGTCGTTCTCAGCCACCATCCCGCTGTTTATGTGGGCTTTAAGTGTCACTGTCTGGTAGTCGAGATGAAAATGGCTGAACGTATGGCGCTTAGTCGGATTGATGGTCTGGCTGACGATTTGTAGACCTAGTTTGCCGCAGGTTTCTGCAATACCAATTTCGGTATCAACTTGAGGGAACACCCAGAGTCCACCCCAAAGCCCCAGTGGCGGATTTTGTTGCAGCAGCACCTCACCCTGTGAATTGTGAATCATCAGTAAAAACTGCGTTCGGATAGGCAATATTTTACGTAGTTTTTTACCGGGATAGTCCTTTGGATTACCCTGCTGAAAGGCCTTACAATGCTTGCTCAGCGGGCATGCATAACAGCTAGGGGCGGATCGGGTGCACAGCGTTGCGCCCATATCCATCATTGCTTGGGTGTAGTCTGCAACACGGATGTCTGGCGTGTAAGATTCGGCCACCAACCAGAGCTTTTGTAAGACAGCGTTGTTACCCGGCCAGCCAGCGGTAGCGGAAAATCTCGCCAACACGCGTTTAACATTGCCATCCAAAATCGTTGCCGGTATTTTAAATGCGATAGAGCTAATAGCGCCTGCGGTAGAGCGGCCTATCCCTGGCAGCTCACAGAGCCCTTCAATACTGGTAGGAAATTCGCCCGATGTATGTGTTACGAGCCAATTAGCGGTTTTGTAGAGATTTCGTGCCCGGGCGTAGTAGCCGAGCCCTGTCCAGTGATGGAGCACCTCGTCTAAGGACGCTGTGGCCAGAGACTTTACGTCGGGATAGCTTTCCATAAAGCGCTCATAATACGGAATTACGGTGCTCACCTGCGTCTGTTGCAACATAATCTCAGATACCCATACACGGTAGGCATTGATATCTTGTTGCCACGGCAAGTTGCTTCGACCGTGCTGGTCAAACCAGCCCAGGACGGCCTGTTGGAAGTCAGTTGGTGTCATCGGGGCCTTAGTTTAGTTTCCTATTAAGAAAACCTTTGAGCAGGTCTTCAAGCGGGTTGCCATCCTCAGCTGAGTCGGAGATGTCCAGTAGCTTTTCCCCGAGCTTTTCAAACGCGGTATTTTTGAGCAAGGTCTTTACAAAATCGCCATCGGGTTTGCAGGATACCGCGTTGCCACTGGCCTGATCATCGAACCGACCTTGGCAAATAAACGGAATTACACGGTTTTGCAGCCGACTATTCACGGAGCACCCAGTGCTACTCGTCGTCATGCCCGCTAAAACCATGTTCGCTTTGACGGTATAAAACTCCTTGATCATGTGCAAAGTAGCGACTCCCTCTAAAGACAGATTACCTGAGCTGGTCGCATATGGATCGACAACCAGGCGGCCGTTGCCGAGTTGGAATTTACCCTTGAAATCGCCCAACTGCGTGCCCTCAGACCAAACCTGGCTACCTTGACCATTACCACTAAACAGGGCGGCGGCGCTACAAAAGGTCTCTTCAATATTAACCTTGGCATAGGTCGGCGCAATGATCTCTAATTGCCCGGTGCCGTCAAGACTCTGCAATAGACTGGTAATGCCATTGCCTGAACCCTGAACTGTCGCGTTCATACTCAGGCTGCCAGTTACGTCCTTAACGTCTGCTAAAGCGGACAAAGCGATGGCTAAATTAATATTATTCATAGAGGGTTGCAGGGTGAAACTGGGGGTGCTGGAGCGCATATCTAACTTGCCTATGGCATTGATATGGCCATCAAATAAATCGGCATTCAAGGATGTCACTCGCAATACCCGCTGGTTACCAAAGATATTGCTATAGAAGTTGCTGATTGCATAACCGTTGAGTTCAATGCGCCCTAGGGATATTTCAGCCTGACTCTGTCCCTGCCATAGGGCAAACGGAATCGCCAGAGGGGCAAATATTGCATTGTCTGAATTGCTCGCTGCGTTGCGCGGCGAATTGCTGGCAGCTGCGGGTAAATAGTCAGCGAGTCGCAGCTGCTGGCCGGATAGATTAAATGTCATTAGGTTGCGGCTATGATCCACACGAAGATCTATATTAAATTTCTGGCCATCCAAGCTAACCGCGTTAAGGGCTTCGCTATGCCCCAGTGGTTTAATATCAAAGCGACTATCGAAACTGACTGCCGTCATGGCAGTTGAACTTGCCATTTTCGGGGAGGTAAGCTCAGGAAATCGCTTTCCCAGCGTCTCAAGCTGACTTTTTAGATTAAAGGCATCAGCAACCAAATGACCTTTGACGGCTGAACTGTCCAGATCAATATCAACATTGCCGCTAAGCGCCAACTCATCGAGACTAAGCTTAATTTGTTTGAGCGATAGACTATTGTCCGCGAAATTGAGGCTCGCATGAAGGCCTAAACTCACCTGTATCCCACCGAGGCCCGTAAGTGAGAGAGAGGCGGGAAAAGAAATTCCGGTTGAGGATATCTGTGAGGCATGCAGCTCAATATCGTCAAACTCCATTGGCAGGGCATCATTAGCTGACAGACGTAAACTTGAGTTTGATAGGCTTATGCCACTAATTAACGACATAGGCTCGGCGGTCTCAATATCGAAGCCCAATAGCGCCAACCAATCGCCAGACAAAGATGCCTGACCAATGCGACCAGACACCTCACCCAGTTCGGTGCTTTGAGTTGAAAATCGAATATCACTAATGTTGATGCCTGGCTTTGGAAAAAATCGCCATGCCAAACCCCCACGAATTTCGAGGTCGACGCCTTGTTCTATCGCCTGGGTTTGGATCTCTGACCTATAGTCGTTGGGATCAACTACGACAACGACGTACAAAATGCCCGCCGCTATTAGGCTGACTACCGTGAGTGTCGTTGTCATCCAGAACTTAAAAATCTTACCCAATGGTGGTCCCTCCCATGTGTACACTGATAGCTTACCGCATTAATCAAGTTGTATCCCGCTTCTGGCGCAGTATCGCGCAAAAAGGAGCTAGCGTTACGTATGTCCTGGTTGATCAGATTTTGACTTTGGATAAAGCTGATGCCAGAACCTTTATTGTAGGCACTACTTCTATATTAGTCGAAGTTACCAGCGTGGGAATCTAGTAAGGCGAGGGAACGAGCTTAATGCAGATGCTTGACCAAGGTAGAAGATTAGGTCCAATATCTAACGTGCAACCATTGCGGGGAACTTAAAAGTCACTATTATAATTAAGCTAGTAGTTAATGATTGAAATAGAAGTTTTACGCTTACGAAAAATTTAAGGGCTGCTCAATAGATCTCATATCGAGAGAGCAACCCTTAAACATTGTCAAGCGGCGCTCTGTCTAAAACGAGTAGCTCACCCTTAAACCCAGATTTCTGCCAGACATTGGTACCTCGTCCTTCACAAATGAACTGTGGTTTCTAGCCGGCTCATCCAGCAAGTTTTTACCGAATACTGATAGCACCAACTCAGACCCTGGACTGGTCTCAATTGTTTTCGATAGATTCAGGTTCAACATTTGAAATCCACCGCTGGCCGTTTCATTTTCTGCCGTATTATTCTGAGCCGATACATCTTTGAGAATGAGTGTAAACGTCAACCCATCTTCCACATAGTTAACTTTATATAAGTTTCTTTCTGGAGTCATGCGTGGGATGTGATGTCCATCTGTGAAATCACCTGAAACAGAATCTCTTGCAAATGACAGGCTTAGTGCGCCGCGAGCAAGGTCAAATGTTTTACCCACTTCAAGCTCATAACCTTTAAATTCGGCATCCTGCTGAAGATAATTGGCAAGGGTTAAGCCATCATGATCCTCCTCATCCCCATGATCCCCATGATCTTCTTCAGTCTCATCCATTAGATAGATATAGTTATCCACATCGTTTTGGAAGAACGTCAGCCCACCATAAAAGCCATTATTGCTATACTTAAAACTCAGGTCGATATTATTGGCTCTTTCAGACTTCAGGTTGAAATTACCAACTTCAAATCTACCGGTTGCCAGATGAGGACCATTCATTAGCAGCTCTACCGCTGAGGGCGCTCTCTCTACAGAGGAGAGTCCCAAGCTTACCTCTAATGACTCTTTAATGTCTCTGCTCACAGTCAGGGCATAACTGGTAGTGTTGATATCCCGCTCAAAATACTCCACCTCTGCTTCATGCTCGTCATGATCTTCATCATGCTCATCATGGCTAACAGAACCACTTCTGGAAATTTGATCATGTCTAATGCCAAAGTCCAGATGAAATAGGTCCAGATCTTTGCTCAGATAGTAACCCAGGGTCAGCTCTTTACTCTCTGTGGGGTTGATAAAGACCTCGTTGCCAATAACAGCAATATCCTCGACCACATAATTGACAGCGATTTTTTGTGATAGCGAATCATTACCTACATTAAAGATGGCACCATACTCTTGGGCATCATTGGTGAAGGTTGTTGGGCCCTCTTCTTGGTGCTCGTCATCATACTCCTCACCCTCATGACCTTCTTCTTCGGCATGCTGCTCAGTGTGAGTGTAGTCGGAGTCTCTAAAGTGGTAATCAATTTTTGTTAACCAGCTATTACCTGCAACATAAGATCCTTCTACATTGATAACGTTAGATTCAGTTTTGGAGAAGATTCTCTCGCCTTCGCCTTCGCCTTCGCCCTCATGGCCATCTTCATCGGCATGTTCATTATCATAGTCGTCCTCGTCTGCATGGTCGTCATCATGATCATCTTCATCGTCGTGCTCAGCGTGACTATCACCGTGAAAAGGAATGCCGTAAAGATTTTCGGTATCGCTAATAGATACACCAAAATATCCCCAATCTCCGGCCTTGGAAATGCCTAATCTTTGTGCAGTAGACCCAGAGTCAGAATTGGGTAAATAACCCAGATCTTCTTCATGTTCTTCGCCTTCGTGCTCATCGCCTGCATGGTCATCGTCATGGTGTTCTTCCTCATGATGCATAACCGCGCCATTGGGAATGTCATAGTTACCAAAGCTAGAGTCTTTGTAGGCCGCACTGATATTCAAGCCACCGATATTGTTTTGGAAAGAGAAGTCGTGAGAGTCACCATCATTGACCGTCTGAACCTCAAGGCCAAGCCTAACCTTTGACTCTTCAAAGTCTTTTCTGGCAATCGTATTATCAACAATATTCACAATTCCGCCGATGGTGCCGTTGGAATAAAGCAGGGACGATGGCCCTCTAACTATTTCGATTTGCTGGATATTATTTAAATCGACGTCATTAACATGGTCAGGTCCCAAACCTGAAACATCTCTAACCACCACACCGTTATTGAGAATTTTTACCCGGCTTCCCGACATGCCCCTGATAATAGGCTGCCCAACCGCGGCGCCATAATCACTGGAGGATACCCCCACTAAGCCATCGATACTGGCACCAATGCTCTGGCTTGCATCGTTAGCAATAGACTCGCCATTGATAACATGCAGCGGGTTTGCGATTGCCTCTGACGAGGGGTCAATCAACGATGATGTAACAATTACTTCTTCCATTTCCTGAGCGAGGGCGCTGCAAGATAAACTGACAAGGGCAGCGGCCAAGGGTAACTTAGCAGTATTTAGCTGTTTCATATTGTGTTCCTCTAAAAAATAATAGATGCACCGAATGATCGACGCAGATTCGTCCCATTGGAGGGAAGGCAAATTATTTAGAGGGTAAGAGGTGGTGCTCGTGCCTGCTGACAACCTGTGATGCGGTTGCTGACCGCTTTTTTGATGTGAGTGGTATCAGGGGTTGTTACTTTGGTTACGAACGTTCGGCTAGCTTCAGTCGCAACCAATGCTGAGGCGTTCTGTAATACAGAAACCGAGCAGCTGGTATCCTGATGATCGCTATGACTGTGAGCAACAGCCACCAATGAGCCGAGCCCAACGATCAAGGCTAGCGCAATAGCGAATAGGGTGTGAAACCGTATCATTGAATATGTGCAACCCAGCAAATTTGACAGCATAAACTCAGACCGCAGTTTAACTTTATTTTGCAATGTAGCAACCTTTAATTTGCAGTATAATGGAGACCGAATTTAGCTAGCTTGGAGAATCCCATGGCTGATCGCATAGCGACAGTGACGCGCAATACATTAGAATCTCAGATAACAGTAACGGTAAATCTAGATGGTACAGGCAAGGCAAACTTTGCCACGCCGATACCGTTCTTAGAGCACATGATGGATCAAATTGCTCGTCATGGCTTAGTTGATCTGGACGTTCAAGCGGCGGGAGATACCCATATTGATGATCACCACACCGTTGAAGATATCGGTATAACCCTGGGTATGGCGATTGCCGAGGCGATTGGCGAAAAAACAGGTCTGACCCGTTATGGCCATGCCTATGTGCCTCTGGATGAGGCGTTGTCGCGCGTGGTGATGGATTTTTCAGGACGACCGGGACTGATTATGAAGGCCGATTTTGTGCGTAGTCACGTCGGTGGTTTTGACGTGGATTTAGTGCGTGAGTTCTTTCAGGGCTTTGTTAACCACGCATTGGTGTCGCTGCACATCGATAATCTGCGTGGAGCCAATGCGCACCATCAGGTCGAGACTATTTTTAAAGCTTTTGGCCGCGCGCTTCGCATGGCCGCCTCTGCCGATGAGCGCATGGCCGGTGTAATGCCCTCCACAAAAGGGACTCTTTGAAGGGGTATCCTTGCCTTTAAATAGCCCATTGACTTACCGCTATCCTGTGATATTTATTTATGAGTGATTTTCGTAGCCATATTGCCGTGATTGACTATGGAATGGGCAACCTCCATTCCGTGGCTAAGGCACTTGAGCATGTCTGTCCTAGTGCCAAGATTTCGGTGACGGCTGATCCAGCGGTCGTTGAAGATGCCGATCGAGTGGTATTTCCTGGCGTCGGCGCTATCCGTGACTGCATGGGTGAGATTCAGCGTTTAAATGTCGGTGATGTGGTTGTCAAGGCGATGAAAACCAAACCGGTATTGGCAATCTGTATCGGTATGCAAGCACTGATGCAGCGTAGCGAAGAAAATGGCGGCGTCGATTGTTTGGGCCTATTGCCCGGTCAGGTTAGGTTTTTTGGTGACGATTTGATCGATCCGCAAGGTGCCAAACTCAAAGTACCGCATATGGGTTGGAATAACGTACACCAGACTATCGATCACCCGCTGTGGCAAGGTGTTGAGCAGGACAGTCGTTTTTACTTTGTGCACAGCTACCATGTGGAGTCGCTAAATAACCCCAATGTGTCTGGCACCTGCAGCTATGGTTCTAAATTTGCGGCTGCCTTGAGCCACAACAACCTTTTTGCTGTGCAGTTCCACCCTGAGAAAAGTGCTGATGCGGGCTTGCAGTTGTTGCGCAATTTCTGTCAGTGGACAGTCTAGGACACTTCGCCAAGGGCTAGGGTGTAAACGTAGAAGTCATTATCGCGTTGATAGCCCAACTTTTCGTAGAGGCTCTGTGCGGCCATATTATCTGCTGCTGTTTGCAACATAATCTCACAGGCACCCGTTGCCTCTGCCAACTGTTTGGCGCGGTCCATCAGCTGCAGACCCACCGACAGGCCACGGGCCTCTGGCGCCACAAATAGATCGTTCAGCGCCCAGCTATTACGCAAACTCAGCGAACTGAAGCCGGGATAGAGTTGCGTGAAACCGACGGCAATATTATCGGAAAAGGCAAGAAAGATAACGCACTGATGGTTTGTTAGGCGCTCGTAAAGATAGTCCCGCAGGTCAGCGGGATCGGATTCAAGGTTGTAAAAACTTCTGTAAGCCGCAAACAGGGGGATGATTGTTTCAATATTCTCTACCCCCGCCTGGTTGATATGTACCATGACTGTAATCCTTTTACTTTAAACTTGGACTATAATTGATTCCTATACTCGCCACCATTATCCTTAGCGCTCAATGGCACTGACATAATAAAAGCATGACTTACCTCACAGATAAAGACAACCTCATTACTCGGCTTAATAGCGAGACGGCTAAGATTAGCTGGTATGAGTTACAAACGCATTATGCAGCGGGCAATTTACTCTGTGTGGCTGCCGATGGTGACTTGATTAAGGTCGCGGTTGCGTTAACGGAAGATAATAGCCAGCAGATAAAACAATGGTTAGAGGATTACAGCGTCGCTGCTGTCACCGATCAACAGGCGTTGGCATGGCATGAAAGCAATAGCACTCTCTGGGCTCTGGTGATACCGCCTTTTGTCCTGGTGCAGGAGCCTAAAGTCTGAGAGTTTAAGTGCAAAATATGCGACGAAAGGGGCCTCAATAAGATTTCCTGATTGATAGCGCCATAATTGTATATTGGACTTTTGGCAGAATTTTCCTAGATACTTGTTTTGAAAATGAGTTTTGCAAAAGGGTAATGGAATGATGTGGTGCTTATCAAATGATCCGGAAATTCTCTATCAGGTTTTTATCGAAATGCGGCCGAATGGTTTTATCCGACAATGTTTATTAGATATTCTCTAGGAGATAAAGATGAATCTACAAAATAAAGTAGCAGTAGTGACTGGAGGGGGCTCGGGACTTGGTCGTGCGGCAACACAGGGGTTGGTCGACGGTGGAGCGACCGTTGTAATCATTGACATGAACGTCGACGCTGGTGCCGAGGTCGTGCAGGCAATAGGCGCTGATAAGGTGCACTTCATTCAGCTGGATGTGTCCAGCGGGCCTGACGTTGAGGCTGCTTTTGCTGATATTACCAACGAGTTCGGTCATGTGGATATCTGTGTTAATTGCGCCGGTATTGGTGTTGCCATGAAAACGGTTACCCGTGAAGGCTTGCCCCATGACCTTGATCTGTATCGTAAGGTTATTGAAGTTAATCTGATAGGCACCTTTAATGTTTCCCGCTGCGCGGCGGCAGCGATGATGAACAATGAGCGTGATACAAAGGGCGAGAAAGGCATAATCATTAATACGGCTTCGATCGCAGCGTTCGATGGTCAGATGGGTCAGGTTGCATATGCCGCGACAAAGGGTGGCATTGTGGGTATGACGCTGCCAATGGCGCGGGACTTAGCTGATGGCGGTATTCGAGTGAACACCATTGCGCCAGGTGTCATGGCAACCCCATTAATGCTGGCAGCACCGCAGCCGGTGCAAGATGGCATTGTGTCTAACATTCCATTTCCGAAACGTTTAGGCGAGCCTGCTGAATTTGGTCAACTGGTGGTGCATCTCGTGGAAAATAGCTATCTTAATGGCGAGACCATTCGCCTCGATGGTGGCGTGAGAATGCAGCCCCGTTAGATACAACATCATGGTGAACGGATGGGCAAAAATGAATGAATTAATCACTGGAGGCTGCTCTTGTGAAGCGGTTAGGTATTCACTAGTGGGCCCGCTAAACGATGCACGCAGCTGTCACTGTTCAATGTGCAGGCGTATTTTTGCGGCTCAGGCCTCTGTCTGCGCTGAGGTAGATGCAGAAAAATTTAGCTGGGTGAAGGGCGAAGACCAGCTCACTAGTTATGTCGGTGAGCAGGGTTATGGTGTGCAGTTTTGTCGCCACTGCGGTTCAACATTGAGCATCATTTATCAAGGAGTCATTCATAGTCTAACCCTAGGCTGTGTTGATGGAGATCCCGGGGTGGCGATTGCACAGCATATCTTTGTTGCCTCAAAGGCCAGTTGGGAAGTGATCCCGGAGACTGCCCTTCAGTTCGACAAATATCCAGAATAGACAAGCGCCGCTGCGGCGCTAAGCGTTCGTCAACCAATCAGTGACGTCTTGACGATTACCGCGAAATACCACCAGCTCTTTCTTTTTTTCAAGCTGATAACTGTACATGGGATCGTAGTACTCCTGGGTCAGCGCGGCGAGCCAGTGGTGATGGCTGGCAAAACTGTCCTGATGTTGAACGGCGATAGCGCTGTCCATGGAGGCGAGCAATTCTTGGGTGCGCAGGCCGCCAAGACGCTTTTCCACGCGCAACAGACTCTCGCGTAAATAGCGGGCAAATTCCGCCTCTCCGCTGTCGCCAAAAAATGCCACTGTCTTATGATAGCGTTCGACCACATATTCTTGCCATAGTCGCTCAAGGCGTTCTTCAAAATCCATTTCTATGACCACGAACGAACTCTGTGCCATACGGTCTGCCAAATAATGGGGCAGATTGCGCGCGCCGATATTACGGCTCTCATCCTCCAGCACAATCTTGGTCTCGGGTAACTCTGTCTCAAGCTTTAAAATATCCAGCGCAATACGATTTTCAAAATTAATCTGTACCGGCTGGTCATCCAGTGGGCGGCCAAAGCTGGAACCTTTGTGATTGGCGGCACCCTCAAGATCAACACCGGTTGCAAGCTGTTGAATGATCTGTGTTTTACCGGTGCCGGTCATGCCAGAGAGAATATTAAAAGACTGATTGACGCTGTAGTCCATCAAATATTGGTAGAGAAATCCTCGCAGCGATTTGAAGCCGCCTTCAACCTTTGGGCAGGCAATGCCAATATCCGCCAGCCATTCGCAACTCAGTTGTGAGCGCAGCCCGCCGCGGGCGCAATAGAGTACAGCATTAGGATTGGTGGCCACAAAGGTCTGCCATGCTTGCACCCGCTGCTCTTTGATATCCCCGGTCACCAACTTATTACCGAGTTCTATGGCCGACTGCTGACCGTTATTTTTGTAGCGAATCCCTACCTGATGACGCTCTTCATCAATCATTAAAGGCAGGTTAACCGCCGAGGGCAGGGCGCCAGTGATGAACTCAATAGGCGCGCGCACATCAACCATCGGTGTGTTATTGAGCAGCAGCTTTCGATAGTCGCTGATCAGCGGGTAGTTCACGAGATGACCTTTATGGACGGGCCATCGGTTTGATGAGCAAGGGTGCCGATAGGTAAGTGATAACAGCCAGAGGCTTTTAACAGGTCAGCGACCGCTCTCGCACTATCGCCATCAACGGCTACCAATAACCCTCCGCTGGTTTGCGGGTCGCAAAGCAGCGTTCGGCTCTGCAGATCGGTACCGCTAATATGTTGTCTGATACTCTCCCAGTTACGAGCACTACCGCCGGGGACGCAGCCCTGCTTCAGATAATCAATGACTGCGTTATCAAGTAGGGGAATCTGGTCTAAATGAACCGCAGCGGCTAGCTGACTTCCCTGACAGATCTCAAGCAGATGGCCCAGCAAGCCAAATCCAGTAACGTCGGTCATGGCCGTAACGCCAGCGATTTTAGCGAGGTCGGTACCAATAGTATTTAGCTTCATCATACTCTCGACAGCCAGGCGCGAATGTTCAGGTGCCAATTTGCCCTGCTTCTCGGCGGTGGTGAGAATGCCCACGCCAATCGGTTTGGTTAAAAATAGCTGATCACCTGCCTTGGCGGTAGAGTTCTGTTTCATATTTGTAAGTGCCACACGGCCAGTTACCGCCAACCCAAAGATCGGCTCCGGTGAGTCGATAGAATGACCGCCGGCCAGATGGATGCCCGCCTCGCCGCAGGCATAACGCCCACCATCGATGACTTTTTGTGCAACTTCGGCGGCTAACTGGTTGATTGGCCAGCCTAAAATAGCAATCGCCATCATTGGCGTGCCGCCCATGGCATAGATGTCGCTAATGGCATTGGTGGCCGCAACGCGGCCAAACTCAAAGGGGTCATCGACAATAGGCATAAAGAAATCAGTGGTACTGATAACGCCAGTGCCATCGCCCAGATCGTAGACTGCGGCATCGTCTTTGGTATTGTTTCCCACCAGTAGGCGAGGGTCATTCGGTGGCACATAGTCAGTCTTGAGGAACGTCTCAAGTACACTGGGTGCAATTTTGCAGCCGCAACCGGCGCCGTGGCTGTATTGGGTAAGTCTAATTTTATCTGCGGGCATGAGCTTTATTATGGGTTGTCAATTTAGCGCACTAATGTACTTGTTTTAGCGGGGGAGGTCATTGGTTGATTTTGCTTGCAGTACTCGCTCGGCGTTA
>Ga0302114_10002229_pt1 | contig 12509 bp, 5 predicted proteins | sample AG5_Surface_MG_FD_203107 | JGI IMG/M metagenome (GOLD analysis project Ga0302114, IMG submission 203107) | Marine microbial communities from Western Arctic Ocean, Canada - AG5_Surface | ecosystem: Environmental > Aquatic > Marine > Oceanic | place: Canada: Western Arctic Ocean | collected...
GGGGCAAAAGAAGGGTTGAAAACAGCCGCCTGCGCGGTGGAAGTTTCCGTCGGGTACCTCTCCGACCCGGAGAACTTCCACGGATTGTCGCATTTTTTAGAACACATGGTGTTCATGGGAACGAGGACGAACAGGTCGGAAAATTTCTTCGACGAATGGTTGAGTCGAAATTGGGGGTCACAAAACGCGTACACGGACACGGAAAAGACGGTTTTTCACTTCGACGTGCACCCGAAACGTTTGAAAGAAGGCGTGGAAATCTTTAGCAAGTTTTTTACGGAACCGTTGATTTTGGAGCGAGCGCTCGAACGCGAAGTGACGGCGATTGAGAGCGAGTTTGAGAGGGTGGTGAATAGCGATGGGGTGAGGATGGAGCTTTTGTTAGCGGATTTAGCGATCGAAGGGCATCCGTACAGGAAGTTTGGGTGGGGGAACAGGCAGTCGTTGACGGAATCAGAGGCGTATAAGGAGAAGAATGGCGCGAGGAAAGCGCTGAAGAGACATTTTAAGGAACATTACCACGCGAGGAGGATGAGCGTGGTCGTGTGCGGGGCGGAAGAGTTGGAGGAGTTGGAGGAGATGGTTTTGAGTGCGAAAGCGTTCGGGAGTTTATGCGTGCAAGAAGAAGAGGAGAAGGAGGAAGTTGATAATGGAAACGATGATGATACCAATAATAAAATAGTCGACGAGTACGTCTCCCAATTCGAGCGAATCGATGAGGTCAATTTGAGCGACACATACGGTCAGCCGTTCGCGCATCTCGTTCCCTCGTTCGTCAAAACGTCTCAAGTGAAAACCGGTACGCAGTTGACGTTAGTCTTTCAACTGTCATCGAAGATTAACCGGAATTATCTCTCCAAATCGGTGAATTTTATTGAAACGTTATTAGGACACGAAGGCGAAGGATCGTGTTTCGAGGCGTTGCGTAAACGAGGCTTGTGTTCGGAGTTGTGCGCCGGAGTGAGTCGAGGCGGTTTAGATGATACGAGCATTTCGGCGTTGTTGTCGGTATCGATTAAATTAACCGAACGAGGCGCGACGCGAACTGAGGATATTCTTTTCATCCTCTTTACGTATTTACGCCAAATCGAAACTCTTTTATCCTCCAACGGCGCTCGATTTTACGACGAAATGCAACAAATTTCGCAAATTGAATTCGAGTATTCGGAATCCGAACACGCGTGCGAATTCGTGGAAAGATTAGTGTCGGACGTGAGACGGTTTAGCCCAGAGAACGTTTTGTACGGCGACTCGTACTGGCAAAGGTACGATGAAAACGAGATTCGCGAGGTGTTGTCGATGCTCACGCCGGAAAACGTTTTAGTCATTTTAGCGAGTTCGGAGTATAAAGGAAACGACGCGGCTACAATTGAACCGTGGGTAAAGTTTCCGTACGAGGTCGAGTCTTTTAAATATACCGCTTCGACGTCGGACGCTCAAGATATGCAAAAGGTTGAGAAGGAACTTGGATTTCCGAGTAAAAACAGGTTCATTCCGAAAGATTTGCGTATGCATAACGAGATCGAGAAGCTTTTTCCAGTAAAAGGAAACGATAGTATTAACACAACCACCACCACCACCACCAATCACGTGACGTTAGAAGTCACTCCGAAAATTATCTACAACGAGTGCGGCGTGCTCCGTCTTTGGGCTAAACTCGGATGTCGCGAGTTCAAGACGCAACCGAAAGCGAGCATGTATTTCAACGCCAATTTACTCGTTGAAGAAAGCGTTCACGATACCATGTGCTTGAAAATGTTCGCGCTAATGCTTCAGGATTCCGTGAACAAAGATATATACTACCCTGCGCACGTCGCCGCGAACGAGTGTTCCGTACACGTTCTGGCACAATCCACCGGCGTGTCGTTTAGATTCGACGGGTGGTCGGACACAATCTCGGAACTCACGTTGGCGTATTTTCGAAGAGCTGCATCCGCCGATCAATCGTTCATACAAGAAGAAGACCGGTTTCAAAAAGTCAAAGAGACGGCACTGCAAGACATGCAAAACATGGTTCTGAAAGTCAGGTCGCACTGCGCGATTCTTTCGAGATTGATGAAGCACGAGAAAGAGCACAGTTTACAGGAGAAAGTTGCAGTTTTGAAAGAAGTCACCTCCGAGGACGTGATTCGATACGGCAAAAAGTTCTTTCAGAACGTATTCATAGAAGGCTTGTTAGTTGGAAACATCACGGAATCTATGGCGACGAAGCTTGGCGACAGTTTGAAACAATTACTCGTCAATGCCGCCGCCACTACTGCGGGCGCGTCTGAAAACACCAGTGGCGAAGAAGTTACTCGCGGTAACAACAACAACAACAATGCTTTGGTCTTTTCTCGAGTCGTAAACCTCCCACCAGGAACGAACCATTCTATCCATGTCAACGCCGTGAACAAAGACGAAGTGAACTCTGCGATTACGCATTACTACCAAATCGGTCCATCAAATAGCGCGTCCAGAGCCATCGCTTTACTCTGCGAACAATTCATGTCGGAGAAGATATTCGACCAATTGCGAACGAAAGAGAGTTTAGGATACGTCGTTTCCGCGTATTTCGAATCTTCGAATGAAATATTAGGCTTTAACGTTCTCGTAGAAAGCGCATTCCACGCGCCGAAATTTGTTTCGGAACGAATCAAATGCTTTTTAGACGCGTTTCCATCCGTGATTGAAAATCTAACCGACGAGGAGTTTAACAAACAACGCGTGTCGTTAATGGAAGAGTTATTAGCGGAAGATGCGAATTTGCGAGAACAATCTGGAAGGTATTTCGCGCACTTAAAGAATCGAAAGTATCAGTTTCACCGAGCGAGAGACGTTGCTGGACACGTAAGTACGATTACAAAAGCCGACATCGCTCGATTTTGTCGAGAGACGTTTAGTGATTCTTCTACGAACGCATCCGATGGCGACGCGAGAAGCAAGCAGTTGAGTGTGAGCATTCACGGCAAGAATTACCCGGTGGAAGAGAAAGAAAAGTCTGAAGTGAAAGAAATCATCGCTATAAAAGGAGAATATGGCTATTATGCAACCGAGGAAGGTGACGGAGTCACCGTCCCGGAATTGTACATTCCAAGTAAGAAGATTGCAAACGCGCATTCGATGGACGTGGCCATCAGCGGCGCCTCACACGCGAATCCAGATACCACCGCGATGAACGAAGACACCATCGATGCACAAGAAGAAGGAACAAAGCAACAACAACAACAACAACAATTTTATTCGTCCAAAGTGATGAAAACCTGCGAAACGCCCTTTTGCGGGTTTTGCGGCAATGGAAAGAGGAAGATGCCGTTTAGTTTACCATCGGGAAACTAATAAGCGTAGTACACAAAAATATTTGTAGAAAATAGGAAAAAGAAGCGCGGCGTGCGGTGCAGCAAGTAGAAAGTAAGTTTGTGTAACTGTAAATGGTTTTCTTTTAAATACAATAATTGATATTAGTTCCATCTCCCGGCGTTTTTATTCACCTTCGCTTGTCCACTGCCACCGCCAAACGCTTTCGCTTTCTCCTTTTTCAATTTCGCCTTTTCGGCTTTGCTCATTTTACTCTTCGAGACGATTTGCGTCTTTTCAATTTCTTTCTTCTTGGCGGTCAAGATTTGGTCTCTCGACCCAGCTTTATCGTTTTTGCTCAAATAATACGCGTAATCGCCTTCGTAGTCGGTGATTTTACCTTCGTCGAACGCCAAGACTCGAGTGGCTATTTGTCTCAAGAAAAAGCGATCGTGCGAAATGGCGAGGACGGTCCCTTCGAACGATTGCAACGCCTCCTCGAGCATTTGTTTTGACGGAATATCCAAGTGATTGGTAGGTTCGTCCAAAAATAAGACGTTCGCTGGCGTGACCATGAATTTCGCTAAGGCTAATCGAGCTTTTTCACCTCCGGATAAGAAGTTTACCGGTCGGTCGTGGTAACTCGTGTTGAACGCCATGCGCCCGAGCAACGCTTTCAGTTGGTTCAGAGGTTCATCCGGCGCCGCTCGGACTAATGTTTCGAGAACGCCGACGTCCCCGTCTAAATCTTCCGCTTGATTTTGGTAAAAGTAGTTCACTTTACACAACTCCTTATCGCCTAAACGCGCTTCGCCAGCTTTGGGAGCCTCTTTGCCTTGGATCAAACGCATCATCGTGGATTTGCCGCAGCCGTTGTCGCCGATCATGGCGACGCGTTCGGATCGGTCGATTTGTAAGTTGACATTTTGGAACAACGTTTTCTCGTCGTAGCCGTGAGATAAACCGCGAACTTGCGCGACAATTTGAGAGGATCTTGGGGCATCTGGGAATCTAAAGCGTCTCGACTTTTCCTCCCATGGTTTCATGATGGGATCTTCCATGAGCTTATCCAACGCTTTTTGCGCCGCCGTCGCTCGTCCAGATTGACCTCCTCCGGCTAATCTTTGGATCAACTCTCGTTGTCTCGAGACTTCTTTGTTCCATTTCTCCCACGCCACGTACGTTTGCATCGCTTTCGTTTCTTTTTCTCTTCGATAGTCGGAGTAGTTGCCTTTATACGTGGTCGCGACGCCGCGTTCGACTTCAACAATTTTGTTACAGATTTGATCGAGAAATTCGCGATCGTGCGAGACGCACACCAAAGGAACGTCCACGTTTTTCAAATACGATTCTAACCATTGGATGGTATTCAAATCGATGTGATTGGTCGGTTCATCGAGTAATAACAAACCCGGTTCTTGTAACAAAATCTTTCCGACGGAGATGCGCATTTGCCATCCTCCGGAAAAGGAAGAGACTAATCGATCGTTATCTTCCGGAACGAAGCCTAATTCGGGCATAATTTTATCAATCAATCGTTCCATGTTGAACAAATCCATTCGATCGGCTTGACGTTGTAATTCGTTCAGTTTATCCACCAACAGCTGCGTCAATTCCGCGCTCGGGTTGTCCTCTAACGCTTTTTGTACGCGTTCGAGATTTTTTAAAACTTCGGATTCGTCCCCGAACGAGGCTAAAAATTCCTCCCTTACCGTGTTCGTACCTTTGACTTCAAACTCTTGCGTGAGGTAACCGATTTTCACGTTGTTCGCCAACAACACCTCGCCTTCGTCTTGTTCAATTTCGCCCATGATTATCTTCAGCTGCGTCGTTTTCCCGGCGCCGTTCCATCCGACCAGACCAACGCGTTCGCCTTTTTTACAATCCCAAGTGACATCCGTTAACACCTCTTGTTGCGTAAACGTCTTTTTAATGTTTTCAACTCTTACGCCGGTGGTAACCGCGCCGGCTGTTCTTTTCAACGACCTCTTTTTATCGTTTGAGAAGATATCTTTGAGATGTTCCGGGATCATGTAGTCTTCTTTGTTTTTCTTCTGTGTGGTTGGTTTTTCTTCCGTTTCATTCGTTGTTGTTTGCGCAGCTGGAGCAGCAGCGGCGGCCGCCGTCGCCGCCGCCGCAGCAGCTTCCTTCGCTTTCGCGGCATCCGCCAACACTTTCGCCTTTTCAGCCGCGTCCTTTTCCTTGGCCGCTCTTATTTCTTCCTCTTCTCGCTCTTTTTCCGCCTGTTCCGTCTGTTCCGCCTCCGCCGCCGCCGCGCTCGCTCTCTCCTCTTCCTCTCTCTTCGCCTGCGCCATCGTCGCTTGCTCCGCCATCTCCTTCGCCTCTTTCTGCGCCAACTCGTACTCTCTCTTTTTCGCCTCGAGAAGCGCCGCTTTCTTCTCCTGCGCCAAACGCTTTTTCTTCGCGAACTCATCTTCTTCCTCCTCCTCGTCTGCTTGTCCTGTTGTTGCTGCTGCTGCTACTGCAGCTGCTTCGGCGACTACGGGAGTCTCTTTGACTTCTTCTCGTTCTTCTACTTCTTGTTCTTGTTGTGGCGGCGATGGAGGAGGAGGAGGAGGAGGAGTTGATGGTGGTGGTGATGGTGGAGCCGCCGCTTTCGCCGGCGTCTGCTTCTTTTTATTCTTCTTCGCCTTCCCAGCCGGGACGAAATCATCAAAGTCGTCCTCCCAATCGAATTTTTGCTCTCCTCCTCCTCCTTTCTTCTTCGCTTTCGTTTTTACGTCCCTCGAATTCTTCTCATCGTTCGAGGCTTTTGCAACGACGACGACAAAAACAGATCGACCCCGATTTCGAGATCGACTGGTCGTAAAGGTGGTCCGACAGCTTTTGCTCCCTCGCCGAAACGAAGAAGCAGAGGGAGAAGACGCGAGCGTCTTTGACGGCGACGTAAACGAACGCATCATCATCATCATCTTTATTATTGGATAAAATGGAAAACTCTTCTCTGTTGTGTTGTTTAGTTAGATACAAAAAGGATTTGCGAGGATACTCACACGCGGTGGTAATAAAGTGCAACAATACTCGCCGAAAGACAAAGCTTCTCTCTCTGTGTGTGTGTGTGTGTGTCTCTGTCTTTCTCTGAAAAGTCTCTCTTTTATGTGTTTACGCGCGCGTGCGTGTTTAACTAATGCGGAATGTCTTCAAGGTTTTTCGCCTCAAAATCCTTCAGAAAACAACAACACAGAGAGAGGATTAAGAAGAAGAAAGAAGAAGGAGAAGAAGACAAAGCTTTGATTGAGGCGCCAAGAACGATGATGATGAATTGCGAAAAGGAGAATGAAAAGGAGGATCGAAAACCGAACGACAGATAGAAAAAATGGCGGAAGAAGAAGAGAATAATATGGCGGAAGTCATGTACGCGCGATTGGTTTCCCATTTTCATCATCATCATCAAACGACCAATAGAGAGGACGAACAAGTCGCGCGAATGCACTCGTTATCGCGCATACTGGACGAATTAACGGGTCCCGTCGAGAGGAGAACGATGGATGTGCATTCGGTCGTATTTATCGCGAAGAAGTTAATCGAGAGAAGATGCGAAAAGAGTGGTGGTGAGAGAGGAGGAGACGACGAGAACGTCGAGAAGAGGCACTTTGGGTACTCGATTTTACAACGACTTTTAATATCGGCAAAAACGAGCGAAGAGGAGGAGATTTTTATGATGAACGAGTTCACGAATATAATTTCAAACGAGTTACGTTTGACGTCACAAGGCGGCGCAAAAGTGCCGTACCCGTTGAAGTCGAAAGTCGCGCAGATTACGGCGGAGTTTATTAAACGAGAAGGTTCGACGGCGTGGATCGCGTTTAGCGAAACCATCGCGAGGATGTTGCGATCGGCGGATGCGTACGAGTGCGAGTTAGGGGCGATTATCGCGAGATACGTGGCAGAAGACGTGGCGTTGCACTCGGACGAGGTGTTTGCGGATAAGGTGAGAGATTTGTTGGGTGGAATGACGCAAACGATTGGAGAGGTGACGGGCGCGATGCGAGAGGCGTGGGAGAGGCATTTTAGTAACAATAATGTCGCTGCGCCGGAGATGCAGAAAGCGTCCGAAAATTGCGCCTTGGCTGTTTTAGAGGCTATCAGCGTGTACGCGGAGTGGGCGCCGTTAGTGCCGCTGGTCCGGAGTGGACTTGTGGATATATGCTGCGTGGCTTTGTTGGTGCGCCTTTTGATTTCTCTTTTGATTTCTCGCTTTTCGCTTCTCGCGCTTTTGCCGATGATGATGCACAATTTTTGGATCAACCATCTGAACATCCACCGTGAGGATAAACTTTACAAAAACATATTATATGTCTGAGGCATCGCATTCACCGCTCTTCTTTCTGCTTATCTCTCTTTTTGCTCTGTGCATGTGTGTGTATCTATCTGTGCGCGGCCTAAAATACTGACGAGGCGAAAAAATTACTCCTCTTCTTCTTTTTCGTTTTACCCGAAACAGAGCAACATCAACGAATCCGCGTGCCGAGCGCCGGCGGCATCAGCCATTAAGCACGTTCTCGCTCGTAAACCGTTACCGGAGGATGTTCCTCAAGACAATCGAGCGGTTGTTTTTATGGCCATATCTTCGTGCGTTCGCGCAGTGGCGACACATTTAGATGTCGTTTTAGCGCAAGAATACATCGCTTTGGACAACGCGGATGCATACGAGCAGTGCGCTGAATTGGCATGTCAAGCGGCGTCAGTGCAGGTTTTACACACGCTAAGTCGCGGAGAGCAGCACCAACAACATCAACACCAACAACAGCTAGAGTTGGTCGTCGCGTTGCTCGAACGGTTAGCTATGTTAGTCAGGATCCCCAACTTGAGGTCGTTGGAGACGGTGTTAGGAGCGTGGACGGCGTTATTGCGCGCGAACGGAGCAACAGTGCCAAAAAAAGGACACGCGACGACGACTTCCTCTATGGCGCCGCCGTCTTCGTCATCGCCATCAACTTCAACATCCTTAAAAGTCCTCCCGCCTGGTGCCGTTCCAGCTTTGCTGGACTATTGCGTCGCGTGGCTTCGCGCTGGTGGTGGTTTAGCCGGGGGCATGGATCCGGCTGGCACGCACATCGCCAACGAAAGAGAACAATGGGAAGACACGTTCGAAACGTTCGAGGAATTGAAAACGCAATGGATTATCAATCGCGCGAAAGTGATGGAAGTTATCAAACTCTGCGCGAATCTGGACCCACAAAGTGCGTCGAGGAAGTTGTTAGAAACCGTCGATGGGGCTCTAGAATGGTTGAAGAGCGTATCAACGTCGGCAGATGGAGGGGAAGATTCAGGAGACGAAGGCAAAGCGTGTATTTTAGAAGGTGTCCAAGCGTTCACGGAGTGCATCATGCTCGTTTTGCCCATCGAAGAACCGCAAGCATCGAGCGTGGTGATAGAAATAGAAAACTTAGTCACGAAAGCGCTCGCGATGACCGATCAATCTTCCCAAAGTGGTGGAATCAGATTAGGCCCGCAAAGTTTAGCGCAATACGCGAAAATTTTAGAGTGTTTTGGACGCATCGGTTTGGTGCGACCAAATTTGGCGCCTCTGTTGGTGAAGAACTTGTTCGATTTGCTCGGCACTGTTGCGGCGGAGGACGTTTCCGCGCCACCGGTTCGAGGTAAAGCTCGAGTGAAAAGGACGCAATTGGCGAGACAGAAGATTTGTTCGGCGATGTTGAACATTTGCGCGACAGTGCCAGAGGTACGAAAAAACTTTTTGTGTGCTGGTCACATTTCCTCTTCTTCCTTATTTAATTCGTCTTCTTAAAACTTTGTCGCGGCGTATTACAACTGCGGCAGAGCTATGCAAAGGCGAGAGATTAAAATCAGCGTTTTCCTCTTTCATGTATTTGCAATATCTTTCACAGAGAGATTGAAGTTTTGCATCGGAGGAAGCGCTACATGTTTCCTACTTTTCTTTTCCTTCTTTTTCGTTCGTAACAACAGAATCAAAAGCAACATCAAAAACATTTACTGACGCGCTCTTTCTTTCATTCATATTTATAACAAACAGGCGCTCAACCCGCACCTGGAACCGTTGGCAGAACAAGTCGAAAGTCTCCGATCCACGGGCAACTTGACCGGCGCGGAGAGAGGAACTTTAGCCGAAGCTTTATTAGCAGTGGCGACACCGAGTGGTCCAGAACGAGTGATCCAAGTGCTCGATTGGTTGTTAGCGCCGGTGAAAAGCAGATGGTACAGCGTGGAAACTGGAGCAGTGTTACCGCTGGTGGCAAATTTGACCACGCCGGAAGCGTTTATGGCGCAGGAGCAACAGCAACAGCAACTCTCGAACGTGCACTGGGATCTCTTTCACGACGTGCAGTTGCTCGAAAGGTGCATGCGACGGTGTTTACCGGGCAGTAGCGCGCAAGCAGCGCAGAAAGTGGTTCAAGAAGCGCCCGGAGAGCAACAACAACAGCAACAACAATCCGTCTGTCTCATATTGGAACACGTCGAATGGGCTATCCTCTTAGCGACGGAGATGCACCGACTCGTAAGACAAATCTATACGCCAGGTTTGCAATCGCAAATGGTCAGCTCGAACTTAGCAGAATCGTTGCAGCCGTCTTGGGAAGAGTACGCAGCCTCGTTGAAGCCAGGTAAATTGAAAGAATTCGCCTTGGAACAGGCGGAAAATCAAAACGCAACCAAGCTGAAAGTAGTTTCCGTTCGAGATTGGCTTCGCGTGTTACGAGACGCGAGTTTGAATATCATCAATTTGGTTTTGTTACACGCGAGTGAGATGACGTATTCGAACCCGTCAATCGCGGGGAAGATCCAGACAGTCATAGCCACCGATTTAGAGGCACAAAGAGACGACCAAGTGAGGACGATGGTGCTTTTGTTCGTAAGGCCGGTACTGTCGAGATGTCCGGCACAGTTTCGCCAGATTTGGTTTCAAGCGTTGGTTGCGCCGATATTGCCAGATTTGTGCCGACGCGTGGAAGCTGGCTGGACGACAGCGGGTGCGAATAAAGCAACTCTTTCGACTCCAGGAACAACAACGAATGAAGCTCTCGACACGTCGTCGGATGTATCCACGTACGCCACGCTCGTCGCCGAAGCTTACTCCGAACGCATGTTGCGCGAAATTTCTCGAGAGTTGGGCTCGATATTAGAACTCATCGTCGCTCCAGACGGCACTCTCGGTCGACGCACGAAAACTGCATCTACCTCAGATACCGAAAAAGACGCCGTTGCAGGTGGCAAGCACTTGATCGATTGGATGTGTTCGCAAAGTGATGTGCAAGTAGCCCAAATAGCCATCCAAGCAGGCACTTTGGCGTTGAAGATTGACGATTTAGAAACAGTTTCTAAAGCCATCTTGTTTTGTCGAGGTTTAGTCGCCGCCGCTTCCGCGCAAGACCCGCGCATTGGCGAAGGGCTCGCGGAATCTTGCGGCGGCGAAATCGTACTTGCCGCCGTGGCGGCTTTGAGCAAATCTTTGAATTCTTCCTTACAAGCGGAACTTTTGAGTTTGATTTACGAAGTTTTAACGAAACATGCGAGGACGACACAATCAGTCCCGCACGCCATGCTCTGCATCCCAGGCATTACGGAGAGCGTATTGATGAACACTTTGGAGGAAATAAGCAAGTGTCGTTCGGAGAAAAAAGCGACTGGATTGGTGAAAAATTTATTGTTATCGATACCGGGAGAGGAATTGAAAATTTTAGCAACTGGCGATAACAAAAAGACAATTTCAGCGATTCAAATTCCAACCAACAGTAAAAGAAGGCAAAGTGACGGTGGAAACGCGAGTGAACCCGTGAAATCATCTTGGACGGAAAACGAAGTCCACGCCGGGTTCCAGTTGTTTCAATAGCGATTTTTATTAAATTTTATACGCAGCGCAACTCTTTTTGAATTTTATGTACACGTGGACTCCTTCTTTCTCTCAATCGACGTTTAACGCACGTCGACAAATTTTTCTTTTTCGTCGCTCAAACACGGCACGTTTCCGCACTCCAACTGATTTTGCAATCTTAAATCGTACACGATGTTCCGTTTCCTCGGTTTGAGCGCCGGCGTCACTTCGCCTCGCAACACGTTTTTCAAATCGCACTTAAATTCGCCGTTGTGAAACCACGGGTGCGAAAAATACGCGTCCATCGCGTCACCGCCTCCGGCGCCTAGTCTAGCTAACTCGTCTAATCGTAGAAGTTTTCGAACAATGTCCACGGTATCGGCGTCGAACCAGTGCGGACACCAGACGCCACCGTTTGCGTCTACGCTCATCACGGCTTCGTATAACTCAATGTGGTTTCCTCGGACGTTCGCGTACGGCGTCGCTCCCGAGCATAATTCGTAAATCAAAACTCCCAAACTCCACAAATCGGCTTCGAATCTACAGCCTTTTTTGCTCATGACTTCCGGGGACATGTACTGACTCGTCCCGCAGAACGAGTACGCGCGCTCATCTTCTCTTTCTAATTTCGTAGCCATACCAAAATCGGCTAAACACACGTCGCCGTTTGCTCGCAACAAAATGTTCTCTGGTTTTAAATCTCTGTAGACGTATTTTTTCACGTGTAAATAGGCAATGGCCGCAGAGACTTGCGAGATGTACACCTTTGCGTCTGAAAGAGACGGTAATCCGTGATAGACTAAACACTGAAACAAATCCCCGCACGGTGCGTACTCTGTGAGCAAATAATACGCGGTCGGATCGTCGTACGAGTGAAACAAAGTAGCTATGAATGGGCCGTTGGATACGTCCATGTGAACATGCCTTTCGTACGCGGCGTGTTTTTCCTCACCGACGGAAACCAATTTGGACTTTTGCATCACTTTAAACGCCAACAACTGTTTCGTATCGTGCAAACGAGCTAAATACACCGTCCCGCACAAACCTTTCCCGAGCTCTCTCAAAACGGTGAAATCTTTCGGGAACGACGAAGACGGCGAAATGATAACCTCTCTCAACGAGTCGTCGTATTCGGCTTCTTTATAGTCTTTGGACAAACCCGCCGCAGAGACTAAATTCGAATCGTCCTCTTTTACCGTTTGCGTTTGCGTTTGCGTTTGCGCGGCGGCCGTTCCTTTTACTCCTTCTTTAACCTCCAATTCCTCCACCTCCTCTTGCGAAGATATGTGTAACCGTCCCAACAACTTCCCGGCTCGATCTTCCTCCTCCCTCGTCTCGCTAATCTGCATCAAATCTAAAACCGACGCGTGCGAATGAATCGTAGCCGTCTTCCTCAACCCCCCGACGACGCTCCCTC
>Ga0302114_10002234_pt1 | contig 12501 bp, 14 predicted proteins | sample AG5_Surface_MG_FD_203107 | JGI IMG/M metagenome (GOLD analysis project Ga0302114, IMG submission 203107) | Marine microbial communities from Western Arctic Ocean, Canada - AG5_Surface | ecosystem: Environmental > Aquatic > Marine > Oceanic | place: Canada: Western Arctic Ocean | collected...
TCCTTGTCCTTGTCCTTGTCCTTGTCCTTGTCCTTGTCCTTGTCCTTGTCCTTGTCCTTGTCCTTGTCCTTGTCCTTGTCCTTGTCCTTGTCCTTGTCCTTGTCCTTGTCCTTGTCCTTGTCCTTGTCCTTGTTGGGAGTCGGAGACCGTCTTCTGGGCCTGGACCTAGACCTTGCTGATTTTCGAGAGGGGGTCGGCTTTGGAAGGTGCTTGAGAACTTCCGGGTCGACGTAGATCATAGGCTCTGCCTTCTCATTCGCCTGAACTTCGGTGGTGATTGAGAGGAAGGAGGAAGACATCAGCGATTGCTGCTTTCGGGCGCGGACCGGCTGGAGATTCTATTTATTGTTTGTTGTTAGTTTGTGTGTTGGGGGGTGCGGTGCGGTGCGGTGCGGTGCAATGAGATGAAATGAGGACTGAGGACTCACCTGGGTAACAATGTGCCCCGCTGTGTAGTCTGTGCGGCGGAGCTTGAGGCACTGGTGGTGGGACTTTTGGGATTTTCGGAACTTTTCGGCCGAGTACTCTGGACGAACTGATTGGAGCCGCTTCAATATGATCAAGTTCTCCTTGGAAATTCTCTCCGAGTCGCGCTTACGCTTCTCCTCCTTCAGCTTCTTGAGCTTTGGGCCGGGCGTGAGCTTGTCCGTGGTGTGGGTGTTGGTTGGGAGGGCTGCTGTTTGGGAGAGGCTGACGGTTGATTGAGGGGAGGAGAGAGGGTTCTTGAGCTTGGAAAGCTTCTTGAGGAGCTGCATGTTCTCCCTGAAGATCTGTTCCGAGTGCTCCTTGGCCTTGTATCGCTTGGAGATCGACTCGTCGAGGAACTTGTGAGACTTAATCTCGTACTTGTAGGGAGAGGAGGAAATTGCTTTTATCGTTTTCAGCTTGCCCTTGTGGATGCGCATCGCTCGGTTTATGTTCTCATGGTGGCAGATCTTGTTTGAGAACGGGGCTTCAGAATTGTGGAAGGTTGTGGAGAGTTTGGGGGGGATCTTCGTGCCAGTGAAGGGGAGAGATTCAATATTGGTGAGGACCATAATAAATCTTACTTTTGTTGTGATCAGTTGGGATCGGTTGTGGGAGATAGGTTGCCCAGTGGTTGGTAGGGTTTGGGGTGTACCTCGGGCAAGTGTGTAGGTAACGGATTGGCAACAGGATTAAATTAGGTCTGCCATACTGGAAATGCGTTATAGTGAACTTGCAGATTTCCAGATTATAATCAATTATAATGTAAAAAAGAAGCAAAATTAAGATTTCATTTTTCACCATCACTTCCGCCAACTTCACTGCAGCGCTCACAGATTTATTTACCTAACTTCAGGAGAGAAAAAATTAAAAAGGGCAGAGTAAAATCTCTATTAAGAACAATTACTCTTAAGATCATAAATGGGAGCAGCCGGCTCTGTCGGCTCTGTCCCTGGCATGTCACTCCCCCCCCAATATCATTTGGGGGTAACGTGTGATGGCTGCGGAATGTCACCAATAATTGGAACTCGAAATACTTGCACAACTTGTTCAAATTATGATCTTTGTCACGAGTGTTTCCCTGACTCGCTAGCCTTCCACCCGAATGTGGGCCACATGTTCAGCACTGTTGAAACGGCGCTGACCTCTACAATGACTGTGGCTGGGCAGAACCATAACCAGGCAATCTCGGTGGTTGAGCTTCAACTTCTCCTCTCGCATATGGAGCAGCAAATGGTGACAATTTTGTTTGAACAGCAGCAGAGATCATTCCAAAACGCTTTGGAAGCGAGCATGCTGAGCAACAAACCGGTCACAAGGCCGGCAGACGATGCCGCGATAGAAGAGCTCGAGACAAAGGTTTTGAAGCATGAGGACTGCTTCGACGATGTAGGGATGTTGCAGAGCTGCAGCATTTGCCTGGAGCCATTTGAAGAAGAAGAAAGGTGCACCAAAATGCCTTGCAGCCATGTGTGTGAGCGAGCGAAGCGAAGCGAGCGAGCCTTGAAGGCTACATCCACAACTAAACTAACCAAAATCGTGCGCCTCGCTTCGCTCGGCGCCGACGCAGTTCACGGGGAGTGCTTGAGGAGCTGGTTGTCGCGGCAGAACAGCTGTCCCGTGTGCAGGAAGGAAATCAAACAGAAAGAGGTTGTGGGGGGGGAGTTGAATCAAAATCAAAATCTTCATCACCACCCTTTCGAAATATTAGAGAGTGATGATTCGAGTGAGGAGTTGGAGGAGGGTGGGGGGGGGTTAGGGGGGGGGGAGGTTCCGGAGGAGTTAGGGGGGGAGATTGTAGAGCAGGCTCTGACCCCGATTTTGAGCAGTTTAGGGATCAACAATAACTCGACGGTGAATAATGAGGTGTATGTTCTGGAGCCAGGGACAGCTGGTGATACGCTTTTGTTGGGGCCAGGAACAATTTAATATGTAAATGAAAAAGAAATTTTGAAATGACAAGATTAGATCTTACTCATAATCAAGGCGCATCATCATATTCATGCAGCTATTAAAAAGGATGGAATGTTGTTGTTGTTGTTGTTGTTGTTGTTGTGGAAGGATACCAATCTACTACTTTCGACCAGCCTGGGCCAACTGTGCCTGATACTCCTCACGGGCTTGTCGCTCAAGCTCAGGGTCAACCTTTCCGGACTGGGGGTCAGTGCCCAAAGGCCTGCGGAAAAGGAGGATATGCGGTTCGGGACGGTGGATAGCATAATGCTGCCAGCCGCGGGACTGCTGAACACCAATTCCTCTCCACTCGGCCTCGGTCAGGAGACGTGACTTGGGCAGGGTCTTGGAGATCTCCTTGGGAAGGATCACATGTCTGTACTCACACTTGTCATCCTGGTATTTTTCGCTGTGTAAGTGGGGAAGAAAGGAATGGAGGGGTTAGAAGTTTTTGAGGGGAGAGAGGATTGGAAATGTGAGGAAGGAGGAGGAAGAGAAGAAAGCAAAAAATTTACATTAGTATGGGTGTCGCAATGTGGTCCCACAAGAGCCAACCATTACATTTGATGAGCGCCACGTAATGTGCTGCTGTACTAACCTGTATTCAATGCGAGAGACGCTCATCCTGCTTGCTTGCTGCTGCTTATTTTTGAAAACATTTTCTATTTTTTTCATTTTTAACTTTTTATTTTTGGTCGGCGAGGCGAGGGCAGGAAATCTATACATAGTATGCGATTCTCTCCACTGCTCGTTATGCTCGCAGAGTGGAGCACAACAACGAACGCTTCGGAATCACCACCAAATGCCTCTTCATCACCAATGACTGCTGGCAAGCACAGGCAAAAGGGTGAAGAGTATTTTATAGCTCGGGAGTATAACCGTGCCTTGAGCCACTACAATTCTGCTATCAAACTCGAGCCAACAAATCACGTGAACCACTTCAAGAAGTACAACGTCCACCGGCGAATGAAGAAGTATGAGGAGGCTCGAGAAAACCTTCTGCAGACGTTGGTTTTGAAGCCTGATTACCCCGCGGCTGTCAAGGCTCTGGCTGAAACGTCCTACCACCTTGGTTATTGTGCAGAATCGGCAGAGCAATGGCAAAACCTTTTCAACATTGCTAAGGAAGACGAGCTAAAAAATATTGATGAGCAGCGTAAGAAGTCGTTTGAGTGTGCTCAATTGCTTCACCATGCCGATCAGATCAAGCAGCAGGATAATTCAACAGATAACACGAAACGAGAGCGCGACCACCTAGTTGCAGCGCTGGACATGATCGACTACCCTCGTTGGGCCCTCCTTGAGCGAAAGGCTACTTTGAATTTTCTTCTCGGAGATTTTTACGAGGTTGTTGCGGACATGGGCATGATTATTAAGAAGGATGGGAAGAATATTCAGGCCTATGCCATTAGAGGGGATGCGTACTACAAGCTGGGAGGTAACAAAATGCCAACAATACTATTCACTCAACCCACAATCGCAACTAACAAAAAATTCTCGTCCCCCACCCCCAACTCACCCTAGAACACGACGTCGCTGTTCAACACTATAAGGAGGGACTGAAGAACGACCCAGAACACACGCAATGCAAGGCGGGCCACAAGAAGACGAAGAACCTGTTGAAAAAGGTCTCTCGGGGAGACAACTCCTTCGCGGAAACCAACTACCAGGAGGCAATCAGTTACTACGAGGAAGCTATTAAACTCGACTCTGACCACCACATCTTCATCCCCCCGACGCTAATAAAAATTTCCAAGTGCTACACAAAAATGAAGAAGCACGCCGACGCAATCAAGGCGGTGGACAGGGCTATAGAATTCGAGGAAAGCATAGAAGCTCTGTTTCAGAAGACCGACGCCTTCATCGAGTGGGAGAAGTTTGACGAGGCCGTGCGAACCGCCCACAGGGCGACGGAGGTGAAACCCGAGGACAACTCGGTCCGGGAAAAACTGAAAAAGGCCGAAATAGCCTTGAAGCAATCCAAAACCAAGAATTACTACAAAATTCTTGGAGTTGCACGAAACGCGGACAAGAAGGAAATTAAGAAGGCGTACAAGGAGCAGGCGCTCATATGGCACCCGGACAAGAATGCCGACAACCAGGAAGAGGCCGAAACGAAGTTCATGGAGATTGCAGAGGCCTACGAGGTCTTGGGGAGCGACGAGCTTCGTCCGAGGTACGACCGAGGGGAGGATGTGTTCGATAAGAATGGGGGAGGGGGGGGGGGGCAGCACTTTCAGCATCGTGGAGGTGGTGGGCAGCATTTCCAACAGAGAGGGGGGCAGCAGTTCCACTTCAATTTTAATCATTAAAAAATTCTTTTGGTTTGGTGTTAACTTTTTGTTGGATCGAATAAAGCGTTTGCGACCTCGTACCCCCCAAACGCGCTCAACAAGTGCCAGAGCGAATGCCAGGCTAAGTACCAATCGCCACGCTCCTTGTACCAGCCGATTGCTAGACAGGCCACACTCAGCAACCCAGAAATCCGCCCCACCAGACTCACGTCATTGAGACCGTTTTCCAATCCATTTATCAGATAAGCAGAGTATAGCAAAATACTCAATGCTGTGCAGTAGTCTAATATGAGCGACAAACGAACCTCAGTTCGGTTCGGACCGTAGTGGAGCTGGTTGTAATGGTACCAGATGGACACGAGGCCGGCCAAATCGCAAAGGACGCTAAAGGTTGTCAGGGTTGGGGACAGAACGGGGGAAGTTAGGGCAAAGTAGGTGCCAACGAAGAGAAAAGGGACGTTTGTTAAGAGGAACAGGGCTCCAATTGGCGTCTGCGCCGAGCAAAGAAGGTGCGAGGCGCATTTTTAATGAGGCAGGGGGGACAAAAGTGAAGTAAGTGAAGTGAAGTGAGCCATACGAATTTGAGAGTGGAATAAGTTAGTTTAGTTAGTAGCAGCTCGCCTCAAAGCTCGCTCGTTTCGCTCGCTCACCTTGTCTGTCTCGGGCTTCAAGTCAGCATAGCTGTAAATCCACTTTGATTCAACTCCATTGTACGTGGATTTTGCGGAATTAGGGAAGAAGGGTGTGTTGCGCTGGTCTAAATCAGGGTTGGGTTCATTGGATGATAGTTTGCGGAGAGATTTTGATGAGGTAAATGGTTGATGGGGTGGCAGTCTATTTAGTGACGATCGCTGCAGAAGGGAAGTTGTGGGTATTGATCTCAGTCGAAATGCCTGAGTGGCGGCTGCTGAGTATAGGAGAATCGTAATTGTTAAAACCAACTTGATGTTGTTGTGCTGGAGGATCATGGGTTCTAAAGGATGTCTGGAGGCTGAGTGATTTGCAATTCTTTTTTTCAAGACATGCCCAAAAAATGGCTCGAAAAACCCCATGTATGAAAACAATCTCTTATTTCTCGCCCTGTAGTACAGTTTAAATTAAAAAGACTGTCACATCTTGCTCTTCACCTTCATATTGACCCTACAAATCGAGCGCAACTATTCAATCTCATTACAACGAGGGCAAAAGTTCCTCTATGGTGAAGTTTCAATTTGCGCACTTAATGACAGTGTGTAGTGCTCTCCTATACATACCATCGCCACAGCCCAAAAGTTTCAAACAATATGAGCAGCCACATTTCCGTTTTTGCAGTCTGGGTTTTAGAGACCATCACCGACAAACGGAGACTCCTCCTTCTTCCCGTCTTTTCACGACTCACAACCACCCCCAACGAAATGCACCCAACGAAATAGATTTCAAAACCCAAGCCCAAGCAGCTGCCACAGGCCTTCTTGTTGGTGTTGCTGTGATTTGCTTCAAGGCCTCCATTTCTCTTGTCCAAACCACCCTCTACGCATCTTCCTCGATCCCAATCTTCGCTGTCCCAATAATTGGTGGTGTTGCAGTATCGGCTCTCTCTCAATTTTTCAACAATGGCGAGCAATTCAACTCCACTCTCAACTTTGCTGGCAGTCCCAATCATAAGCAAATCCTGGCAAAGATTTTTGGGGCGATCGCAACCCTTGGCACAACTAACTCGCTTGGCCCAGAGGGCCCGGTTGTAGAGCTTGGAGCATCGATATCCCAGCTTTTTTGCAAAGAAGTTAACGCAAAAGACTCCTACCTCCTGCTTTCGGCAGGATCTGCTGCTGGTATATCGGCCGGCTTCAACAGTCCTCTCGCGGGTTGCTTCTTTGCGATAGAAATAATAAACAACAAGCCCAACTCCCCAAACATAGCAACGTCCCGTGGCTTGACGGTGATCCTGATAGCTTCGATCATAGCAACCTTGGTGACGCAAATCGGACTAAAAGAGTCGCTCACCTTGGAGCTGCTTACAGGTGTGGACGTTTTGCAAAACGCAAATGTTTTGTTTGAGCTGCCGCTGTACTGCGGGTTAGGGATTTTGAGCGGGATAGTTTCTCACGCGTTCAACAAGCTCGTCTCGGTTTTAAAGATTTCTGGGTTCGATAAGATCCCAACACGAGCTCGGCCAATTGTCGGCGCCACTGTCGTTGCGTTGATCTCCTCGTTCTTCCCCCAAGTGCTCTTCTTCGGCTACTCGACCCTCAATAGCCTAATAGCAGCGGGAAATTCCCTAAACCCCTCGCTCCTCCTCGAAATCCTCGTTGCTAAAATATTCGCAACCGCCACGTGCGTGAGCTGCGGCTTGGTGGGGGGTATGTTCGCCCCAGCCATCTTCATCGGATCAATTCTCGGAACCCTCTTCCACTCTGGACTTGTTACAGTCTTTACGAGCAACGACGTGGGGGCTGACGTGGGTTACGCTTTGTCAGGTGCAGCTGCGGTGTTGGCATCGCTATTTCAGGCGCCGCTCACAGCAACAATATTACTTTTTGAGCTCACAAAAGAGTACGAGTTCATCTTGCCCACGCTCGCAAGTAGCAGCGTGGCGTCTATTACCAGCACGTTACTCTTGTCGAAAGAAAAAGAGAGAGAATATTAGATTTCCAAAATTAGTCTTATAGAATATTTGATTTGAGCACCACATTTTTATTAACCCCCCCCCACACCCCAAAATTTATTTATTTTTGGCCGCTTCGGCACTCCGCAACAGTAAGCTCCACAGACTTGTCCTGTTCTTTCCCAGCTCTGCTGGACTTCCGATCTCCCCCAATTCCCCATCATCCATCACGATTATGATATCACTATCGACAATCGTGTTCAACCTGTGCGCGATCGTGATGATCGTGCTGTCGCTGAACTGCTCCCTGATCGTCTTCTGAATTTTGTCGTCGGTTTCCAAGTCGACATTAGCTGTCGCCTCGTCCAAGCACAAAATCTTTGGCTTCTTTAAGATTGCCCTCGCCATGCAGAACAGCTGCTTCTGTCCCGCGGAGTAATTGTCACCGTTTTCTGTCACCACCTCGTCCAAGTTGGCCACCACCTCGCCCAGGTGAGAAAACTCTAAAGCGTTCAACAAGGCCTCGTCGTCGTAGGTGCCGGTTGGGTCCAGATTCTCCCTAATGGTTCCGCAGAACATGATTGGGTCCTGGGGGATGATAGCCAAATTTCCCCTTAAGTCTGCAAGTCCCAGTTTCAAACAGTCGACATCGTCGATTAATATCGAGGACTCCCCGCACGGCTCACAAAGTCTGAAGAGTGCCACCAGCAAAGACGACTTTCCACTGCCTGTGCGTCCAGCTATGCCAACCTTGGATCCACCGGGGATCTCGAAGCTGCATTTTGAGTTGAGTTGAGTTGAGTTGAGTGGATTGGGATTTGGATTGGGAATGGGATGAGGATTAGGATTAGGATTGGAATTGAATTGAGCGGGGTTATTTTTGCTTTTGCTTTTGCTTTCTTAGGTTTCGCTCCACTTTGGCCTCACCTGACATCCCTCAAAACCAAATCGAGATTCTGCCTGTACCTCATCGAGAGCTTCTTGATTGTGAGTTTTCCGTCCGACGGCCAGTTCTCAGGCGGACGGTAATCCTCGTTGATTTCCGCCGCTTCTTTCTCCTCGCTCGCCATCTCGAAAATCCTCTCCACCGACGTGATTCGCGCTTCCGTCTCGCAACCCATTCTTATCGTCCAATTGAGAATTCCGTTGACGGCCTGGATGTAGGTGATGATGAGTCCTGCGCCGAGCGAAGCGAGATTGTGCGCATTTTTAACGAAGCCACGAGAGCAGCGAGCGAGCAAAAATAGTTGAGTGGAATAATGTTAGTTCAGTAGTGGATGAAGCCATTATGTCTGTAGCCATTTCATTTTGCGAGAATGCATCGCTAGAGTCCTCGGAAAGGCTCGCTCGCTTCGCTCGCTCACCTCCGAACCCTGCATCCAACCCAATGTCCGTTGTTTTGCCATAAACAATAAAGAAGCAGACAAAAGCCATACAGCACGCAGACAGAATTTCGAGACGAATCTGGAGCCAGCGATTCGAGCTGTGCATGAGCCAGAATGCGCGGTTCCCGCGGTCGATGAGCGCGTCGCACTGAGCCACCATCTGGTCAGCAATGTCGTACGCGCGGACCGACGAAACTCCGCCCACGGACTCGCTGAACTGCGCGAAGATGGGGCTGCGCCGAGCAAAAATCACATTTGTTAGTTTTTTTAATGTCCAGCCTTCACAGCCCCGCCCCGCTCCGATCGCTCACCTCCGGCTCGCAGACTCGATCCTCTGCAAGTCTCTCGAGATGGGCCGGTACCTGGACTGGCAGTAATAATAAAAGCACAGGACCGGCATCAGCACAGCGGTGAACCAAGGCAGAGCGAAGCAGATCGTGATCAGCGTGCCGACCGTGTAGCTCAAACAGATGATGAAGGTGCTGACGTTCTTGGGAAGCTCCAAGTCGACCATGTACATGTCCTTGGAAAACCTGTTGATAATCCGTCCAAGGGGCGTTGTGTCGAAGAACTGCATTGGGAACCGGAACACGCTGCTGCACAGCGCCTGGTGCAAATGGCGCGACGCCATCAACCCTTGCCACGCCCAACCAATGGCGCGAACGAAGGCAAGCAGCACCGCCACGCCCCCGGTTATGGCCCACCACGTAAAGTAGCTGGAGAACTTGCTCTCGTAAGAGGAGGTCGAGATCTCCGCCGACTCGGCGGCGTCCAGCAGCAATTCAGCTTCTGCCACCTCGTTGAGCTCATCCTCGGCGCTTGCTTCGGTCCAGTAGCCAACCAAGAATTCGTGAAAATTCCAAATCATCTGGCAACTGAAGGAGGCAAGCAGCAGTGCGAGCGGCACCCAGATTCCGCCCTTCGTCGCCTCGATGAAGTACAGCCTGAACACGCTCGCATTTACGTTCCCAACCGCGTTGTCTTCGTTTTCAACCAGCGTACCGTCTTTTTCCGCGTTCTTTTCGAACGAGAGCTTGCGGAAGCTGCGCCGGGACGGTATTGAATATGAGGTGAGTTAGTTGTAAGGTAGAGTGTAAAAAGGCTCGTGGAAGGCTCGCATTCACCTGCTCGGCTTCTGGCTGGCTACGTCTTCCACCGAGTGGTCAGAGTGGATCGAGTCCATTGATTCGCCGCGGAGCTTCCCCCTCTCCAACTTCTCACTTTCCTTCTCCTTCTCCTTCTCCTTTGTCTTGTTGTTGTGCTTATCCATCAAACTCATGAATTCGCCTTTTTTCTCGTACAAATCCTTGTAGGTCCCCTGCTCGGTCACGGCCCCATTCTTGAGCACGATGATGCGACTTACGGAGGACAGCACTTGGAGTTGGTTGGTTGCCAGGATCACCGTCTGGTCCTCGAAAGCGCCTGAGATGCATTTCTCAAAGAGGTGCTTTCCAACGTGCGCATCCACAGCCGAGAGAGGGTCGTCGAGGAAAACAACGTCCGCCTCACGGTAGACGCAGCGAGCAAGGCACAAGCGAGCCTTTTGACCGCCGGACAGGTTGATCCCTTTTTCTCCGATCTCGGTATTCACGCCCGCTGGGAGCATTCGCAGATCGTCCACCAACGCACAGAGCTCGAGTGCGCGGTTGAACTTCTCTTGGTTGAACGGCAGCCCCATGGTGATGTTGTTCTTGACCGTTTCGTTGACTATCCAAGGAACTTGCGAGGAATAGGACACGTTTCCGGACACCACACGAAAGGCTTGCTGCCTTTTGTTGCTGGGGGAGTTCTTATCGGAGGTGGGTTCCATTTCGCCCAAGAGGGCGGAGATGAGTGAGGACTTGCCGGAGCCAACCTCTCCTACAATGGCAATCAGCTCGCCCTTCTTGACAACAAACTCGGATTGGTTGAGGGTGAGGGTGAATTTTTGGGTTTCGAGCTTGATTTCGGTTAGCTCAGTGCCCACATCTTTGGTTACGTCCTCTCCCTTCACCTCCTCCTCCTTCTCCTCCTCCTTCTTAGCGTCATCGCTCTCCTCCCAGCTGAAGTCTCCCTGGAGCTTGAGGGAAATTGACTCGTCCGAGCTCTTCTCGGTGAAGTCAAATTGCTCGTCCGCGTCAAAGTACTTCTGCATGCGGCTCAATGCGTTCTGCGCCTGAATGAAGCCGATGATCATCATGGGCAGCATAGTCAGGGGCATCCGGATTATCTGGAGGAGGGCGATGGCCGTGAAAATTGTGGAGGGGTCCATGTCACCGCCCATCAGGTAGTGGCTCCCAAAGGTGCCAACGTTAATGAACAATGGAATCGCTACGTACATCATGGTCTGGTAGGCCGCAATGTAGTTGAACTTGGCGCAGTGAACCATCTCGTCGTCGCGGAATTTTTGAATTTTTTTCTGAAAAAAGGACTCCCACGCGTAGAGCTTGAGAATCTTGATTCCTTGAAGTGCCTCGTTGATGGTGCTGTTCCTGCTGTCCGTGAACTTCATTTGAGCCTTGGTGGCTTTGAAGGTCAATATTCCGAGTTTCTGTGACAGGAGGGGGGGGGTGGAGGAGGGGAGGAGGAGGAGGGGGTTAATAATGTATTGTGATGTCTCTCTCTGCTCTTTCGCCGCTCGCTGCTCACCATCTGCAGCGGGATCGCTCCGAGCAAAATTGCCAGAGCGACAAATGCCGCGTTCTGAATCTTGGTGTAGAGGAAGTATAGACCGAAGAAAATGATGAGGGGAGACGCCCAGGTGTTGTGAATTGTGATCATGGTGAGAGGAAGTTTCTCAGCGTCCGTGGACATTAGAGTCATAATCGCTCCTTGGGTCATCTTGGACCTTGCCTTGGTTGAGAGTCGCATAGCCTTCCGGTAGATCTGCGAGTTGCAGACGGAACGGATGTCCATCCCAGTTCTGAAGCTGACCATGACGTTCCAACTGAAAAAAATGCCACTCCCGGCAAAGCTGAAGAGGGTGAGCAACGCAATGTTGAGAACTCCCTGTCCCAGCGTCTCGTCGGGGTTCTGAAACCAAGCCAAGAGGTTCGATATGAAGAAAGGAACTGCCAGGTTCGACGCGTTCTGACCAAACTGAGCATAAGCGAAGCAAAGAATTTGTAAGTTCATACTTTTTGTTTGTTGTAACAAAGCTCGCTTCGCTCGCTCACCTGGAGGAATCCAGTAAGGAGGATGTCCTTCTGAAACGTCAAAGCGAGTGCCTTGAACATGCTGTTCTTCAACGGCCCAGAATTGCCACTGACGAAGAAATGTGAAGCGAACTTCCGCTGCAAATAGTCTGACTCACACTTGATCGGTGTCAAGGGGAGCTGGTCCTCGGAAATGGATTGCTGCTGATAGCACAAGTTCACAAACTTGCCAACCCACCACCATGTGCCTTCAGATAAGCAGTTGGGGTTTACGCGCTTGCCGCCCAGCTTGTTGAGTTGCTGGGTGCATCGCTCAGTCCTCACATCTTTGACATCTTTGAAATCTTCTTTGGTTGGTGTTTTTTTATACCCACTTTGACTTGGGGCGGCTTCTTTCGTTGGGGTGGAAAATTTGACGTGGGATGATTGGAAAAGGGGCATAGTTAACTCTTATTTATTTATGCATGCTCAAAAAAAAACTTGAGAAAAATGAAGGAACCATTGTAATAGACTGCAACACTCCCCCTTTTTAATTACATATACTTATCATATTGGCATTTTTGAAGACGTGATGAGTTTAATTTGTAATCAAATAATCGCAGCCCATTTATTGCCATTCTTCTCCCTCCCTCCCCCATCTCATTCAGATTTTACCCCCTCAAGAAAAAACAATTTCGTTGAATCTC
>Ga0302114_10002240_pt1 | contig 12487 bp, 27 predicted proteins | sample AG5_Surface_MG_FD_203107 | JGI IMG/M metagenome (GOLD analysis project Ga0302114, IMG submission 203107) | Marine microbial communities from Western Arctic Ocean, Canada - AG5_Surface | ecosystem: Environmental > Aquatic > Marine > Oceanic | place: Canada: Western Arctic Ocean | collected...
TGCCTAAGCTTGGAGTAACACGTAATTTCTACACAAGAATACAAGGATTGAGGTCAACAACAACACTATGAAAATGTATGTAATAACAATAAAAGAAAATGAAAGATCAGTACAAGTTGCTGATAGATGTGTCAAAAGTGGTTTAGTATTTGGTTACAAAATAAACAAACACACAGCATATACTCCACAAAACTGTGATGTATATAAAGAGTTAAAGAAACTAAAGTATCCTTCTGCAGCATTTAATGAAATATATAGCAGACCAGAAAATTGTATAGCAGGTTTTCTAAGTCATCACAGTTTATGGAAGAAGTGTGTTAAGTCTAAAGAACCTATAGTTATCTTTGAACACGATGCTGTACTAACTGGCGATATTCCGCAAATGATGATGTTTGATATTTTAAACCTAGGTAAGCCATCATACGGTAAATTTAACACACCATCATTTATAGGTTATGGATCACTTGTATCTAAACCATATTTCCCAGGTGCACATGCATACAGACTAACACCAAAAGGTGCGCAGCAATTGATTGATGAATGCGTATTTTCTGCAGGTCCAACAGACATATACATTCATTCAAGTAAATTTACACTAGGTGAATATTATCCTTGGCCAGCTGAAGCAAGAGACAGTTTTACTACAATACAACAAAAGCAAGGATGCTACGCAAAACATAATTATGGTGAAACTTATGAAATCATATAAATTATTTGATGAAGCATTTATTACTGGTTGTGACGAAGGTCATGAATGGATGCTACCATGGTTTTTTAAAAACTATAAAGCTCATTGCGACAAACCACTTGTATTTTCTGATTTCGGCTTAAGTGAAATGGGGCGTAAGATAGTTCGAGAGAATGCACAAGCATTAATGAATTTAGGTCAAGTAGAAGAAAAAGGTTGGTTTCGAAAACCGCTATCTATGTGGAAATCTCCTTCAAAGAAAACTGTATGGATAGATTTAGATTGTGAAGTTAAAGATAATATTGATGGCATATTTGATTTATTAGAACCTAACAAATTAGCAATGGTTGAAGACAAACCATGGACGTTACGGCGTAAGCATCTTTGGCATAACTCAGGCGTTGTTGGCTTTATAGATAAACCTATAATATTATCATTATGGTGCGGCGCTGTTCGAAAAGATCATAGTAATGGTGTAGGAGATCAAGAAATACTTGATAAGCTATTAAATCCTATTACAAAAATTACTTACATTAAAGACTTACCTAATGAATATAATGTATTGAGATTACAAACTGAAGCAGATGGATACAAAGGTAAAGTGCGAATCATGCATTGGACTGGAAAAAAAGGCAAAGATAAGATTAGGAGTATGCTATGAATAAGGTGGCACATATTATTGGAAACGGTGATCAATCAAGTTTATACTTAAAAGAAACACGAGTTGGGATGAAACTTACTTGTAATATTCCTCCTTGGCCTGTACCTGGTGCATATGGTACAATCATGGTTGATTTTAAAATGATGAAAGCTTTACACGAAGGAACACTGACTATTCCTGGTGATTGGATTTTAGGTATGAGACCTAAAATTTGGATGGATCAACAGCCTACCTTTTACGTTAAACATTCTTCTCAAGTAAGAGAATTTTATACTACTCTCCCAAAATATGTAGCAAACTATACAGATTTTAATTGTGGTCATATGGCTGTACATTATGCAGCAAATAAAGTTAAAGTAGATGAAATACATTTATATGGATTTGATTCACTTTTTGATTTTAACTTAAAAAGTTGTTCTGATTTATATCTTGAATCTGATAGAGGTAATATGAATAATCATAGACTTGCTAATAATTGGAGACCAGTGTGGGAAAAAATGTTTAATGAATTCCCTAACACTAAGTTTGTATTACATCACGTTCATAATGCACTTAAAGTTAAAGTATCACAAAATGTGCATATTGTAACATATAATTCAAAGACTAAAATGGATTAATTAACATGTTCACAACAAACTTTTAAATAAGTGAAAAAAAGAGTGTACATTCGCTAAAAAGTATGGTATAATAACTTATAAAATGAAAAAAGCGGAGAATACTATATGTCTACTAAATTTAATACAAATAAAAATACTTCACCTTCTAGAACTAATGCTAATAAATCACCTAGGAAAACTGGATTTCAACCAAGACTAATTCAATCTTTTCCACGTGATTACGGAATTCAATCATCTAGGTTTGGAACAGTTGATTTTGTGCCTGGACCAGCTACTTTATATGCCAGAAAATATGGTAAAAATAATTAAAATAACTGTGTACATTTGCAAAAAACTATGGTATAATATAAGTATAAAATAAAAAAAGCGGAGAATATAATATGTCAAAATCAAACACTTACTTTAACGATTCAGTAGAAGACTTTAACGAACAAGCTGTAGATATAGTAGAAGATTCTACTGTATTAACAGAAGCATTAACAAGAGTTGAAAGTGTTCGCGAAGTTTATTTTAACTTCATAGACGCAGCTCAAACTGCCGAGGACGTAACAAACATGTGGCATGCATAATGCATAGGCATGTTAATATAGTTAAAGGTTTAGCACTAGGCATATTTGGAATGCTAGTGTTAACCTACTGTACACCAGTGAATGCTCAAACTCTTAAAAGAGAAGAAATACGATGCTTAGCTAAAAATATGTATTGGGAAGCTCGCAATCAATCGCTTAAAGGAATAGTTGCAGTCGGTTACGTAACCATGAATAGAGTTGCAGATGGGAGATATCCAAACAGTATTTGTAATGTTGTGTATCAAGGACAGCATTCTAAATGGTTTTTAAAGACTTACAATAAGATGCACCCGCTTAAACATAGATGTCAATTTAGTTGGTATTGTGATGGAAAGAAAGATATTATACCTTCGCAAGATAAAGATCTTTATGAGAATATTTTAGATATAGCAGCTAGAATACACTATGGTTATGATTCATTTTTAATATATGATTATACTAAAGGCGCAACACACTATCACGCTGATTATGTAGACCCGTCTTGGGCAGAATCAAAGACAAAAACAGTTACAATTGGTAAACATATATTTTATAGATGGGAAAAAAAATAAGTGACTGATATTGAATTAGATTTAGCCATTTTTATTATTAAACAACACCGCTATAAAATAAAGCCAGGTGAAATACACGAAAACAACAGAACAGTCATTGACTGGATCAATAACGCAAAGCAAATGATAAAGGACAAGCGTAAATGAGCAATGAATTAATAAAAAAACCAGGTATATCTTATAAGTTTAATGAGAATATATATGTAGAAGAGTTGATGGATGTCATCAATAATACATATAAAGGACATTATTCTCGAGAACAATTTCAAGCAACTGAATTCATAATTGATGGTGGTCATGGTGCTGGATTTTGTATCGGTAATATAATGAAATACGCTCAAAGATATGGTAAAAAAGGTAACAGCGATGACGCCAGAAAAGATATTATGAAAGTATTACACTACGCAATAATGATGCTGCATGTGCATGATAGTGAAGAGTTTGATAAAATTGCAGATATTGATTCAAGCTCTCCTGAAGAATATAAGTACAACACTGATTAATAAGGTTTAATGTTTGTGTTTATTCGTTTAGGTATGCATACTGCAGTGTATGACAACGTTTTAGGTGCATCTTCCTTTGCTGATTTGTTTGGAACAGCTGGTTGATTGTTTAGTCTAGATGCAAAATATTTACATTTATCAATGTCGTAGAAATACATGTCTTGACTTTCTATTTTAGTACCTAGGTAAACCATTAATAAAAATGCATGCATTATTACGTGTCCTTAAACTTAGGTTTCTCTCTCATAGATAATTGTGAATGAAATTTAGTTTCAACTGGTGTCTTATCTTTGCAGTTTTGTAATAATATTTGTATAGCTTTATACCCATCACCTATAAAGAGAAGAATATTACCTGAATATAATCTTGCTTTTGATGCGTTATTTAGATCTAATTTAAAGGTTTCATGTTTGAATATCATTAACTTCTTCTTTACACTCGCATGTCTGACATACGTCATTCATACATTCAAAACAACCATCTGAATAACAATGGCACCTATGACCGCAATACGTACAATATCTTTCTTCACCAACATTAGATTCGCCTATCATAATTTCTCCTATTATTTAACAGCTTCATTTAAACTATCTATAACGCTACCAATGTTAGGCACATCACCATATGGATTATACTTACATTTGTATTGACGAGGACAAGTATTTTCAATTGCCATCTCGTATGTTTTATTTTGTCCTTGATATATACAAACTTCTTCACCACTTTTAGTTTTAACTCGTTTTTTAAGTTTGCAAGTGACCATTTTTGGTTGAACTATATCGCCTCTTTGAATCTTTTGTTGGTTTGTATAACCTTTTTTAGTACCATAGATTTTTTTAGAGTCATTAGGTGGAGAATATATTTTACCACTAGCAAAAGCAGTAGACATCATCATTAATAATATTAATACTATTTTCATTTAAACAGGCAACCTAGAATACCAAATAGAACCAATGAATATTGCAATGATTGCTAGTATAGAAAGTGTTACTATACCAATCATTTTTAATTGATCCATGAGTTCTTTTTTTTCTTTTGCTTTTTGTATTCTTAATAGTCTTTGCTGTTCTTTTTGTTCCTGAATTCGTCTTGCTCGTTCTTCCATAATCTCTCGCCAAGTATCTGGACCAAATCTCATGTTAATCATTTGTGATATTTCTTGCAACTGTTCTGCTGCAATTTTAGCATCAATCGCTTCTCTTGCAATATGTGCTGTATCAAACTGTTCCTTAAAACCTAGACCTCTTTGATTACTTTTTTTATCAACTTCGTCTTTACCTCGTAATAATCCATCAATGGCACTACCAATTTCACCTATGTCTTTACATGTATCTAAATTTGACTTAATGAATTCAACACTGGATTTAACCAATGCAATACCAGCCATTATTTCCATTATGGGCATAGCGTGTAACTCCTCTTTTTCATAACTATTTATAAAAATAAGTGAAAAAAAGGTGTACATTTGTGCAATTTTGTGGTATAATATAACTATATAAATAAAACATAACGATGAAAAGGATTGAAAATTATACTGGACCCGGGGGCAGTACCCGGCAGCTCCACCAAAAAATATGGGGCTGAAATAGGATCGACAGGTATGTAGTAGAGAATTGGAGTTATCCGGATGTAAGCTCGGTTAATGCGAACGATACGATAAATGCAAACGATAATTTTGCACCTCAAGAGTTGGCTATAGCAGCTTAATTCTTATGCGCCCGGAGGAGCGTGGAAACAGAATCCTCCACAGATTTCCTGAGGTAGGTATGTGTTGCAACACTGCTTACAAAAAACCAGGATTCACGTGTACACTCTACGGGGTGTGGCGATGTAGGTTGGCTGCCAAGAAGTGTAAGGCAGATTCGAAAGAAGTACGTATAGATACCTACACAGCAGGGCGGGCTGGACGCACGAGGGAACTAAAATAGTCCTGCTAAAAAAAGTGTGATGACTTAATACATCCGCGTGGGGGAACTGTTACCTCCACAACCTATATAGGAGATTTAAATGGCAGAAGTAGAAAAAAAGAACGGTATCGTTATTAAAGACGAACACAATGAGTTTGAACTTGCATTAAGATTTCTCGGTAATGAACTGATTGCAATTAAGATGAAAGCGACTAACTTTAGTGGTAAACTTATCGTGTGGAGTATTCTACTTCTGTTGTTCAGTTTCCTAATGATTGAAATATTTGAAGTAGATAAATGGTTAGGATAAAAACATGTGGCATAAATTAATAGAACATATAGATTCAACGAATAAAATTGAAAGGAAGAAAATTATGGAACCAAACCCACACTATATCAATATGATGATTAACATTGGCATATTTGCTATGTTAGTGTATGTTGCAATACAGGTATCTTAATGACTTTTGTGTATATTTACATTAGTTATTTTATATTAGCTACAATTGGTGCAACTTTAGGGCTGCACCGCTATTGGGCACACAATAAAGGAAAAAGATCAGCATGGTTTGAATGGTTATCTTTGACATGTGCATTATGCATTGGTGTATATAAACCATTAGGTTGGATTGGAATACACAGATTACATCACAAACACTCTGATACGCCTAATGATCCGCATTCTTCTAAATATCAAGGAACTTGGAACGTTCTTTTATCACGATGGAATAAACCTGTGCCTTTGTCATTAATAACAGATATGATGAAAAATAAAAGAATTAAGTTCTTTCAACGGTATGGTAGGTATTTAATATGGCCAGTTATAATATTATCGCCAATGACAATACTATTAGGATATGCTGGCATAGGAATACTGAATCATTTCGGACATGAAGAAGGTAAACCAATGAATAGATGGTTTATAAATATACTTGCGCCGTTTGAAGGAAATCACAGAGATCATCACAAGCCTAAGTCAACTAATATTTTTTATAGATTAAAATTATAGTGATCATCACAAATCTAACACAAGATGATACTTATTTTGATAGCTTTCTAAAATTAGTAAAAGAAGCTTATAATACTGATTTTGCATTAAGTAGTAATTATAAAAATATATTAGATACTTATGATAATTACAAAGCTTTTATATTGTTATTAGACGACGATGAACCTGTAGCATTTTGTGGTTTACAACATTTTGATACCAATAGTATAAGAACTTATTCTAGGTATTACTTATCACGTAAGTATAGATTTTATAACAACACGTTCTTACATACAAGTAAATACATTATACCTTGGTCAATACAATTTGCAGAAGATAACAATTATTCTTATCTTTTTGCATCATTTCAATCTAATTTAAAAAGAAAAAGAATCGCAAATATATTTTGTAATCACGCTAATAAATATACTAGTAAAGACTGGGTATTACTTGATAATCTGTACAACACATGCAAAAATAATATTGATAAACCGCAGTGTTGGCAGCATATAATAAGATGCACGTTAAAAGGAGACAGTAAATGGAATTTAATATATCAACAACATTAAATGATAATACAATAAACGATTTATCAAATGGTAAGATCGATTTGTGTATTTTAAGTGATGTTGATAAAGATACAATTAAACAATTTGGAGAGTTATTAGAACAGGATCTGTCAGCAAAGAAAGAAGTTGGTATAGGTAATGACGATATAGAATATAACCTACAGAAAATTGAAATGGGTTGGCATAATGATAGTTCTCATTTAAATAATACTCATAAATTTGGCGGACTATATGGTGTAGAAATAGGAAAAGGATCAAGTCCTACATATTTCTGTAATATGAAAAATGTATGGAAAGATCTACCAGTATCTCTTAAAGAAAAAATAAAGAATGAAAGTAAAGTGACATTTTCAGTACAAAACTATTATGATAGAGCAGTCTGGCCGTTCTTTAACTTTAAATCAGAAAAACAAGAGAAAACATATCTGAGGTTTGCGAAAGCGAAAAAGAGTTTGTATCGTAACGATGAGTTTGGTGAGTATCTTTTCTATAGTCCATTCTATTCACCTGTTGAATATTTAGATAACGACATATTTCAAGAAAAATACATACACACTCATCACTGGAAAGATAGAGATCTTGTTGTATGGAATAACTATACGATATCGCATCGAAGAGATGACACGCCACAGAATATTACAAGAAGACTTGTACGATATGCAATTAACACACATTGAATTAAGTGAATTTGTAACACAAGAAGAAAGACTCGAATTACTTGATATCGCTTATAATACAAAAGACTGGATAGTACATAAGTCAAGTGTATCTGGTAAAATCAGTGCGTTACATTTTATTCGTATTAATAAGAAATTTTTTAACAGAGATTGTCTTCTTATGATGATGAAACCTCATACAACACAAGACTGGCATTCTGATAAGCCTGGTCGAGATACCGTGTGTATATATCCATTAAGTGATAATTACGCACCATGTGAGATGAAACCTGATATCTTTATTAATGCACCTGCGCTTATTAATACACAGATGAGACACCGCGTTGTAAATAATGATCAAATACGAATTAATCTACAAATACCGTTTAATGAATCTATAGAAGAAGTAATTACGAACTATGATTTTACACGATAAAACAATAAGAAGTAATCTATCAGAGTCAGAATGTCACGAAGAGATATTATCAAATAAAGATATTGAAAAGATATGGAAACTTGCGTTTAGTGGTGGTAATGTAAGAAAGAATAAACTTGGAAATATTTTCATAAATGGTGATGTTGTAAATCAAGCATATAATGTTGTAAGAGATAAGATACTTGTACGTGGTAAACTATATGGTGGAAATTTTTTTATAGCGTCTCATCCATATGGTCTTCATCTTGACAGTTTTAACAGTGTTGATGTAAAAGATGATAACACTACAGTGTATAAGAATGTTTTAATTCCGTTATGGATAGGTAGTAGTGACTTTGGTGACTATCTCACATTCTTTGAACAAAGACTGATTGACTATGGTTCTGCTTTTAATTGTGGTGGAAGTACATCATATAAAGAGTCAAAATACCAAGTGCATAACGATTATTCTTCTCTACAATTCGTTGATCGAAATGGAAAAAATATTGATAAGAAATACAATTCATTACCTTTCAAGCAATATGATAAAGATAAATATTTACAGAATCTTGAATACACTCGACTTACAGGAATGACAATTGAAAATGCTTTTGAATGGAAACCTCAAGACATTATTATATTCGATTCAGTACAAATACACGCAAGTAATAGAACTCAATGGTCAAATAAGATGGGACTGTTATTAAAATTCGGAGTAGACATATGAATTGTTTTCACATCGACTATAGTATTGATAAAGAAAAGTATCGTAAAATGTTTTGGGAACATTACGCAAAAGGCAGTTGGTATCAGTTTCGAAAACCACGTATGTGTTGGTGGAAAGTATATGGTATTGAAAAACTTGTAGAAGATGTTGCGAAAGATTTAAACATACACGGTATGAATAACTTTCCACGTTTCGCATATCTCTTTCAGAATAATAGTATTGAATATCATGTAGATGAAGATCATATGACAAGTATTATGATTAATCTAAATAGTGATTACACTCCAAAACTACACGTTGAAGGAACTCCAGTACAATATGAATGTCTTTTATTTGAAAATGGTGAACTGTTTCATACAGTAGAACCAAGACCTGTTGATACTCTGATGTTAAAGTTTTGTATACGACACCCATGGGAAGAAGTATACGAGAGACTTAATACATTTGATCTTATTAGTACCCTATAAATAAGTAATAAATAGAGATATGACATGTCAATAAAAATATATGACTCATTAAATTTTTCAAAAGATATTACAATACGTAATGAATTACCTTCTCATAAAAAAATAATAGATTATATTGGTGTTGACACATTACTTTCTGAATTAGAAAATTATACATCAAATACAACAACTCATTGGTTTGAGTCTTATATTAATGTTGTAAAAGAAACAACAAAGCAAAATATAATAAATGAATCAATGAAACAACTTAATGATATCGGTCTTCATGTAGGTGGAAAAGGTCAAAATTATATCCAAAGACAATTAACACAGCCTCAGAGCAAATTTCCATGGACAACGTGGCAAAAAGGTGTAGGACCACATACTCGAAAAGTATTCGAAAACTTAATTCCAGGATTTAATCGTCCTCGATATGTAGAAGCAAAACCAGGTTGGAAATTAGATACACACACAGATTGGAATTACTCATCACGTCATGGTTTAAGATGTCATCTTATGCTTGAAGTAAATCCTGACTGTAAACATTTCATCACCGACATACATGATATAGAACATGAGATATATATGAAACCAGGCGAAGTTTGGTTCTTAAATGTGGAAAGACCACATCATGCGTATAACCTAGGATCTACAGTAAGAAAGAGTCTTTCTTTTGAATTAATTAACGACGATTTATTATAACATTGTGCATATGCAATCTTACGGATATCTCTAATTGAAATTAACAATTGATAATAAATCAATAGACTTTTTTAATTTTAATACAAAAAATATTAAGATAGGAATAGGTGTTTCAGGAGGAGCAGATAGCGCATTACTTCTTTATCTTGCTGCAAAATATTTACCAGATACAGTTATAGTTCCATGGTCTGGATATGAAATTAAAAATAAAGTTCACAACTATCGACCTTTTACAATTCTTGATGCGCAAAACGTTGTCCAGATTGTAAAAGAAAAATTACCACACGCAAACATAACTGATCATTACATATGGTCATATGATAGACAAGGTCAAAATAAAAATACCTATATGAAAAACGAAATAGATCGTTGTCTTAAAAATAAAACATTTGATATGTATGTTTCTGGAATAACCGCAAATCCTCCGGAGGATATACTTAAAGAAATATCAAAACGTTTATTAAAAGATACTGCAGGTGTTATTGACACATACCGAAGTTATTATAAAGAAGTAAGACGTCAAAGTTGGTATTATTCTCCGTTTACGAATATCGATAAGAAAGTCATAGCAAGTTTGTATCAAAAATATGACTTAATGAATGATCTTTTTTGTGTAACTCAAAGTTGTGTGGGGTGGGGTCATCAGACAAATTGGTTTACAGAACCGTGTAAACAATGTTTTTGGTGTCATGAAAGAAAATGGGCATTTGGTCGTTATGATGGAGAGTCTTAAATGTACCATTGTGTAAATCACTCATTTTACATATTCTCACTTTGTCTCCAACGACAATATGCGTTAAATAAGTTCATATTGAACCATAATAACAGTCCACTACCAAACGGACTTATCACCATCATCTTATAACATATAAACAACATACATGAAGTCACACCAATCATGATATGATCTCTTGTTTCTAACGTTCTATTCACTGTAATCATCCTTAATCTTCCTATCCATTATATTATGTTCATCCTCATTGTTCTCACGCCACTGTTTTTCCTTCACCTTATCATATATAATCATATACGCAACAGTTAATATCAACAATCCCATTATCCCATATATTACTATCTCAATCACCCATACATCTCCATTAATATTCCTACACTTACATATATTATAGTAATACTTACTATATAGAGTAACACATATTCACTTAACTTCATATCTGTACTATCATATAAAGAGATAATGTTATCGTTATAACATATATTCCTATACAAACCTTAAACATTCCTATTATAATCTCCCCAATACTTCATACGATCATTCCAACATGTACGTTTTGTATCATGTTCTATCATTTTCTCTATATAATGATCATATTCTGTATGGTATAACTCTCTATCAGTTGATCCAAACTCTCTCCTATAGACTGTAATACCCTTATCAGGACTCTCATATATGTAATCTACCATTAATATCTCCTTATATGTCTAATTATTTATATACAGTTAACATGATATGTATTCCATGTAATGTACATATAAAGTATGTATATCAGAGAAACTAGGTATAGAGGGAGTACGATCGGTAACCCTAGTGTCCTCGGTAGTTCGCGAAACTTTTATCTCACCCACAAAAAAAGTACCACTGCCGTTAACATGTTATGTTCTTTTTCCTTTACATTCACGCGAAAGTATGGTATAATAAAAGAGTATACGGGGAGAAGGGGATATACACTCCACTGTATTACCACCACTACTGTGACAAATATATCACACATGTTAATTAATATTCATTTAAGTGTAATTAACGGTGTACATTCCTTTTAATCTATGGTATAATACTACTATAAAATGAAACTAACGGAGTACTACAATATGAAATATGTTACTGAACTAAATCTTACTGATAATATCATCCTCAGTTCATTCGCGGTTACTGAAGACCAGTCTGTTAATGATGCGATCCAACAACTACCATATACTACTCATAAGAGAACGTATACTATATCGGATATACTATCAATTGAATCATTTGAATTACCACATTTTTCAAAACAGTTTCAACAGTAATATATTAAGGACTCTCAGAGGACCGTGGAGGGTCCTCGAGTCTCCAAGACATATGGTTATACCTCTCCTATAGAGTACGGTCACTGGCGGTCTTCTCAGAGGTCCCTCAGATGATCGCAGAGACCCGAAGAGAACCATAGAGGTATGATCCATCATCTCTCTTATACCATATAGGGGTCTATATTTGGAAAAGTCGGAGGTGTGGTAGATGGCCACTAGTATGGTTCGAATGTATCAGAGTACAGAAGTTTTTTTCAGAAACCTTTTATATTTTTTTTTCTCCAGAATTTTTTTCGTCGATAACTCTTTCCATATATAGTAGTATATAACAGTGAAACACGGAGTTTATTATATCACATTTAATATGTAACTTACCTTCTACGAAAGTATGGGTACGTAGAGAGTATTTAAGAGATCATATAGATGGTCACGGAGAATTCGTTGAAGGTCATTGGGTGACGGCCAA
>Ga0302114_10002244_pt1 | contig 12470 bp, 3 predicted proteins | sample AG5_Surface_MG_FD_203107 | JGI IMG/M metagenome (GOLD analysis project Ga0302114, IMG submission 203107) | Marine microbial communities from Western Arctic Ocean, Canada - AG5_Surface | ecosystem: Environmental > Aquatic > Marine > Oceanic | place: Canada: Western Arctic Ocean | collected...
AATCTTTGTTGTCTGAAGCCTGTTGTAGGTTCATATATTATGTCCGCGAACACTGTGCTGTTGTCAAATAATAAAATGTGTTCTTTCTGCACTGTGTTCAATGCAATATTATAAAGACCTACTGTGTCGGATTTAATTCCTAATTCAAATGTTTTTCCTATACGTTTCGTTGAAATTTCTCTTATGTCTATTTTTCTACCACCTGAATCTAATAATGAATAGTCGCCTGATAGATTTCTAAGTTTCCCCACAATGCTGTTGTTCGTGTCCAGTTCGAATCCATCCGCGGCCGGTGATAATGTGACTACTGATCCCGGTGACCATTCCTGTGTAGTCCAGAATAAAAACTCTCTGACTGCGTTCGACCAGTTAAGTGTTTCCTTCAACTCTGCTGAAAACTTGTCAAATCTAAATCCTTGGCCCTCTAGCCAGTGTCCGTAGCCAAACAAGAAGTCCGCCACATCCTGTATAGTGTTCAACACGTGACCATATGGTATGGTCTGCGTTGTTTCTTGGTATGCCGTGTGCTGTTCAACAACAGTCGATCCTCCAACAGATACTGCTTTTGCTGTTGTTGTTTTTACAGGATAGTTGAAATTGAAATATGGTTTGACTGTGCTGTATCCTAACACTTTGTACCCGCCTAATACAGTAGAACCGTCATGGCTGACATCTGTGTTCTTCTCAATTAACACACCAGAATAATGGAAGCTCTCTACAGGGTTCGACGTCCTGAATAGTATCTTATAGTTTTCGTCTGGTATGAATTTTGATCCAGATGTTGATCCCGGAGATACACTGTCTGTTAAAATCTTTATGTTGTCCTTGTCTGAGAATCCGCCTAGTTTGTACGCCAACTGCACAGATAGATTTTTCATCTTGTCATAATAGAAAGTTTTTAAGTCTAAATTCTTAGAAGTCAAATAGTTTACAACAAGAGGTTGGTATCCTGCTGTTTGATATCTCGATGTTACACCTGTTGATAAATTTGTTTCTGTTTCGAGGTGATATCTGGCTGTGGCTAATGTTCTCCTAATTCCTGTGTCCTTGTCTATTTGATTGCCGGATACGTTTGTTTGTAGTCTTGATGGATCAAAGAAATTAGAGAAAAATTTTGCTGGTTTAGTCAAAGCAATCATCTTCATTACTGTGAACGGATAAGCACTTGATCTCCTCCATGCCGTCTCTGCTGGTGCTTGATCACCAAACTTCCAAGCATTCTGTCTGCCCGGTATGTCAAAATTATCTACAAGTCCTGCCGCTAGTGGATCTAAAAGGTTTCCAGATGCGTCAACAGGTAGATAAGTTTTTATAAACGGTTTGCTGTATCTCCCAGTTGCCGTAGCTACCGCATTCCATAATACATCATTGCCTGATGTGTATGGTGCTGTTCCGTATGTGGCATCCCAATCAGACGGTTTCTCTGAATGGCCCAGCATCTCCCATGGTCTTACGTGTGGAGCATCTGTGTCATAGAAATATTTGTATATGGCTCTCCAGTGTCCTGGTAGATTCTCATTTATTAATCTGCCTTTTGATCTAGAGTAGTTGTATGTAAAAGGTGAACCTTCTGTGAACACAGTATTATTGATGTACTGCACATTGTTACGTCCTGCCCACTGATAGAAACCAGGTCCCATTATATCATTTATTTCACCTAGGGTGTAGTCAGTTGATGTGAAAGCACTAGGTACAACATCATGCACATCAACCAGTGTGGAATCGTAACTTACTTTAATGTTGTTATATATTCTTTTCTCTAGTTCGAGTATTAACTCATCACGTTCGTCGCCGTATGCTTTGATAATAGATCCATCATGCTTCCTTATTACTGCTGTGTCTGTGATGTACGTAGTGTCCGTAAATGTCTCAGGAGTAAACGTAGGATACATTCCAAGTTTTGTTGGAGATGGTGGCATGTAACTGCCTGCCGTATCTTCGTAATCTTTAATTGTAATCTTATCGCCCTCTGCCAGTGTTTTACTAATGTTCACACTGTCGTCTGTTGTACTGAACGTGTAATCTGTACCTAGTAATAGTTGTACATCGTTGAGGTAAACATATACCGCCCTGTTGCTTAATGTTGTGATGTTGTGTTGCGAGTCAAGTGCATATTCTGTTTGTGAAGACCCGGCAACGGTGTAAGATCTCGTTGAAACGTTTTCTCCCCAACCTAACATATCCTCATAGAAGAATGGGAACGTATTGTTTCTGCCTGGTGTTATTGCTGTTATTATCTCATCAACCCTATCAGCGGCAACTCCCTCGTATGCTGTGCCAGTCGCATGTGTAAGAAATGCATTGTACCATTTTTCATACTCTTGTCCTGCATAATCCGTAGCCAAAACAAAATTTGCTTCTTGGTCTATAAGACTGAACATCGCAGGTAATAACGGTCCCTCGTGTTGATGTATGCTACCACCTTTCAATCTCGCATCTGGCTTGTCCCTTAGATTCGAAACTCCAGGTATTGAACCTGTTACACTTTGATCTTTATCTAGTATGTCTCTGACATGATTCAAGATCTGTCCAAATGTAAATGATCCTAACTGTTGATTAAGACTGTTAGTTGAAAGGTTTTCCGGGACTTCGTATATTCCCTTGTCTGAAATCTTATCAACACTACTGTGTCCTGCTATTCTGATCTGATCGTTTACTTCTAATGCTTTTTTGAACTTAACATATGTGTTCTTCGTGCCTGTTTCTAATGTGTAATCTGTTGTTAGAGTCTTCCTGGTACTGTTCACAGATACTGATACTTCTAAATCAGTAAGTTCCGCTGAATTTTTGTAGAAGTCTATTGGGAATAATTTTTTCTCTGTGGCATTAACTATAAAAGTACGGATCACACGCTGTTTACTTTCATTAGTCCTCTTGATCCAAGCACTACGTGAATTGTGTGTAGATCTTCCTGTTGTGTAATGTAAGTGTCCTTCTGATAATTGCTTGGTCAGTGTCTGCGTATCACTCTTGTAAGTGAACGTACCTGACGTATGGTCCGAATCGAAAACAATATCACCAACGTTGTTGACTGTGTTGTATTTGACCTTGATACCAAGTACTGTGTCTGTTGTTGCTGTGTCTGACGTTGCAAAGGCAAATACTTTAGCACCTGAGAAACTTGAATTTGGGTACGTCGTTTCATTGTCAAATGCCACGTGATCGTTGTCGAACATGGCAAACAAAGGTTGTTGGTTCACTTTTGTCTTCTCTTGTGCTTCCATAAACGTTTCAGTAGCACCCTCATAACGGAACGTCTTACCTTGATTTGTCTTCCCGAACTCTATGAATATAGAATCATTATCGGCCGGTATGGCATCCGATGCTTCTGTTAAATTAATGACCTGTGTGGAATCTCCTGCTGTAACAAAGTTCACATTATATATCTTGTTCTTGACCAGTGAATCGGTGTCTGCGGAGAAAACTATTCTCATTCCGTCTGCCAACTCTAGGCCGTCTACAATGTAACCTGTCTGTCTGATTACATCGCTGAAAGCATCAGTTGTTACTGTGTCATAAAGTGTTACAGATCTTTTAGCAACTGTTCCGTGATTGTACAATGCCAGTCCTGAGTCAAATTCTATTATTGGTCTCTTTGCTCTGTCGTCCTCATTCAATACCGGAGTGAAACCACTTACCCTCGCCGTCTCATCGATCATGGACCTATGGAACCACCTGTTGTATCTCGACCAAGCGTTCTGATCTCGTGAATCTCTCTTTATGGTTATGTAATCTTTAGTTTCTGGTAGGTAGTATGCTTTAGCATATGGTCGTGAATCGTATCCTGCTTGATCATATAGTATGGTAGATTCAGTTGCATAACTGCCTGGGGTCATCATGTCCTCAACATCGGTAAGCGTTATTGCATCGCCAACGCCCTCAACATAGTATTCCTTGTTCTGATAAGATGTTGCCACTAGAGAATTTGGAAATTTTATCTTCATACCGTTTGATAGAGCTAGTGTTCTAAGGCTGTAATTCTTAGCTCCAATAATATCATCCTCAACACTGATTGCTGTCGTGCTTGAGGCATCTTTTATCTGTAGTATTCCATACATGGCATCGTGATTGCCACACTGGTAGTATAAAGTGTCGGGTGCTCCTACTGTAGGCACTGTGAATGTAACTATTCCGTAGTCGGCACCGTTGTTTGTTACACCTGTGTCAAATACTGTTGATGTTGACCCGTCAGCACTAACCTTACTCTTATAAGGTTCGGTCATTATGTAGAATGGATGACCTTTAGCATCTATGTTGAATTTGTAAGTGTTACCCCTGTAAAGAGTTAGTATAGGATTGTTTTCGTTTTCCCTGTGCGTAAAATTATATGCACCCTGGGCCAGATTGGCTACTGAATATTCTGCCACCGCACTGGGTCCAACCGAATCTAGCTCAATTGATGCAGGTCCTTCTGGTATCCAGTAATATTCTCTGTAATTCACTAACTTATCGTAGTCAATAGCTGGGTTCCAACTGTATACAGTTTCCTTGTTCAGTCTGTCATGATTATCAACTTTACCACCTAGGTACTTGATCTGATTTATGTAATCATCATATGTTGCTGTGAACTTAACTTGGTCTTCTGGGTTGACTGATGTCGTATCTCTGTCTGTGTAAGTTACAGCAGGTTCTAATTGATATGCAAATCTATCTCTACTTGTTGCAGTGATATACCTGTCGTTGGTTTCTCTGGTGTAAGCATCCTGCCTACCTATGTAGCCATCAAGTCTTTCTAAAGACCCTTCCTGTACCAAAGCGTCCATTGTGCTGGCAAGGAATCTCTGGTTGGCATCCGTCCTGTAGAAAGCAGGAAGGTGTTGTACTGTACGTCTGTACTCGTTGGTACCTTGCTTGACAACTTCGTTATTAGTTAATGAGTTTGTAGGATTGTCTGCCATTAGTATCCTGACCCACTACTGCCGGTGCTTGAACCGGAACCTGTTGTAGTAGAGCCTGACACTGCTGATCCTGTTGTGGTGTTTGCTGTGGTTGTTGATGATGATGTGCTCACAGTTCCAGAAGCCGCCAGTTGGTTGGCTCCAAGTGCTGTTATTATTGCTACATCATCAACGGTGGCCCCACTGATGAAAATTTCGTCTGCCGCCGAGTCAATTTGGAACAGAGACCCAAAACCCTGCCCTGACTGATTTGGCACAATAACTGCTGTCAGTAAGTCTGGCGCAAGTTGATTGTGTATGTAAGCGGCTAATTCTGTAAAGTAAAAAGTGTCTCCGAAATCCCAGTTGTCTAGTGCGAAGAATTCATTGATTGCGGCAATAACTCTGGTTTTAATTACTGCGTCCGAGATGTTGGTTTTTGCATTTTTGACAACTTTGAACGTTGCCTGCAGTTGTTCGTTAGCGTTTGAACCAAAAAGTATTTTGTATTTCACGGGATGGTATATGATCTGATCTGATAGTGATTTCAATGGGTTAAGTGTGCCTGAGTAATTGATTCTCAATTGGTCCGCTGTAGATACAGCTGGTCTGCTTCCGCCGTCCTGCAACCATATTCTGTATAGATTATCATATGTTCTCTCTAACAGATACACGTCAATGATGTTAGACACACTTGGGTCAATCCTAGTTTCCTGTCCTGCATTGTGTTTGTACTGGAAACTGACTGATCCTCTGCCTCTCCTTGCAGTATAATCTGTAGTTGTAGAAAGTGTGTTTGTAGTCGACCCGTAACTCTTTACCACGTCTTCACTTTCGTCATAGAAGTAAAACAACTGTCCGTCTGTGTAAACAGATGTGTTAAGATTTATATCTGTTTCATTTTTCGACACAATAAAATTAGTTGCCGCATATGGTCTGTATCTCTCAATGTTGTCATAAGACGTGTACTTCTCGAAGAAAACAAATTTAGTAGATTCCGAAAGTGTTGGCTCAACATATATGTCAAACAGTTCAGGATTGTCCACTACCCCGTCGTCATCGTCGTCGTAGAAACCAACCTTGACTTTTCTGTTGTCCTGGAAGCCATCTGATTCTGTCACTGTGTCAACGACTTGCCATGTAATCGGATAGCCTATGCTGTTACCTGATGAAACAATGCTATTTGTTTTTACTATCTTGACTGTGTCCTTAACACTTTTTCCTGTTGTGTAGTCGTAAATTTTTTCTTCCAGATCATAGTGGAACTTGTTCTGTGACTCTGATTCGAAAATGTACTCCAGTTTCCTGTATTGCACAGTGTATGTATTTCCGTCATTGGTGAATTTGAACCACCAACTGGCGTCTGCATTTGTACCTGTTGCTGATCCTGTGTTGGCAAGGCTGAAAACCGAACTTGTGCTTAAATTGGTTGACGTGATCACTTTCCATGTCTCCGAAACTGTGTCATATCTAAGTCCGAATTCCTCATAGGCCTCTATCCTGGCTATCAAGTCCGCTTCAAGTGTTGCAGAGAACGACGTAGTCAAGTTTGGTATTATTGCATTTATAACCGAACCATTTGGCACTATGTTGTTAAGTGTTACCGGGCCCACTCCTGACTCTAAATTTCCTGCGCCGGTGTTGGCTCCATCAAGTACTACTGCACCTATCTTAGCCCATACTCTGTCTTCTGCGTTGTCCGTTGTAGCTGTCACTAGTGTTCCGTTTAGGAATTTTCTTGTGTCTGGTGAAGTGAATTTTATTAATGCTCCAGGCTTGGCAAACTTCATATTAGAAGTTGCTGAATCACCTATCACTAATGCACCCCCTGATGTAAAATACCCTGTGTTTGTATTTGTTGAAGTTGTTGTCGAGTTCCAAGTTGCCGTTAGTGTGCTGGCATCCTTTGTACCGTACTTCAGATAGTAAAACTGTCTAGCGTATGCCTCTTTTAATTTTGCTTCTACAGATACATCTATCGTTGATTGTATATCACTCTTATTATTAAATGTAAATGTAAACTGCTGTAAGGATTCTTCCCTGTAAAGCATGCCATCTTCTGCGAACACACTTACATTCGAGTATGCACCTGTTGGATCTAATATTTCTTTAGCTCTGCTTATACCTGACGCTGATCTGTTCACTGATCTAACTTTTACAATCTCCTGTGATGCTGACAATGGAACAACTTGGTAGTCCTCTGCTGTTATCATCCTGTTCTGAGAGTAGTATACTTGTGCCGCTTTTTCTTTTATGGAATCGTTTGATTCCGTTGCCGCTGAATTGTAAACACTGGCCTTTAAACTTATAGACATCGTCAACGACTGCTGTGCACCGTTGGCATCTGAGTAAGGCACAGATAACTGTACGTTCTGCATGTCTGTAGACTGTATGGCATACTTGGAGTTGTCACTGATCCTGTAGTATGTCCTAAAATTTCCTAATGGTATGTTAGAGAAGTTACCATCTCCAAACACTAGATCAATTGCATCGTTATTTTTTGTTACAACGTTGTAAGTGTTTCTCTCTGCTTTAGATAACGAGTTGTAAATTGCATTGTTACCCGATAACGATGGAACTTTAGTCCATGCTTCTGATAACTGTCCGAACTGATCTAACTTGTACAACCAAACGTCAGAGTTATTGATGTTCGATGTGTCCAATGATTTCACGTAGTTAGTAGTTGCCGCATTCACGGTAAAGTCTGATTGCTGTAGTGTACCTTGTTTGAATAGGAAGAAGAATCCTGTGTTGTTTGAACTGTCTCCAGATCCGTCTGATCTGTATGTGTAGGTCAATCCTGTTCCTGGTACCGGTGATGATTCATATATCGAATCAGAATCTGTTATTGTGCTAGGCACTATCTCGAACCCTCTCGTTGTGCCTCCCACCGAATTTGAAAATTTGAATATGGGAAGATCTAACTGGTTGGAACTTAATGTGTACACCTCTGTATCTATTCCGCCTACCTTTCCCGACTCTCTTGGATTACCAAAAAGTTGTCCCGTCTGGTTGGCCGCGTTTAGTATTGCTGTGAACTGCTCCCTGTAGTTTGAGTTGGCAGAATCATTCCAGATGATGTTTGAGTTTGCTAGATTAGTTCCCGAACTGTCCTGCACATCCTGTGTTGTAGATATAGAATCTATCTTCAGCATTCCTGTTGCCGGCTGATTCCTCTTGGCGTTATAATTGATCAACCTCGCCAATCTTAAGACACTGTTCCTTCTCTCCGCTGTTTCAAGGAAGTTCTCCCTGGCGTTCAAGTCAACTCTGAAACTCAATGCTTGTGCTATGTAGGCTATCAGATCTATCAGTGCAACGTACTCAGAACTCTCAACGAAGTCGTTGAAATCGTCTGGGTAGTTCTCTTTGAGATAAGCCACCATGGTCCTTCTCAGGGTCTCGAAATCGTATGATTTGAAATCAGCCTGTTGGAAAGACTGGTAGATCTTTCTCCAATCTTCCGCTACTAGTAATCTGTTCTGTCTATCTGTGCTGGCCATTGTGTATACAATGGTATTTATGTGTTAGGAAATGTGCGTGTATTAAGATAGACGCAGTAGTGAATTCTCATCGAAGTTGAATCTCAGCTTCTCCGTGATGTTCAGTGGAACATACGTTATAGTGGCCTGTATGGCTATGCCCTTGTCCGCTTCAGTTACCAGAATCTCTTCTGTTGCTATCCTGGGATCTGCGTTGAGATTTGCAGTTATGTCCTCCACAATGGCGTCTTTGAGTGCTTCCGTGAACGGTTCGAATATGGCGTCGTATATTATGGTGCCGAACTCTGGGTTCTCCACTCTCTCACCCTTACGTATGCTCAATCTGTTGATAAGATCTTGCTTGGCTACCTCAAAGTCATACAGTTTAAAGTTGGTGTTGTCCGCACGTGAACTGAAACCCTTAAAAGTTACTTTTTTGTTGGATAAATTTGATCCTGAATCTCCGTATGCCATATACTATATTTACTCCCTAGAATCTGAAGAAACTCCTTGCCGCCGAAATGGCACTACTTTTAAACGATGCTATCTTACCATGAATGAAACTCATCGCGGCACCTTTCGGATCTGATATTAATTTTTGTATTGTAGTAGCCTTTCCTACAAGGTCGTTTAAATTCTTAAGGGGCAGTTTAATTTTGTCGTTCAGTTTCACGACCTTGCCCAGTTTGTCTGACACTGCCTTGATCGATGGTTGCTTTAGTAGTTCCGACTTGATCAGTTTCAGTTCCGTTGCAGATAATCCAGGACTTGATTTCTTAATCTCTGTCATGGCTTCATTTATAAATGTTTTCTTTCTCGCAGTACTGCTCTGCCTGTCGTATGGTTCGTGTGTGACAAAATCAGACACAGTGGTCTTGTTCTCTAGCTTGTTGGGTTTTCCCTGTGCCAATGCGTTGTCGTCATCGATGTCTATCAATCCTTCTGTGACTTTGATTCCCACATAATCAGAATCAGGTTTGAGCCAACTAGGTCCCCATCCATCTATGCCACCTAGTCTGCCCATAGGCTGGTTGAAGTGCACCTGTGATCCTTGCAAATGGAATTGTCGGTCAGCACCGTGTAACTGCTGTCCGGGTGTGTAGGACGAGATACCAGACAGTGCATAATCTTGTATGACACCGTTCTGTGAACTACTGAATATTCCTTTGTCACCCATTGCGAACACATAACCTTCTGCGTTCAGTGCCACGTTGGTCTCTGATGTGAAATTTATTGCACCCTTGGCGTGGAAGTTGATGTTCATGTCAGAGTGTACGTTGAAGTCTCGGCCGGATCTCAGGTTTATGCCACCATCGGAGTAAACACTTACAGTGCCATCCCTGGCCATTTCTATGAATGCTTTTCCTGACCCATTTGCTAGGTACACTACGCCCTCGGTGTCATGCATTAACAGTTGGTGTCCTGATGCTGTCCTCAATCTTGTCAGTTGGTTTGTGCCATCCTCTGCACCATCGTCCATGACGAATGTGTGTCCGGTCTTCCTCGTGACGTAGTCCTGTGCTCCGGAGCCTTTGGCTCCTACGTTCTCTTTTGTAGTGGTTGTGTCTTTCCTACCTGGTGTGCTTATACCAAACACCTGACTCGGTGTTTCCCTACGTGCTGAACTAGAGGTGTTACCCCTGATGTCGTCCGCACTAAGACCCTGTTTCAGTAATGTTTCTGCGAACGGGTGTATGGGTTTAGGTATGGATTCATAGTTGCCATTCTGTAAAGCGCCTTTCCTGTTCCTGTTCAGTTCTCCCGATGGTACATTGGTTGATCCGTATTTTGATTGCTTGTCTTGTTGACCTCCTGCATCTGGTCCTTCGAATGTGCCATCCAGTGCGTCGTTGGTGTTGGTGCTGGATGCTATGCCCGGCATCATGTGATTGGTGTATGGCTCTTGCACACAACCCATCCAGTAGGCCTGTTCCATCTTGCCTTCCGCGAATATGACCAAGACCTTTGTCTCAAGATCAGGTGGCACCATCCACATACCATATGAGTGCTGTGAGTCTTCGAATTCTGTGCCCGCTCCCTTGGCGTGCCTGGCTCCCTTGGCACCGTAGAAAGGTGCTAGGTATTCACAGGTTATAAGTTGGTCCTCTGATGGGTCTGACGTTTTTGCCAGGCTTGGAATGTGTACTTTCAACCTACCCATCCTGGTCGGATCGACATTGCCCTTAACTACGCCCAGGTACGGTCCGGGATTCGTGTCTGACCAAGAATTGTCCGATCCTGGTGCTTTCGATGTGGAAGCGTCTCCCTTTAGATAGTTGTGCAATGACATTAACTTAAAAACCCTTTAATTTTGTTGACCGCTTTGTTCTTGATCCTGCTTACATTTGAAGAAGCAAGGTCGATATATTTCTTCCCAATACTAGTTAAGTTCGATTTTATACGGCTGATATCTTTATTGTCGCTGAAGAATTTTCCCAAGTCAGCATCAAGCACTAGGAAACTCTCACCGGCTACCGATTGAACACTCGCTCTAGGAACTGGATCTGATATGATCACTCCCTGGTTATTGAATCTAACAAGATTTAGCACATTAGTGTACTTGCCGTCCGTGAAGTTATGTTCCACCTGCACCACCCTGTAAAGACCGCTAAATTCTGCTGACTGGTCTGTCTGTAAATCGTATACTCCTGTCTGATCATTAAGATCCGTGGGCATTCTGAAGTTCAGCATTATGATAGGTTCTGCCACATCTGTGTTGTAGCAACGCAGTTTTGAATTCCATAGCTTCCAATTAGTCTCTGAATCTCCACGCCAAAAGTTTATGTCCGTATCACTTCCTATGCCTTCACCCTGTCCAAAGTTCTTGGCGTTCAGAGGTATGAACTGTGATTGGCTGATCCATGCTGGATCGCCTAGTATCTCTAGCCTCAGGTGTAGCATGTCCGCCATGGGCTCTGAAAGCGAGTCTAGGAAAGCATCCAACGTTGGAGACGTACCACCGGTCTTGCCCGCACCAGTGCTCTTGGCAGTACCAGGGTACGACCTTGTGTGTGTATTTCCATCAGTGAAGTGGTCAGTGGAAGTGGTCCCCCCGGTGAGTTTGACAGATGCATCTACAATCTTATTCTTACGCACATCGGTTGCCTCGAAATCCTTGAGTCGTGACTGGAAATACGCCACCTTGTAATTGATATTAAGATCAAGTATGTCTACGTTGTCACCGGTGAATATGTAGTTGTAGGTCTTGAAAACGAAATTCATGAAGTTTTTTCCTGTGCTGAGTCCAGGTATGGCCAATGAGTAGGCGTGTACCTTGTATGGTTCCACATGGAAGTTGATGTGCTTCACGTTCATGCCACGTATCTCGTCAAAATTTCCCTTGATCGGCACAACACTGGTCTTGATCTTGAAGTAATCGAAGTAGAAATCCTGCGCCTCTCCTCCTGATACTTTCCCTTTCCATGCTTTAAATTTCTCGTCACTGTAGGCAGGATGCCCTTTCATGATCTCTTCCAGTATCTTTGTGATCGCATTATTGCTACTGATCTTCATGTAGTCTAGGGGCAAATTTACTTTGTTATCAAACTTATCAACACCTAGTGTCTTCTGGGCCTGCATTCCTGTTTCTTCGAGGTTTTCAATTTCGATCATTATGTCTTCTATGCCCTTGCTGTCGAATGTAATATTGTATATGTCTGGTTTCTCTACCAGTCCCGTGTCCTTCTCATCCTCGTTCTGTTTGTTCAACAACTCCTCCAGTGACTTGAACACGTCTGACAGACGCCTGCCCTGTGGCGACAGTGTTCCTGCAGTCCTGGGGTAGTTGTGCCTGTTAGTGAAGCCAAATTCATTGTAGGGTATCGCTTTGACAGAATACTCAGTGCCCGCCTGTGTGACACTTATGTCCATGTTCATTATTTTCACCGGTATGAGCCTTTTCATATTCTGTGAATCCTGCGTCGATGCTGGCCTACCCATCTCGTCAAATCCCTTGAAATCTATTGTCAACAGGAAAGGGGCATCTAGGTGATCCAGATATCCGTTGTTGATGGCCGCACCACGTATTCTCTCTAACAGTGTGATCCCTGCAGGTTCCACTATATCTATAGTCATCTGTGTGACTGATGTCAACCTCCTCTTGTCGTTGAGC
>Ga0302114_10002249_pt1 | contig 12461 bp, 6 predicted proteins | sample AG5_Surface_MG_FD_203107 | JGI IMG/M metagenome (GOLD analysis project Ga0302114, IMG submission 203107) | Marine microbial communities from Western Arctic Ocean, Canada - AG5_Surface | ecosystem: Environmental > Aquatic > Marine > Oceanic | place: Canada: Western Arctic Ocean | collected...
CGGCACCGCGGTCGGTACCATTCCGTGGGCCTTATTCTACTCCTTGGTGGGCAACAGCGGTAAAAGCTTGCTCCAACTCTCCTCCTCCTCCGCGAAGAAAGCCGCCATCGCCGCGTCGAGCAAAACGTCAGCAGACTTGGCCGCTTTCACGAGTGAACGAATCGTCGACGCGTTATCGCGCGCGGACAAACTCGTTCCCAAAGTCTTAACGGGCCTGGAAACGGTGATTGTCGTCGTCGCGCTTGTCTTAACCCTTATAACCGCGGTCAGAGTCGCGTTGGACGTAAGAGCCGAACAGCAGAAAAACAACCACCAAATGGAATCCTCATCCGGATAGGAAGGGTTTAAATACTCATAAAGATACCAAAACGAACGTGTAATACACATCCTCCGCGTACATACGCTCGCACGCCTTTTTTTCTCAAGTCTTTTAAGTGGATACATCTCTCCACAAAAATATATGCTTGGCGCAGCACCCGTCCTCTCTCAAACGACCGCCGCGGTCGTCCACAAACGCAACATCAATGCATTCGTAGTACCATCGTTCTCAAAATCATCGCGGTTATACCGGCAAACGTCCATTCTTGCGTCGTCGTCGTCGTCGTCGTCTTCCTCTCGGGACTCTTACGGGGAAAACAACGACGAGAACGAGAACGAGAAAGTTCTTCGTGTTCCATCAAACCTTTTCCCCGGGTTCCCATCTCCGGAAAAGAAAGCCGCCTCATCTTTGGTCACGTTAATGACGATGGCGGCGTGTCGCGTCGTTTTGGACCAATGGTGCGGCAGCAGGCACCGATCGCCGATGTATAACAAACTCATCGATTACATGCAAAAAGGTGCCCCGCACACTGGAGGCCAACCCAGACCGATACGAGACGGCAACGAGTGGCTGCACGAGTTAATGCGCCACCCGGAGCTCGATTTCCGCTTAGCCGCGGTACGAATTCTCGAAACGAGGAAACTGTTAGTCTATAGCGAGTTTAACTGGGACGCGATGAACGCGAACGCGAGGGAAGGCGTCGTCGCGGAGAGCGTCGCGTTGAACAAGTTGTATTTGAGCCAACTGGCAGAGTGTACAGATGCGAGCGACGAGTTTTGCGACGCGGAGGATTTACTCAAAGACGACAAAATAAACGACGACGACTCGGAGGGAGGCTGATTTTGACCAGACGACGACTACTGCTCGACAAAGCGTAGGGCAGATGATAAGCTTTTAGTATTTATGAATCATCAATAATGTCGTTTTATATTTAAAACGTAAAGCGCGAATAGAGGACACTTGACCGTTATCTCGCCTCACAATTTCTCCTTCCCCTAACAGAATACCACGCGCAGAACGCTAAAAATGCCACCACCTCCTCGCCAAAACGACGGCGACGAGCACAGCGGCGCGAACAACAACTTAATCGATTTAACTTTGACTGAATCTGAGCTCCAAATCATCCACGCCTTTCGCAGTCTCACGAATCCCGTCATCGAATGTTCGCACATTCTCTCGCCGTTCGCGGCATACATCTCCCACCAGATGGCGATGACCACGTCGCAAATCACACGAACGACGTGGTTTATCGCGCGGTACTGGTGGCTGAGGCATTCGAGGAGAAGGTACGGTCCCGTGGTTGCCTCGCTGGCGATTGGCGGGGTTGTGATGCAACACAAACGGAGGAAGGGTGGAGGAGGAGTTGGGGAAGTTGGTGGGGCAGTTCCCCTACAGATATCCTCGACGACCGTGACGACGGGATTGGAAATCGGGAAAGGATTGAAACTGTTTTTACACTTAGCTCGGAAACTAACGACCCCAGATCCGCTTCCAGAATTCACCGGGTCGATGATACTCTTCGTCGCCGCGTTTGCGCCGCACAAAGCGTTGGTTCGACGGTTTTTGAAACTCGCGGCGAAGGTGTGCAAGATACCGAGGATACGGAAGACGTTGCAGAAAAACGGGAAGAAGTTGGCGAAACTTTTGGCGCAGAATAAAGCGAAGAACGAGGTGTTCAGCTATCGCCAGGCGCTGAACGAGGCGTGGAAAGAGTTGGAGAGTTCGCTGGCGCCGGACGTGTTGCAGAGCATGCGGGTGGCGGAGAGGAGGGCGGCGGCGATTGCGCACGGCGCGTTTGAGGAGGACGACGCTGACGCGTTGTTTTTTAGCGAAGAGAAAGAAGATAGCGATGATGATGATGATGATGAGGTCACGCGTAACAATAATAATACCAGCAGTAGTAGTAGTAATAGTAGCGCGAATAATGAGTGGAGGAGAAGGAATAATAAGTTTGGGCCGAAACTCCCCGAACGAAAGAAGAAGGAGAAACAGGAGCAGCCGCAGCAGCGGCACAAGAGGAAACCGTCGACGTTACAACGCGTCGGATCGTTGGTAAACGTGGTCACGGGTGGTGGGAAAGGTAAAGGTGACTGTGGCGATGAGAATATAGGAGTGGAGGGAGAGGATGAAAACGATGGGAGTAGAGCTCTGGTCACTTTTGATGCGCTGCAAACGCATAAGAGTCCTCGCGCCTCGAGAAGCAGATGGTTCGATTCGCCCTCGGATGCAGAAGAGGAAGATATAGACGAAGAAATCGACGATATTATCCGGAATCGAATCGCTAGAAATGAATATAATAATAATAATAACAGCAAAAGTAAACGCGCAGTTGCGAACAACAAGAACAAAAAAGATAAGAGTGGCTCGAACGGCTTAAAAAGGAACGGCGTTTTGTCCATCGTTCAAAGATCGGTGTTACACTTGGTAGAGGATGTGAGGTGTTTTCCGCAAGACGCGGTCGATTACGTCTTCCTCGGCGACGCTGGATTACCCCTCGCGAAACTTCCGAGAGAGTCAGAGGTCGAACGGTTCATCCGCGCGATTGAAACCGAAGCGAAGGATTGTTTCACGTACGTCCAGTTGGCGTGTTTTTTGATGCAACGACAAAACAAAATCGACATTGCGGCCGAAGCCGTCGAACGGTCCGCGAAATGGAGAAGCGGATACAAATTTCTCGACGACCGCGCGTTGAGAAAGTTTCAAAATGTCATCTTTCGTCATCGAAGATTACCGAGAGGCGGCGCGCAAGTCATTTTCCGTTTGCGCGCGGCGCACGATATGATTTTGAAGAAATCGAGCATGGATTCCTCTCTGAATTTAGAGATTGTTGTCTGTGCTATCGTCTCAGTCGTCGAACGCGAGTGGCAGAAACTTCGCGCGTCTGGGAACGGACGTTTGCGTGGAGGTATCGTTTGTGTCGTTGATTGTGCTGGGTTGGATATAACCGCGCTTCCGATTTCGCTCGTCGCCGCGACGTTGCGACTTTTAGACGCTAACTATCCAGAGCTAGCGGCGGAAGTACACGTCACTTCAGTCTGGTGGGCTGCGAAAAGAGCTCTGAAAGCGTTACTCGATGGCGTCTCGACTTCGTCAAGAGCTCGCGTGCACATTTACAAATCTGGAAACAGCGGAACGGAGAAGTTACTGGATCATTTCGCGAGACATCAATTGCCTTCCTGCATCGCCGGAGGCACGTGTAAATGCCGAAGATGTAAATCGCTTCCCACCGCGCAAATGTTTCGCACGAGAGAAGGGACGTGGCGAGACATTCCTTGGGGAGAAATGAATGCGAGTCAACGCAGACAGTACGTCCGACATCATTTCGTGTACCTGGTTGGTTTGTGTGCGTTTTACCCGATGCACTTTGCACGGATGACTGCGCACCCTTTCTTGGTTTCCGCGGTAAAACTCGATTCGCGAATGTCGCGGCGAACACGAATAATGGTGTGGCGAACAGTTATGAGTGCCATCGTGTTGCTCGTCACGTTTTGGATATGGCAATGGATGGAATCGAACCCGACACAAGTTGAGATCATTCGCGACGACATCAGCAGCAAAGTCATCAACTTGCGAGAGAAAGGTAAGGCGAGAATCGACGATCTTCAAAGGAAAGCCGTCTTGGCGCGCGATAGGTTCAAGAACAGTAAATCGTAGATTTAAGTGTTACAATGTGTAGTTTAATTTTCAAATAAATTGTGTAGTATCGTGTAAAGCGTGTTTCTCTTCTTCTTCTTTCAGTCGTGTCGTATCGTTCAATCTTTCTTTCTTAATAGTTTCCACCATAACCGCCTCCGCCACCACCGTAGCCGCCACCACCGTAGCCACCTCCGCCGCCGTAGCCGCCTCCGGCTCCGCCACCACCGCCTTGGTTCGGACATTTGTTTGCGAAATGACCCGGCTCGCCGCACTTATAGCAGTTTCCTGAAGCGCCGCCGCCGCCACCACCACCACCGCCGCCATATCCACTACCACCACCATAACCGCCGCCGCCGCCAGTGGTTTGTTGGTTGGGACACTTAGACGCCCAGTGTCCTGGCTCACCGCATTTGTAGCAGTTCCCGGAAGCGCCTCCTCCGCCTCCTCCTCCACCGCCACCATCACCGCCGTAGCTTTGTTGATTGTATCCACCAGCGCCACCACCCATGTTACCACCCATGGCAACGCCCCCTTGGCCTGACTTCCATTCGTTCGTTGCGACGGACGGAGCGCCACCGCCACCACCTGCCGGGCGATCAACTTTTTCTTCCAAGATTGACTCGCCGTTGTGAAGTTTTTTCAACTTTTCAATCAAGACTTTCGACTCGTCGGCAAAGTTTCCGTCGCAGATTGGTTCAACCGACTGAATCGTGTACTTCACGCGCGTCATGTCGTTGTACGTGTCTTCGTTAACCTTCAACTTGAACTTGTACTCTCTCCATCTGATGTCGTCTCTTTTTTTCTCAAACGCGTGAAAGTCGGTGTCCAAGAGATGTTTGAAATCCGGCGCCGGCATGCCAAATAACTTTTCACCAACCTCGCCAAAGACACTCGCCATTACCGCCCCGGAATAATCCGCCAATTTTACGGTACACAGGTATCTCCAATCCACCGACGGTATTACGGTATCGTAGTGTCGTTCGCATTCCCACATGCCGTTCATTTCGTTCTGGCGCATCTTCTTTTGACACTTGCGTCCGTCGTGATCCATAGGGCAGGCGGGATACATCGGCCCATTGTCGCTGTTGTGAATGTACGTAATCGAACCCCTGCAAACGACCCAGAATGCATTGCTGCACCCACCGTTCGCGGCTTCGTTTTCGATTTGTCGAATGGTGGCAAATCTGTCGCCTCTTCCGCCGACCGCGCCAGCTCCGCCCATGCCGCCGGAAAGGACTTGTACGTCCTCCGTCTTTCCGCCAGCGTCGTACCACGATCGCAATTGTCCCGCTTTCGGATGATCTGGGTTCACATCCATGACAGTGTTGTTTCTGATGGACAAGTTCTTCCCGTTAAACTCGCCGACGCACGCGCGCTTGCACGCCAAGATTGGGTGCTGGTTCTCGAAGAGCATCGTCTCGAGCTTTTGACCGAGACCGTCGGCGTGTTCGCCCCACAACGTCAACTCCACTTCCGCGCTGGAATCGTCGCGAAGCTTGATCGAACGCTTCGCTTTCTCGCCACCCGTTCGAAGCATTTGCATCGAAATCGGACTTACTTCGTGAACGACACCCATGACATCGATGGAGGTATCCTTCATCAATGTCTCGATTTCTTTGATGTTGCGGAAGTTGTATTGCACCTTTGGGATTTTCATCGCACCCTGGGCGTTCTCCGGCAACGGTTGGACGACTGTGTTGTGGTCCAACTTCATCTCGTACGCACCGATAGCATATCTCGGGTTTCGAGACGCCGTTAACGTTGCCTTTGAAATCTCGTACACCCCGTATTGTTGCATCTTCTCCGCCAAGTTCAACGCGCAGTCGCCAAAGCACACGACTTTCATTTCGCTGCCGTCCGCATCGACTACGTCAAAGCCGAGAACTTTCCCTTCGCCTTTGGCGTTGTGCCACGTGCGCACTTCAATCGGCGTCGTCACGCGAACGCACACGGACCAGCCTTGTTGGTACGGGTTCAAAGCTTGTAAAGGCGTATAATTCGTCGCGCCGCCGTACTGGGTGCCCACTTTCCCGGTTGGACCACCGCCTCCGGCGCGATTACCACCGTAACTGCTCCCGTAGCCCATATCGTTTTGTTTCGCGCCAATGGAATCGTACCCGTTGCCGCCTGCGCCGTTTTGGTTTCCGCCACCATGACCACCGGCGCCTCCGCCGTGGGGATTTTGTTGTTGTTGTTGCCCGTACGCGCCGTGCCCGTACCCGCCCCCGCCGGTACTCTGATACCCGACGTTACTCTGCCCAAACGGCTGCGCCGCGAACGGCTGCGGCTGATTCCCACCACCAATCGTCTGCTTCTTCGCGTAATTCTGCGGGTTCCCCATGATCAATTGCGCTTGATCGAGAACTTCCAACTGCGTGATAATCGGCATCACCTTGTCCGCGACGATGTTGTACATGACGTCCAAGACGCGCACGACGGTGTACTTTCGCAGTTGCTCTGTTTTTCACAAACGTATTTAAAGAAAAGAGAAAGTGTGAGTCTCCGACAAAAGGCGCATTTGAAGTGGTCCTCGCATAAAAGGATAAAGATAAGAGAGAGGAAGAGGAAGAACAAACGCTTCTCTATCATTGAGACGAAAAGAGGATTTCGCTCGAGGAGGCACCCCTTTGTTGTTTGAAAAACATACCTGAAACGATCAACGGATTCAACTTTGGCGAGCACATCGCTTGAGAATACGAGGCGCCATCGCTGTGGATAATAATAATAATAATAATAGTCGCACAAAAAAGAAGGTCAGTGAATGATGTCGTGTATTCTATCGCGCGTATATCTTTAAAGCAGCAGAAGAAGAAGACGAAGAATCGTCTCTTTGCCGCTCGAGAACGAAGCGACGGAGGAAAAGAAAAGAAATTCAAAAAGTGCCCAGATTTGATGAGATGATTTCCAAACAAAAAACATACCTGATCATGACCCTGTATCTCGTGTTCTCCGCCGATTCCGGTTCTCCGGTGGTGTTCTTAATCTTCCGGATGTCTGTGTGATAGAGAAAGAGTGATGATGTATAAGTAAACGGAAAAGAAGAGCGGAAACATCAAAAATTGAATCTCTTCACACAATTCTTTTTATTCAAAAATTCGATCTCTCTCGCGCAAAGAGAATTGATTCTTTCGAAGAAGAATAGAAAGAAAGAGTAGCGTTTAATTAAAAACGTAAACAAAACAATACCTGCTATTTGTAGCACAGGTTGAAACGCTTGAGGATCCGGTCGCTCTTCCAGCATTCGCGCTAAAGCGTTTGTCGTTAATAAGGGTGATGATGCTGCCACCATGATAATCAGTCTTCTTTGTCTGTTTCTTTCACCTCTGACGTTTTCCAAAGTTTTTTCTTTCAAGAAAGCAAAAATTTTGGTGAAAACCCTAAATATATATTTTAATGTTTTTGTTCAGATGGACGAACAACTCACACACAAAAACATCACAGAAAAGAGATATATAAATGTTGAGCGGCGTTTCGGCGTGTTCTTCTTCTTTAAAGTCTCTCCCGTTAATAACGATTTCGAGAAGGAGTTCGTTTTTAGTCTCGTCGTCGAATTCTTTGTGTTCTTCTTCTTCTTCTTCTTCTTCTCTGTCGTCATCGTTCTCTGAGAGAAGAGGGAGATTTTTCTTCCAATTGGAAAGAAGGACGAAAACGTCATCGATATCTAAAGAAGTCGTCGAGAGGATTAGGAGTCGCGCAAAAGCGAGCGACATCAGCAGCAGCTCTGGGAGAAACAGCAGCACGAGTACTCGCACTGAAGAGAAGACACCCCTAACAACCGCTAAAAAAGATTTATTCCGATTTAACTACGAACACGACATACGCGAAACGCAGACGATGTTACCTTTCAACGCGGATAAATATGGAGGCGTGGTGGTGAACAGCGACGAGTACGATTACAAAACGGACGAAGAATTCACGCTCGCGTTAGACGAGAGCTTAGAATCGTGGAAAGAATCAAACATACGCGGGTGTTGGGTGAAAGTACCAATCGCGAACGCGAGTTACGTGCCGATTGTCGTCTCGAGAGGGTTTCATTTTCACCACGCGGAGAAGGAGTACGTGATGTTGACGAAGTGGTTGCCGGAGAACGAGGAGAATAAGTTACCGGCGGCGGCAACGCATCACGTCGGGATTGGCGCTTTTGTGACTCGAATAAATCCAACAGATGAGAATAAGCGAGACGTGTTGATGGTGCAAGAATTGAGAGGTCCGGCGGCTGGGAGAGATTTGTGGAAGTTGCCCACGGGTCTCTTGGACGTCGGCGAAGACGTTCCGGAAGCGGCGGTGAGAGAAGTGATGGAAGAAACCGGCGTGAAGGCTGAGTTTGTGAGCATATTGAGCGCGAGACACTCGCACGGCACGCACTTTGGGCGAAGCGACATGTTCTTCGTCGTCGCGTTGAGAGCGTTGAGCGACGAGTTGATTCGATGCCCGAAAGAAATCGAGAAAGTCGAGTGGAAAGATTTAGAGTTTTTCGCGAACAATCCGAAAGTCCAAGAAGGCACCGCCATGTGGGCGCTCAACAAAAAGTGCTACGAGTTCGCGCAAGGGAAAATGACAGGAATGCAGAGCGATTTTTACCCAGCCGGAATGAATCGGCCGAAACCGGTCCGAGTGTATTTCGGCGAGGAGAAGAGCGGCGGCAGTAAACTCTGATGATATGTCGCTTTATTTATACTACATGCGCGCTTTATTTTTTATATGTTTAAAACGTAGATGTCATTCGTCGTGTTGTTATTATAGTAGATACAAAGATATAGTAGTAGAGAGGTGTTCGTACGTTCGTACCTTTATTTTTGGTTCCATTCGCCTTCACTTTTGGCTCCGCGTAACCGCGCGACTGTGCCTCTTTTTCTTGTCGGACCAAAACCTCATTAATTTTGTTAAAGTAATGCACGCGTTTATGACAACAACAACAACAACAACAACAACACCTATTTTACGCCGGCGAGAACACCACACGTGTTGCTCTTCGTCATCGTCGCGAAGAGTTCATTTCGGCGCTCTCGCGTCGTCGTCGTCGTCTTTAAGTAACAACAACAACAATTACAATTTGGTTGGGGAAATCAAAACACAACAAAGCGAATGTTTCTCGTTCAAAGCGCGGATATCCTCGTCCTCGAACATTACTTTGCGCGCAGTACCTTCTTCGTCGCGTAGTAAAAGTGCGAGAAGAGACGTTTCAGTAGCCGCTAGATGGCGGTTTTGGCGGAAAACAACCAAAGAAGAAGAAGATTCCCCGTGGTGGCTGATGGATGAAAAAGCGATGAAACGGTTCACGGACGAAGGGAAAGAGGACGTGTTTCGCTTGCGCACGACAAACTTACCCGGGATGTCGGAGGATAAGATGACGCCAGAAGGCGCGGCGGCTGGAGCGTTATTATTAGGTTTAGCCGTGTGGGCGTTTGTGATTATATTGAAGTTGTTGGCGTTAGTTTGGGGGATCTTATACGCCGGGGTGAAGTATTCGGCGATTGCGGCGGTGCTCGTGTTGCTCGGGATCGCGGCGCTGTGATTTTTTAAGATTTGTTTTATCATGTGTAGATATGTAGTAGTGATTTGTAGTAGAGGTACCCTATGTAGAAAAAACGTGCACGTATTGTCTCTATCAACCGTTGCTTTGTAGAATCTTGGAAGGCGCGACGGCGTGGAATGGCGCGAAGGGGATAGGCAAGCCGATGCCGGATGGGTCGTTTTCTGGAACGTACGCGTTTATGCGTCGGTGGCCGTGTGTTTGTTGATGTTGTTGTTTTCGCGGTGTTCTTGGTGTTATCGTTATCTGACCTGGGCTCTTTTTCTCTTGCTCTTTTCTTTCCTTCGTCTCTCTTAACTCTTCTCGAAGCGTTTCAACCTCGCGTTCGTTCGCCACGCGACACGCTTTGCTAAAGCCCAACTCTGCAGTCGTGGCTATTGTTTTGCGCGTCATCTCTCGTATGCCTCGGTTTGTTGCGTGCATGGCTCGAGCAACTTTCGTTCGTGCAAACAGCGTATCCGCGTCCGCTTTTTGAAAGCTATGGATCTCGGCGTCCAACGCTTGGAGGATTTCAAAGAGAAGTTTCCTTCGACGTTCGACGCGCGCCAGCCGCGTTTCCGTTTCGGCTGTTTTTGCGACCGCTTCGTTCACTTCCGCAGCAAGCGAAGGAACGAGCCGAGCGCTCGTGGTATTTTCACCTCTCTCGTTGTTGTTCATCAGATTGTCCTTTTTGTTGTTTTTGTTGTTGTAGTTGTTCTTCTTCTTCTTTTCGCCGTGGTCGTCATAATACAGGTCGTCCTCTCGAGTTTCGTGAAGCGACGTCAAGAAGGAAGAAAATATGTTTGGCGACAATTTCTTCACGCGTTTCTCTCTGTTTGGATCCTCTAAAAGCCTCGACACTTGACGATAGTTTCGTTTTTCGCTTCTCAAAGCTCTTCGTAACGCAACGAGAGTGTTCTTCAATCTGGGCACCCTTTCGCTCTTCGTCGCTCGAGCCGCTCGTTTCGTTCGTTTCACGTCCGCGACTTTGTTTGAAAGCCGTTGTGTCTCGATTTCACGATCACGAATGAGCGCGTCGATTTCGATGGATTTGTTTTCGGTCGCGTCGCTGAGATTCAAGGCGTTTTCGAGTTCGTCCTCGACGTCGATGAGTTCGTTCGCGGCGCTTTCTTTCAAAAGTACGATTCGGTCCTTGTCTTCGCGTTCCGATGAAGCCAATTTTTTCGAACGTTCGAGCGCGTGTAAGTGTCTTTGCATCGCAGTTTTAGCTAAATTTATTCTTCGAGTGGCGGTTTCAAGTTCGCGGATGGACGCGTTGACTTCGCGCGTTTTCTCGTCCAACGCTGGCTTTTCGCGTTGGCGTATCTTCGCTTTCGCTTCTTCGCATTTTCTTTCCACATCGTTCAACGTTTTCAAAGACTCGTTTTCGCGCGTTTCCGAATCTACAGAGAATAACTTTTCTTTAGTGGTTTCACTCTGTGCTACATGTATCTTGTGTCGGATGTTCTCTCGCGTCTCGTGTAGCGCACTCACAAATTTTTCCATGGCGCTTAAACGCACGAGCGCTTTCGATCGCGCCGCGGCGAGCTCCGAGACCGTCGTATTTTTAACTCTCACTTCACTTTCGATAAACTGCAACGAGTCTCGGACTTTTTCGACGTCTCTCTTGGCATACGAGGCGTTTTTGTTCATTTTCAATTCAATTTTTCTCAGTTGCTCAACCGTTCTCGAGCTCTCTACGATTTCCTCCTCCAACTCGCGAATCTCTTCGCGTTTGTGCGCGTCCACGGATTCGCTCTCCTCGCTTTTTGCCATCGACGATTTGCTTTGCTCTCTCGCCTCGTCCGTCTTCGTTTTCTGCTCTTCGCGTTCTTTATTCAATCGTTTCAGTTCTTCCTCTCTTTCTTTCTTTTCTTCTTCAACCGTTCGTATTTTAGCTATTAAAACGTCTCGAATCGTTTCCGCGAGCGCGTCGGTTTCTCGATAGGTTTGTTTCAGTTTTCGTAACACTTTCAATTTCGATCCATCTTCGCGTTGACACGCGCGCAAAACAGACTTCTCGATATCTTTAGCTTCCTCAAAGAACAATTGCACGTCGCCGTCGTTCCTTTGCGTGGCCAACCGAAGATTCTTCTTCTCCTCTTCTTTCCGGGACGATTCGAAATCGAACCGGTGTTTCGCCTCGGCCAGTCGCGAAGACGCGGCGTCGTACTCCGACTCGATCGCGTTTAGTTTGCGCGTTTGAGACAGCTCCACATCTTTCAAATCTTTCACAGCTGTCGTGAACTGTTTCAGTTCAGCACTATCTAACGTCTCTAATCGCGCCTTTTCTCCTCGCAAAATCTCCGTTGTCTCGTCCAATTTTTTCCTCGCGTGCGCCGGCGCCAGCATCGATTCGGCGCAAACTTTCTTACACTCGGGCAACACCACCGATTCCGTCTCGTTCGTTTCTTCCTCCCTTTGTTCCGCGTTTCCTGTTTCTCTCTTCAGCTCGCATCTTAAATCTTTAATCCGTCTCATCGCCGCCTCGGCTTCATCTCGAATTTGCGAAATCTCCTCCTCCAAACTCGACTTCACGGGAATCAACGCTTCCAGTCGCTGCTTCTCCGCGTCCTCGAACGCTTTCAATTTGATGCGTTTTTCGCGCTCCAGTTCGCTCACTCTCGACTCCACTTTCTCTTTCATCGCGCGTGCTCTTCTCGCGTGCTTTTTTGCGCTCTCGATTGCCCGTTCGCAACATTTCGTTCTTCTTAGTATTTTGTCCTCGTTTTCCTCCTCCTCTTTGTCTTCTTCTTCCCCTAAAACTTTCATCGCTTCGTTCCTACTCTCCATCGCTTTCGCGCGTTTCTTCAACCGTCTCTTTGTTCTTTTCGACCGTGCGGTTGCTTTTCGCAACACGTGTAACGCTTCACGCAGTATCGTCGTCGTCGTCGTGCTCGTCTTGTCCTCCTCATCCTCGGCATTCTTCTTCTTCCTCTTTGTCTTCTCTTTGTCCTCTCCGAGAGAAAAAGCCATCGCTTCCAACTGTTCGAA
>Ga0302114_10002250_pt1 | contig 12458 bp, 12 predicted proteins | sample AG5_Surface_MG_FD_203107 | JGI IMG/M metagenome (GOLD analysis project Ga0302114, IMG submission 203107) | Marine microbial communities from Western Arctic Ocean, Canada - AG5_Surface | ecosystem: Environmental > Aquatic > Marine > Oceanic | place: Canada: Western Arctic Ocean | collected...
ACTCACTCACTCACTCACTCACTCACTCACTCACTCACTCACTCACTCACTCACTCACTCACTCACTCACTCACTCACTCACTCACTCACTCACTCACTCACTCACTCACTCACCTGCTTCACAATGAAGTTCATTAAATTCCCCTTCTTTCTGTCGTTGGCTTTCACGTTGGTCAGCTTGCTCAACACGTCAAGCTTGAATCCGTGCGCCTGTCCCTTGGTGCTTCCTCCGTTCATATGGTTGCCAACCGTCATGACAATTTCCAAAACCGCCAGTAAGTTCTTGCTGCTCTTCACTTGGCTAGCCGCTGCAATGACCACGTCTACTTTCTTCTGGAGCAAGCCCAAAACCTCTTCGAACTGCAGCATGACGTTGCAGCAGTCAAGGCGTATCTTAAGCCTCGGAATCCGAATCATCTCGCACATCCACTGCTCAACTTTGCCCAACATGGATTTGTCACCGTCAAAATCACCAATCACACCAATTTCCTCGTCCTCGGGGATCATGATCAGCAGTTTGCTTATGTTGTCGCTGTTAATTATATCCATGTCGAAGCTGCGCCGGCGCCGAGCGAAGAAGGTGAGGCGCATTTTTAACGAAGTACGAGAGCAAGAGTGGTTTGGGAGTGGGTTAGTAGTCGCCTCGCACTCTTCTGTCACACACTCTGTCACAACCTCCCCAGCTCAGCTCGCTCACCTGATGATCTTCTTTCTGAATTCCTCGTTGCTGCACTTGAACCTCGCCAGCGCGATGGACACATTTTGATTTCGTTTCGGGTCGACCAGAACGATGCGCTTCGGAGCTGCGTCGAGCAAGAGCAAAAATGAGCGTCAAAAGGGTTGAGTGGGTTAGTTCGAGGGATAGTTCGAGGGATTCATCGCTCGAGTCTTCATCAAAGCTCGCTTGCTTCGCTCGCTCACCTGCTGGTTTTGCCGCTGCCTTGGTCTGGGCCTCGCCGCCCCCGGCCGCGGCGGCCCCCCCCCCCCGACTTCTCCTTCGCCGGATCGAAGAAGTCGTTCTCAAGCTCAAACAAGTCTAGTTTCGCCGAGTTGGCTTCGTTCTGAGCCATCGCCATAAACACCGTGCCGGCAAGCGACTTTGGCTGAACCTTGCTCCAGAAGAGAGATTTCATCTATGGAAATGGGTGAGAAATTGAGTGGAATAAAAATTATGTATATATTTTTGGCTCGCTCACCTTCTTCGTGGGGACTATTTTAGGTTTTGGGACAAGGCCGAGGTCTTGGATCGTTATAGATGCTGGGCGGTGGGATGTTTGGGGACCGCTTGGGATTGGAGATGGTGCGGTGGTGGTGTTTGTGGATGTTGCGGTTGCGGCTGTCAGTTTTGCTGAAGCGGGATCTTCAATTTCAGATTCAGGATCTTTTGACAGCATCTCCTGCAGCTCGCTCGCGTCAAGGCCATCCTGAACTCCTTTGTTAACGGCTGCTCCGACGGGTAAACCCATCTTCAGCATCTTGAAGTATTTCGAGAATTTGGGGTGATCCTTGGCAATAATCATTGCTGCTGGAGGTGCGGCCGCGGCTGCGGCTGGTGTTGGTGGCTCCCCAGTCCCCACAATTTCGCTCTCTGGATCTTTCGTTAGGACGCTCTGCATCAAACCCGCGTCAAGGCCATCCTGAACTGCCTTGTTGACGGCCGCCCCGACGGGTAAGCCCATCTTCAGCATCTTAAAGTATTTGCTGTATTGGGGGTCGTCCTTCAGTTTAATTGTGGTGGGTGCGGGAGGCAAGGGCAGGGGCAGTGGCACACCACCCCCCTCACACGCAACATCACTCTCTGGATCTTTCGATAGAACATCCTGAAGTTCGTTCGCGTCAAGGCCATCCTGAACACCCTTGTTGACGGCCGCCCCGACGGGTAAGCCCATCTTCAGCATCTTGAAGTATTTGCTGAACTTGGGGTCGTCCTTGAGCTTCCTTGTCGATTGTTGTGTGGGTGCGGATGTGGGTGTGGGTGCAGCAGTCGCAAGTACCGATGAGGGAGGAAGCTCGGCGGCGGCTTTTTTTTTCGCCTCTTCGACCTGCTTTTTCAAACTCTCGATTTCACTCCTGCACTCATGCACTATTGCCTCGAGCTCCTGGGTCTTTTTGTCGTCCACAACAACTGCTGGAGGGTCAACAGCGGCCATCACATTTTCCGTCTCCTTCTCCTTCTCCTTTTCCTTCTCATTTTCTTTCTTCTCAACCTCAATGATCTTCTCCACCTCTACAATCTTCTCAACTTCAACAATTTTTTCCACAATCCTCTCATTGACCTGCGCCGAGTGAATAAATGTAAGTTTATTAGTGGACTGCCTGTGCATGTAAATGTGAAAGTGAATGTGGATGCGGCTCGTTCGCTCGCTCACCTCCTTGTTCGCGCTCATTTCCTGCCACTTGTCCATTTCCTCCCTCAACTTCTTCTTCTCCTCCAAGAATAGCTCGCGTTCCATGTCTAGATTAGCGCTAACTTCTTTCACTTTTGAGTCGAGCGCTTCCTTCTCCGAGCCGAGCACTTCCTTTTCCTTCGCAAACAATTCCTTCTCTTTCTTAATTTTCTTCTCCATGGCCGACTTGTAGGTTAAGAACTGGGGGTCCTCGGTGATATCGCGCCCCTGCAGCTTCTTCACCTCGGCATCTTTTCGCTGCGCCGAGCGAGCGATAAGAAGAAGGTGCGAAGTAAATTGATTGGTGGGTTAATTTATTAGTGGCTCGTATAATCATCTTTCTCAAGCTTCACTCACTCACCTCCAAGTTGCTCTCCAGCTCCTTCAAGCGAGCGCCGCTCTCGTTGACGTTCTGCTGCTTCTTGATGAGTTTCTCAAGCTGGTCGTAGGGGATCTTGTAGCCGCCGTTGACTTTAATGTCGGATTTTTTTAAGCCTCTGATTTCGGCGCAGCAGTCCAAAAGAAGTTTCCACGCGTCGTCCCCGGTCTCACCCGAAGTTGGCATCAGCGCGAGCTGCGCCGAGCGAAGCGAGATTGTGCAAATTTTTAATGGAGCAGGGGGGAGCGAGTGAGCAAAACAAACGAAATGTAATTGGTTGGCTCGCATTCTCGTATTTCTCACCTGGTGCATTAGGTGTAGAAGCTTGTCGCTCTTGTTGTCATTCTCGAGAGTGGACTGCACGTACTCGCTCATTTCGGTGTAGTTCGTAGAGTTGATTCGGTGAATTGTCTTCTGCAACGGCGCCGAGCGAAGCGAGGCGCATTTTTATGAGCCGAGTGGGTTAGTTTAGTAGGTCGCGAGCACTAGTGTGTGAAGTTGCTAGCGCACCATGGTTGTTTGCTCCTTGTCACTCTGCATGACGATTTCGTACACCTCAGCTTGCTTCTCCAATGACTTGGCCTTGCTGTCGTACTCATCCGAGTCAAGCACTGTGCTGGATCGCGTGCGGTGGGCTGTTTTGTTCCAATCTGTGCAAATAAATGAATATTGTGGTCAGTTTTTGTTGTTTCATCGCGAGTTATTTGAATTTTTCGCTCACCTCCGTGCTTAACCCTAACGTAATCCCATGCAATGCTGAAAGCCATACACCACCTCACTCGAGCCTCCTCGCTTTTCAAACCGATCCCGTAAACTTTGTTCTCGCACACAATGTCCAACCCGAACAGAGTGCAATCGCTGTAGTTTCTCAAATCGGAATTTATAGTGTCGTTCCTGCACCGAGCGGGGAGAAATGATGTTATTATTAGTAGACGCTCGTACTTTTGCTCGCTCGCTCACTCGCTCACTTGTACTTTCGCTCGCTTGCTCACTCTTGGCTCGTACTTTCGCTCATTCGCTGGCTCGTACTTTCGCTCATTCGCTGGCTCGTACTTTCGCTCATTCGCTGGCTCGTACTTTCGCTCACTCACTCACTCACTCACTCACTCACTCACTCACTCACTCACTCACTCACTCACTCACTCACTCACTCACTCACTCACTCACTCACTCACTCACTCACTCACTCACTCACTCACCTAATGTCAATGATGTCAATCAGCTTGATCTTCCCCTCTGGCTTCTGACTCGTGAACGTGCCCTCCTTATACTTGTACCACTGGACGGAATCGTCGGAAAGGCCGAACCAATACTCGACCACCTCGATTTCTTTCTTTTTGCCGACGTTTGACAAAAATCCCCCCTTCTTCTCTGCGAACTGGACGAAGAAACCGGGCCCCGCCATGACTCCTAGATGGGGTGCGATCTGAATGGAAAGGTAAGAGGTTAGTTTTGTTATGTGTGGCGCGTGCGCGTGTACGCTCACACTCACCTTTCTTCCAAATGGGTCCGCGACGCGGTTCTCCTCGTCCAACATACTACTCTCTATCTGTGACATGCGCACAGTGTCATCCTTGAGCTCCTCCTGAGGCCCGATTCTAATCACCTCGTTGATTGTCTCAATCAGACCGAGCGAGTTCAACGAGTTGCGAATTTTCACACGGTCGTCCAGGTCACCGTTGTTGATCAGCACGTTCATGAACGTCATGAGCTCAACTGCGCCGAGCGAAGCGAGATTGTGCGCATTATTAATGAAATACGAGCGAAACGAGAGCGGTCAAGAGATTTGAGTGGGAGTGGGTTAGCTCAGTAGAGAATGTAGCCATTTCGCGCAATTCATCGCGAGAATGAAAAAAAAGGCAGAAAAAGAGAACCACTGAATCGGCCGTATCTCCAACGTATGAAGGTTTTAGACGCTCAAAATTGGATAAAGTGCAGATTTGGTCAGGCCACATCTTTTTGTGCAAAGCAATTGTTCTCTGCTGACCAGGGTCATGTGCACGCACACCAATGCTCGTCTTCCAAAATGTTCGCTCGCTTAACTCGCTCACCTTTCACCGAAATTGACTTTTTTTCTATGGCGGTCACGCAGCCTACCCACGGTGACTGGAGCTGCTTTCGCCACAGCACGTCCAGCGAATCCGCCACCTTCTTTTGTCCTTCGTCACTAGAAAAGCAGACGACTGAAATAATTTCCAACACGGAAAGGCACACCCTTTCCCAGGTGAAATCCAAGCACAAAACGATCGAAAGAATAGCAGTAGGCGTTGCGATGATCTTCGTCGATCGAAGCGAGGAGGCGCATTTTTAATGGAGCAGGGGGGAAGCGTTTAGTAGTGGACGCAGAAATACCATTTCGCGGGATGTATCGCTCGAGTCTTCAACAAGGCTCGCTCGCTCACCTTTTCCATTCCGTAAGAATCCTTCATCAAGAACTTGAAACACTCTAATAGCTGGAGGGTCACGACGGCGTCAAGGTGCGACATGGGTGTTCGGTTGGTGCGGATGGAGAGGCTTTGGATTAGCGTGTTAACTGTGGCGCCGAGCGAAGCGGGCGCATGATATGGATACATGGTTAGTTTAGTATTATAGTCACACTCGCTCGCTCGCTCGTTCACCTCCGTTGTTCTGCAAAAAAGTTTGAAACCAAGTCTTGGTTGGCTGGCGGAGGGACGACCTTATCTTCTGCATCAAATCGTGGGAGGGCGGCCTCAATTGCTTGTTGGCTTGGACGAGGGAATCCAGCATGAACTGGTCCTTCTCGTTCCAGTTCACTAGTTGCTGGATTGACACGTCTGCCAGCTGCTTCCCATGCATCGTAATCATCTTCCACTTCTTCTCCTTGGATTCCGTTTCGGACAGCTTCTGGATTGTGCTCGCAGGCATCATGAGGTTCTCAAGCACCGCTTGGTACATCTTCTCAATAACGGCCTCGTCAGTTGGCATCTCCATGTCAGCCGAGAATTGGGTGGGTGTGGGTGTTGAGCTGGAAACTGGATTGGCAATTTTAGGTGCATCTAGGTGTGCTGCTTGTTCCTCCGCCTCCTCAATCTTCAGCTGCTCGAGGTGCCGCTGCTGCTGGACCAGCTTTAGCTCCTGATCCTTCTTTGCTTGCTCCTGAACCTTTATTTGCCTCTCGGACTTTTGCTTGGCAGAGATTCGTCTCTGCTCCAGCTCCTCGTCTGCATCACTGTGTCTGATGGGTTTGTGTGCATCCTTTTTTGCCTCGATTGAAGGCTGGGACTGCTTCGGCACCTCCTCAGCTTTGGGTTTCGTGCGAGGATCCTCAACTTTCTCGGGAAGGTCCCACACAGTCTCTTGAGTCTCATTGTTGAAATAATATTCATCACCATCATCAGCTTTGAAAGCAAACCAGCCATGGGAGAGAGGTACGCCATCATCTTCCGCCATTTTAAGAGTACCGGTTTTCACAGGCGATAAAGTAAATTGAGGGCTATTGGTCAAGTTTAGAGTAAATTTTTAAGCCTGTCTACAACTGTCTTCAAAAAGATATTTCACTTTGACAAAATTCTCCAAAATAATTCTCGCAAAAAATTTCACATTCTGATTCACATAGAAAGAACCCTTCTTTCACTTCGTTTGAACAACTACACCATACGACCACACTCAAATCGAGTGAGTAATAGAAAATGGGTCAAGCCCCATCATCCAATTCAACACTTGACCCTCTCTCGCATCTTTCAGTGGACCTTCCCCAACTCACCGTTGAGGAGCGTGTCGGTAATGGTCGGTTCACCAAGACGTATTCTTGCAAGTCCTCCGATGGGCCGAACGTCGTTCTGAAGGTGTATGTAAATCGTGTTCGTCACAATGCGACAACCAATTCACCTGAAAGGTTAGAATCCACCAACGAAAACAGTCTCAGTGCTTCGTCTGATCCCCTCCCCAGTAACCGCAGCACAATACGCGAAGAAGAGGTGAGTTAGTTTTTGTTTCTTGTTTTGATTTGTTTCTATTTCTATTTCTATTTCTATTTCTATTTCTTTCTAGTGCATGTTAACCAGGTTACCACACACACACCACACCACACCGCACCGCACCGCACCGCACCGCACCGCACCACAGCGAAAGCTCAATGAAATCTACCGCATTCTGTCTGGCCGCGACGACAAAGAACAGACGAACCTCTTCAAGAACCACCCCAACGTGCTCCCCTACCAAATGTACTTCCCTTCCCAGAAAACCACTCTTGACCCCTCGTCAACAAGCTCGAAAAAGGCCAAAGGCGGCCCCAGCTACTTCCAACCGATTTACCTCGTCCGGCAGAACTTTCTCTCCTCCCTCTCCGACCGGCTAGTCACCCGTCCTTTCCTCACCGACGTCGAGAAGAGCTGGATAATGTTCCAGATCCTCTCCGCCTTGAAGTCGATGCACGGGGTTGGCGTCTGCCACGGTGACATCAAGGCCGAGAACGTCATGATAACCAGCTGGGGCTGGGTGATGATCACCGACTTTGCATCCTTCAAGCCGACGAAAATTCCCTCCAACGACCCAACCAGCTTCAACTTCTTCTTTCACACTCCTTCCACGTTGGCGGGGCACACGTTGAGCTCCATAAAAAAGTGTTACCTGGCCCCAGAGCGGTTCTACGACCCCACCGCTAACGAAAATAATGGAAATGCGAATGCGCAAAATGCGAATGCGAATGCCCCCCTTACCCCCGCCATGGATATATTCTCTGCTGGGTGTACGATCATAGAAACGTACTTGAACGGCGAGCCTACTGTCGACCTGGCCGGTTTGATGGTCTACATCCGAGAGGGGGGGGAGGAGAAGGCTGAGGCCGAGGCCGAGGCCGAGGCGGAGGCGGAGGAGAAAAACAGCGCAAAAAAAGACAAAGACGAGGGAACGAACCTATTCAAAAAATTAAATAAAATCAGCGACTCCTCCGTCCGCTCAGCCTGCAGGCACATGCTCTCCCTCGACCCGTCGAAGCGGAAGACCGCCGGCGAGTACCTCACGAGGCTGGCAACCACAACCACAAACAACAATAACAACACCATCTCCCCCCCCGTCCTCCCCAAATCCTTCTCGAACTTTTTGTTCCCTCTTCTCTCGAAGCTCCGATTTAACGTTTACTCCCCCGACGCCCGCATAGCTCTCATTGCGAGCAACTACGGCGAGGCGGTGAGGTGCCTCACCGAGAATGCGGTTGAAGATGTCGAGGGAGACAAGTTTTTCAAGAATGTCTGCGGCTACAATGGTGGCGCCAACAACGCCGTTGAGGAGAGCGAACTGGTCGAGGAGGTCGAGTACAGCGACGAGAGTCTCTCGGCGCTGCTAGCTGAGACGAAAATGATTTTGGAAAGACTCAAGTCTGATAATGAGGGTGGCGATGACAACGGCAAGCTTGATGAACCGCAGCCTCCACACCAACTTAAAAATCCCCCAACCACCATCCCAAAATTCCAATCCCTCCCCCCCCTCCCCCCCCAACCAGTCAAATACCCTCCCCTAACGTTACTCCTCCACTTGCTTCTAACGACCGTTCCCTATTGCCACCTCCCCACTACGAAGCTCCTCACTCTGCGGGTGAGCGAGAGCGATTGCAGGGAGGCGTGCTACAACATTACTAACATATCGTATCGTTTGACTCGGCGCAGCTGATCTCCCGGCTTCTTCCCCTTCTCCCCCCCTCCTTGATTCTCTCCCGCATCGTCCCGTACGTGTGCGGCCTGCTCGACGACCCGGTCAGCACGGTTAGGGCGAGGGGGATCAGGAGTCTGGTGGAGGTTTTGAAGGAGGTCGAAGTTGTTGGAGTTGGAGATTTTGACGTCTTTGAGAAGGTGAGTTGATGTGAAGTGAAGTGAAGTGAAGTGCTTCAACATGTTGCCCACAATCCTCTAACACACACCCAAAAACTTAACACAACAAAACATACATAACAAAACAAACATAACCATAGTACATCTTCAAAGTCATTGACGAGTGCTTGGGAAAGGAAATCAGCGGCGAAAGGGACGACGACGACGACTTCGCGGAGGAGAACGGAGACGTGGTCCGCATTGCCTTTGCCGGGGTGCTGGGAGACCTGGGCATTGTCGCAAAGCGCTTCTTGGACGTCATGCAGGCCACGAGGTGCGTCAGTATGTATGACGACAACGAGAAGGAGGAGGCGTCCGAGGATGAGAAGGAGACAAAGAAAAACATGCCGTTCAAGCTTCCCACTAGCCCGTACACGGACGCGCTGGACAAACTGAGGAAGAGGATCTCGACGTACTTTCTGCAGCTTGCCCTGAGTCCTGACCGACCCAAGGGTGGCTCGGGTGGCTCGGGTGGCGGGTTCAGCAATGGTTTGGGGGGTGTCGAAGCGCCTATGCACAAACTCGCTTTGTTGGCCACGTTACCGTCACTGTCGACGTTCTTCACCCCCTCCCACATCCCAACGGTGATCCTCCCAATTATAATCACCTTCCTCTCCTCCCCCAATGCTGCTCTCCGAACCCGCTTCTGCGAGAACCTCCCAAGCGGAGTCTGCTCGTTCATTGGGCGGCGCGACACGGAAATGTTCGTCGTCCCGTGCCTGGAGAACGCCCTCGTTGACGTGGACCAGAGAGTCGTCGCCGCGAGCGTCACGGCGGTGAGCGAGCTCATCGAGCTTGGCTTGCTGGGCAAAACGAAGCAGGTGAGTGAGCGGCGAGCGGAGCAGTGTGAAGCGACTGCAACTTAACCACTCCTAACCAACCCACTCATGAGCAGCTGGAGCTGTGCGAGAAGTACGCGCCGCTGCTCCTCCACCCAAGCAAGTGGGTCAGGAGGAGTGCCGCTGGGATGATGGTGAGAGCGTGGGAGAGCCTTGGGAGCGTGGACAGCGTGGTGTTCTTGGGGCCGGTGCTGAGGCCGTTTTTGATAATAGATGATGATGATGGCGATGGCGATGGCGATGGCGAGGGTGCAATAATAGAAGCGTTCGGCTCGATAGAATCGCTGGAGGGGTTCCTGGAGCTGCCGATTAGCCTCAAGGGCTACAGAGGAGAGCTCGAGCGTTTGAGCGAAAAAGTGAGGGAGGCTCGGCGGAAGGAGGAGAGGGAAGAGGAGAAGGAGAAGCGAAACAGCAAAAAAAAAGACAAAAACAATACCAACATCAACACGGGAATTTACGTAAGCGAGGGGTTCCCATTCACCAGCAACCAGCACCCTGTTTATAGCAGCAGCAACAGTAACAAGGGAAACAACATCTACGAGTCTGGGACAAGCGTGCAGAGCACCGCGTCGTCAAAGTCGCAGGAATTGGAAACGAAAATGCTTGGAGATATTTTGGATGCTGTGGGCGTGAACGTTGAGGGGATGAATTTGGGTCTAGGATTGAATAGAGGAATGGACGTGGTCAGGCAGGAGGCGGAGGAAAAGGAGGAAAAGGAGGAGGAGGAAAAGGAGGATGCGGAGGAGGAAGAGGAGGAGGAGGAGGCGGAAATAGACACAATCGCCTCACCACGCTTATCCGACGTATCGGATGCAACCTCAACCTCATCAACAACAACCTTAACCCCCGTACCAAGCGCAACCGCAATACCAAACACAGAGCAACACCGACTGGCCAAAATGACACCCTACCTCTCATTGGCCTCGAGGCACATGATGACGAAGATGCAGTCGTGGCACAACTCGCGCCAGCAGAAAGAAGCCAACGAGAGCTTTAGCGTTGGCCACAGCCACAGCCACAGCCACAGCGCTCTTCACGCCGAGTCGATGGCCACGCCCATCTCAGCCGCCTTCCCCCTGTCCGTCCCTTCCCAGAAGTTCAGCGAGCTCGTGGTGGGTGGGGTGCGAACAGCCTTCCCCCAGGAGCACGTGCACCGGGACATTCAGAGCGTGCTGAACGGCTACGGCCTGCTGAGGATGCGGGAGACGGGAGGGAGGGGAGGAGGGAGGAAGAGCTGGAGGATTAGAGTTGATGGGGGAGGAGATGGCGGTGACAATGGCGGTGATGGCGTTGATGGGGGCGGCAGCAGCAGCAGCGACAATGACAGAATCTCCGAGCAAAGCGCCGTGCTGAACGGCAACTGGCTCGAGTCAGTTTGCTGCCCGCCCACCTCCGTGGAGCTGTACAAGCTCCTGGGGCGGCTGCGGGCTTTGGACGTTCCGTGAGCGAGCGAAGCGAGCGCGCACGGCTACTTCCACTACATCCACTACTGAACTAACCTACTCAACTATTTTTGCTCGCTCGGTGCACTCGTGTTTCATTGTAAAATGCGCCCCGCTTCGCTCGGCGCAGCCCCCTCGGGCCCCGGTTCGGGACGCTGCGGAACGGCGAGGGGGGGGCGTACAGCCTACACGAGGGGCAAGTTGAGGCCAAGGAGGGGGAGGAGGAGGGCTCCTCCGCCTACGGGGGGGGGGAGAAGGAGGAGGAGGATGGGGAGGGGTTGGGGATCAACGAAACGGAAAGGGAAAGGCAGGGGGTGGGGCAGCAGCAGCAGCAGCAGCAGCAGCAGCAACAGCAGCAGCAGCAGCAGCAGCAGCAGCAACAGCATCATCAGAGAATGAATCCAAACCACGCCAGCCACGCGAACCACGGGGCGTTCACGCGAGACTGGACCCCAAAGGTCGACTACCTCGTCGCCCAGTCCAGCCCAAGCATCGAATGTGGCGCGTTTGGCCCTTCCCACAGCGCGTTTGGCCAAACCGCGCCGCACACGAGCTCCATCACGCGCCTCGCGGTCACGCCCGACAACGCCTTCTTCGCCACGAGCAGCCTCGATGGGACGGTCAAGGTGTGGGAGATGAAAGGACTCGAGGACACGGTGGACAATCTCAGACCGGTGATTACCTACGGTGGCCATGGGCAAGGGCAAGGTAGTGGGAGTGGCTCTACCACCACCACCACTGTCAACGACATGTGCCTAATTGAAAACTCGCACAGCATCGCCAGCGGAGGCAGCGACGGCACGGTGCACATTTGGAGGGTGGGGCTGGTGGAGAACAATTCCGGCGCAGGTGCAGGCGTTGGTGCTGGCGCAGGCGTAGGCTCAAGCGGGGAATTGGTCGGAACCGGTGCCGGTGCCGGTGCTGGTGCAGGCGTGAGCTCGTTCAACTACCCTCAAGGCTACCCTCAAGGCTACCCTCAAGGCTACCCTCCTCAAACGCTACTAAGCGCAACCGAAGGCGACAACAACCGCCCCAATTCCACAGGCAATAGCTGCAGCGGCAGCAGCGGCTCCCGCCTCGTCCGAGGATCAACAACGATAAAATCCTACAGCCTAGGAGAGGGGCCAATCCTCTCGCTGGCCCACTATAACAGCAGCAGTGCGTCTGTGCTGCTCGCGTCCACGCAGCTCGGGATCAGTCACGGAATCGACCTTCGCTCGGCGACCGAGCCGTTCCAGTTCCGAGGGGTGGAGAGCAAGATGGGCTACCTGAAGAGCCTCGCGGTGTCGGCGGACAGGAACTGGGTGGCGACTGGGAGCTCGCTGGGGTATATTAGCATAATTGACCTTAGGTTCATGGGCCGGAAGGTTGCAGTTTGGAAGGTGAACCCGACGGGTGCAACACACAGCAACAACGGCGACTACGACGCGAGCGTGCACCGCCTTGCGACCGTGTACACCAAGCTGCCCGAGCTCGACCCTGGGCTCGGAGACGGTTACAAGCCTTACCTCGTCGCGGCGACCAGCCCGAGCGGATTCGCCGATGCGACGGTTTACAACGTTGAGACGGGCCGGGTGAACCAAACT
>Ga0302114_10002252_pt1 | contig 12456 bp, 14 predicted proteins | sample AG5_Surface_MG_FD_203107 | JGI IMG/M metagenome (GOLD analysis project Ga0302114, IMG submission 203107) | Marine microbial communities from Western Arctic Ocean, Canada - AG5_Surface | ecosystem: Environmental > Aquatic > Marine > Oceanic | place: Canada: Western Arctic Ocean | collected...
CCAAGCCGGTGGAAGGGCCGTACTCGTCGTCGCTGCCGTCGGACGATGGCGCCAGCGAGAGAGAGTCGCTGTCGTTGTCGGGCGAGCGGGGCCGAGGTGCGTAGCGCATATTGGGAGGCGCTCGGTCCCTGCTGGTATCATCGAACCTGCGCGGCGGCGAGCGCCTGACGTGGCTGGTCCATAGCGCCTTGGGGCCGTTCGGCAAGTCGCGTCGAGGCAACAGCCTCCGATCTTGGCCTGGGCGCTCGACGCGAACGCCGAGGCCCGCGGCGGGGGGCTCCGTCGGGCGGGTCATAAGAGTGAAAGTTTTCCCCCCTCGAGGCGATCTTTTCGGGCGCACGTCCCTTTCGCATTCGAGCCTCTTTTCTCGAGGCTGGTTTTTTTCCTGGCCTCGTTGCGCCGTCGCTTCGGCGCGGACGAGCGGCGCCCACCACGCGCCGAGCTGCTGCGGCTGCGCGTGCTCAGGGTCGGGCGAGTACGGCGATCGCGTGGCGCGCGCGCCCGTCGGCGGCGTGGGACAATCGGGAACCCCTTCGACTTCACCCGCCTCCCGCATCATGCCCTCGTCGCTTTTATCCTCCGTGTGCGCACAGCTGTCCTGATGACGGGACTTTTCGGGGGGGTCCGTCGCCCCGACGACGGCCCTCTTCTTGAGGGGACCCGCGAGCTTCGCGTCCGCGGTCGATGCCGGCGGCGCCGCTCGGGCTGATGAGCGTGTCACGATCCCGGTCATGATGCGTGGGGGTGGGACGGCGCGTGCGAGTGTGGCAACCCCTCAGCTCCTCGATGTCATTCTTGTCTCGGCAGCACAAAAGGACAGGAAGACGAATGGACGCGTGCTGATTCATCAACAGCTGTCGGGCACCTCGGCCTCGATGGGTGAATGAATTCTCGACCCGCGCCCCCCGCCACTTGAGCGGGCGCGAGGTTTAGGGCTCAGGATGCCGCCCCGACGACGCGCGGCCGCGAAGCGCGGCGCCGGCGCGTCGTCATCGACCCCGAACCACCACCCCGCCCCGGGTCCATCATCCGACGCGCGGGTCCAGGTCGTCGTCCTCGGAGATTACGGCCGGTCCCCGCGGATGCAGTACCACTCGCTCTCACTCGCGGACCAGTTGGGCGCGCATGTGGACGTGATCGCGTACGTCGGGAGCGATCCACGGCCCGAGGTGACGGCGCACCCCCGCATCCACCTGCGGCTCATTCCCCCGCCCCCGTCGTGGACCCAACGGTACCTCCCGCGCGTGTTGGCGCTCGCGATCCGGGTGTTGATACAGACGATGCAGATGCTGTGGACGATGTCCGTGTCGCTGCCGCGGCCGACGCACGTGCTGTTACAGACGCCGCCGTGCGTCCCGTCCTTCGCGGTGTGCGCGCTCGTGTGCTTTGTCCGCCGCGCCAAGTTCGTCATCGACTGGCACAACTTCGCGTACACGCTCATGGCGCTCAAGATGGGAGGGGCGAGGTCGCCGTTGGTGCGACTGGCGAAAATCTACGAGAAGACGATGGGGCGGCTCGGGCACGCGCACTTCGCGGTGACGAACGCGATGGCGACGTGGTTGGAGGAGGAGTGGGACATCGGAGGTGCGGTGGTGCTGCACGACGCGCCGCCGGATTTCTTCGGGCCAATTGATGACGAAACGGAACGAATGGAATTGTTGCGAAGGCTACAGCCGGCTCTGAAAGTCCAGAACGATTCCCGCGACGATGCAACGGACAATGTATATCCTCCGTACACGCTGTGGCCTCGGGAGGACCAAACCACCGCACTGGTGGTGAGCTCCACGAGCTGGACCCCTGATGAAGACTTTGGGATCCTCTTGGACGCCCTGATCCTGTACGACGCCGTCGCTTCAAAGGAACAAAGAGGCGCGTTCCCGCGGTCTTACGACATCTTATACCCGAACCTGCTCGTGGTGGTCACCGGTAAAGGACCCCAGCGCGCGCACTACGAGTCACGCATGAAGCACTTAAAGCTGAACCGCGTGGTGTTGCGCACCGCGTGGCTGGAGAGCGAAGATTACCCAAAGTTGCTCGGCGTTGCGGACCTCGGGGTGAGTTTATTTTTTTAATTCTTCGTATGGGCAATTGGACTGACGCCGTGTTTTTTTTGTTCAGGTGTGTCTGCACACGAGCTCGAGCGGTCTGGACCTTCCGATGAAGGTGTACGACATGTTCGGGTGCGGTCTGCCGGTGCTGGCGGCGAGGTACGACGTGATACACGAGCTGGTCGTGGAGGACACGCGGTTCGCGGGCGGGAGCGTGGGCGTGCGCGGGGGCGTTCGGTTGCCCGAGGGTGGGCGGGAGGGGAAGGGAGGGAGGGACGTCGGGGCGAACGGGTGTCTTTTTAGTTCGCCCGCGGAGATGGCCGCACAGCTGTGCGGACTGCTTCGAGGGTTCACCATCGGGCAGAGCGAGGCGCAGGCGATGCGTGACGGGTTGATTGAAGCGCCGAGGAGGAGGTGGAAGCAGAACTGGGAGGAGATAGCGCTCCCCGTGTTCACTTAGCGCTAGCTAGCTGAGAAAAATATGTAGGTCGGTTGTGATTTGTGGTCGGCACTCGACTGCTCGAGCCGCCGCGTTGGCAGCGTTTGAAAAAGTTCGTTGTTTGGCCCTTGGAGCGTCAGAGCCTCGAGTCCAGCGCAGCCGCCGGACCCTTTCCTTTCACCGCATCCACACCGGGCAGCAGTCATGAGCTCTCCCGCCGCCAAGAAGGCGCGCCGCGAGAGCGGCGTGGGCGCCACCGGCCCCGACACCGTCGTCGTCCTCGACTACGGTAGTCAGTACACGCAGCTCATCACCCGCCGCGTGCGCGAGCTCGGGGTCTACTCCGTCCTCCTCCCGGGCGATGCCGACATGGTGCGTGTCGGATCCCACATACTTTACACGGATCCATGCCGGGAATATCGTCGCGAGTAGCGCCGGATGCCGTGCGCGGCCGGCGCGGCGGCGGCGGCGACGTCGCGGAAAACCTCGATCTCGCCATCGTTCGCGGCGGTATTCAAAAAAGATGGGCACCGCCGCCCGGGCGCCCGCGCTCCGACCTACCCTTCGCTGACCGTCCGATCTCTCTCCCTCCCCCGTCGCATCCGTGTACAGGCTCGCATCACGTCGCACAACCCGTCCGTGATCATCCTCTCCGGCGGCCCCAACTCCGTCCACGTCGAGGGCGCACCCTCCGTCCCAGACAACTTCTTCGATCACTGCCAGACAAACTCCATCCCGGTTCTCGGCATCTGCTACGGCATGCAGCTCATCGTCCAGCTCATGGGCGGCGAGGTCAAGCCCGCGGACAAAGCCGAGTACGGCCGCATGCCCGTCCACGTCGTCCGCGACTCCGTCCTCTACGGCAAGGAGATGGACAAGATGCAGATGGTCTGGATGTCGCACGGCGACGAGGCGGTGAAGGTGAGTTTATTTTTGGTTATTTTTGGTAATCTTCGTACGGGCAATTAGTCTGACTTCGTGTTTTATTCACAGCTCCCCGACGGATTTAAATGCGTCGGCAAGTCGGACGCCGGCGCCGTCGTCGCCATCGAACACGCGGAACGTCGCATCTTCGGCTTGCAGTACCACCCCGAGGTGACCCACTCCGAGCGCGGGTTCGAGACGATCCGCCACTTCCTCTTCCACGTCGCGAAAGTCGAAGCCGGGTGGACCATGCAAAACGTCCTCGACGAGCAGATTGCGATCGTCAACTCGAAAGTCGGCCCGGAGGACCACGTCATCTGCGCGCTGTCCGGCGGCGTGGACTCCGCGGTCGCCGCCACGTTGGTACATAAAGCCATCGGCGACCGGCTGCACTGCTGCTTCGTCGATAACGGCCTTCTACGGTACAAGGAGGGCGAACGCGTCATGAAGATGTTCAAAGATCATCTCCACCTCCCGGTTACCAAAATCGACGATTCGGCTCGACTCCTCGGAAAGCTCAAGGGCGTCACCGACCCGGAGAAGAAGCGCAAGTGCATCGGCGCGCAGTTCATCGAGGTGTTCAAGGAGTACAAGAACGAAGTTGAGAAGAAGACGGGCGTCCGGCCCAAGTTTTTGGTCCAAGGGACTTTATATCCCGACGTCATCGAGTCGTGCCCACCCCCGGGCAGTGACCAGAAACACTCGCACACCATCAAGTCGCACCACAACGTCGGAGGCCTTCCCAAAGAGCTCGGATTCGAGCTCGTCGAACCCCTCCGCATGCTCTTCAAAGACGAGGTTCGCAAGCTCGGGCTCCTGATGGAGGTGCCCCAGGCTTTCATCTCCCGACACCCGTTCCCGGGTCCCGGTCTCGCGGTGCGCGTGCTCGGCGACGTGTGCGCCCCCGACGCGCTCGACACCATCCGCATGGTTGACGAGATTTACATCAACGCCATCAAGGATGCCGGCTTGTACGATAAGATCTGGCAGGCGTTCGCGGTGTTCTTGCCGATCAAGTCGGTCGGGGTGCAGGGCGACCAGCGGACGCACTCGCACGTCGTCGGTTTGAGGGCGATCACGTCCTCCGACGGGATGACCGCGGACTGGTACCAGTTCGAGCCCAAGTTTCTGCAGGAGGTGAGCGGTAAGATCTGTAACCAGGTGAAGAACGTGAACAGGGTGGTGTACGACATCACGTCCAAGCCCCCGTCCACCGTGGAGTGGGAGTAAGAGCGTGAACGGAGCGTGGGTCGGGGGTAGGGTCGGGGAGAGAGTTTTGGAGAGTTCATCTGTTACGGGCGGGGTTGCGCAGAGATGTCTAGTAGGTAGCATTCGTCGATCTTTGTCGTAAAACGTTTGATTCCATTCGTATCGTTCGCTAACTCCCGACCACGCGCTCAAGGCTGATGCCGCGACCCATGGGAAAGTTTTCGCCACTTGCTGAGCTTCGAAGTGCAAAGTGCTGTTCCGTTGAACAGCCTGGGATACTCGGTCCACACCACACTTTGCACTTCATAGCACTTCATAGCATTGTACTAACAAGTGCCGAAAACAGTCGCGACATCAGCCTTGAACGCGGGTCGTCGTCGCGGGTCTTGATCGTATCGTTCGTTCACGCTTCGCCCCGAGGACGTCGCTCTTCGTATCGTTCACGTCACGTCACCCACACGGTCATACATCACCCCTTGATGGAGATGCGCCGCGCGTTCTTCCTCTTCTCCTGCCGGATCGTCTCCTTCTTCTTCGGCACGCGCACGATCAGCACACCGTTCTTCATCGTCGACTCGATCGCGCCGTCCTCGACGTCGTCCGGCAACTGAAAGTTCCGCTCGAACCGACCGAACGATCGGTTGTAAACCACGTACTTGGCCCCTGTGAACAAAAACACGACGTCACTTTAATTGCCCATACGTAAATAAAAATAAACGTACCGTCGGCTTCGCTCCCGCCGCGCTCCTCGTGCCTGTCCGCGCGCTCGTCCACGATGTGCAGCACGCGGTCGTCGTCCACGCTCACCTCCACCATGTCCTTGGACGCGCCGGGAATGTCCGCGGTGATGACGTATTCGCTTCGCTTGTCCACGATGTCGTACGGGAAGGCGAGGTGGTTGGGGAAAGTACCGACGGAGTCCTTGTGCCCGAAGGGCATCATCGCTGCGGGTGGGTAGAGTGAGGGAAGGCGGCGTTTGGTGACGCGCAGTGCTGGAGATGGAGATGAGATGGAGATGGAGATGGAGATGGAGATGCATTGGATTGAGAGATTGGATTGGATTGAGAGATTGGATTGGACTGAGAGGTTAGTGATAAAGTGGCGACTCACCGGCGAGGTCGTCGGTCATGGCGTTTGCGAGTTGGTCGACGAAGCTGAAGAGGTTCATCGGGCTGGATCCGCCCAGCTGCGACAGCTGCGTGCCTCGGGCGAGGGGACCGAGGCGGCGGAACGGAGTGCCCGGCGCCGGGGACTGCTGCTCGGCCTGCTTCTCGGTCTGTTGCTGCTGCTGCGCCTGCGGGTTTGGGGTAAAAGTTGGTGAAACGAGTTTGTCTTTCAGAATCCTTTCCAACTTTCGCGGTGGTTGGGTTTCAGTTTGCTGACTCGGATATCGGGCGAGCAACGACGGTTCGTCCGATGCGACGGAAAGAAGGTTGTGGAAAGTGGAAAGTGAAGGAGGCGCGTGCGGGAGGGAAGGTCGTGGATGCGGCGGGAAAGAGCGGGCATTCAGGTTGACGAGGAGAAGGCTTCACTGACAATGAGCCACGTGGTGCCGGATATCGTGCAGTCCAGGTACTCTACCTTTGTTTCCGCCTGCTTATCCGCGGCGGAGGCGCGCGCGTGGAGCCCGAAAGCCTTTTGGTGGTGGCGGCCGCCGAGGCGCGTGCGAAGGGAGCGTCCGGAGAGGAGGCGCGAGGCGACGAGGCGCGGCGCGGGGAAGGTCACGAGGAGGGCCATGACGTGTGTTGGGTGTGCGTTGAAGGAGATGGGTCACTGGCGTGCGTCGGTGTCGCGCGCGTGTACTTTGTGTCTCCGCTCGTATCGTATCGCCGCCCGATACGATGCGTCATCACCCGTCGGCCGTTCCGATGGGGAAGACACGGGACGTGACGACGATCGAGGGCTGACTGGACGTAACAGAGGTAATAACCAAAGCAAACGTCGCCTCCTTATCTTGACGCGGTCACAAACCGATGACGACCGACGACCCGCCCACGCCCGTCCCCGCGCCTCCGCCCGTCACGAACGGAGCCGCCGCGCCCAAACAGAAGAAGTCAACGTCCGGGAACTCCGACGGCGACGTCAACTGGTACCTCCCCGCGGTCTTCGGTCTCGTCGTCGGCGCGCTCGTGGTGTGCTCCAAGAGGGACAAAAAAGAGAGACGCGACGAGAAGGAGGAGAAAGGGCGCGTGTACATCAAGAGCGACGGCTCGCGCTTCGTCACTAACGGCGCCCCGAACGGCGGCGTCGCCAAGAAAGGGTTCAGGTTCAAGTGAGCGACACACGTGGTCGCCGCCCGTGGACCCGAACAACGACGCCCAGCGCCAAGGTAAAACGAGGTGACGTGTGATAAGTTAGCTCGAGGAGCTCAATAACAGTTACTCAGTCTCTCATCACGCGGCGGCGTCGGACGGCCGCGGCGACGGCAGCTCCTGGAACACAGAGTCCGGCGAGTCCGGCGCCACCTCCTCTATGCGCGCCAGGAACGCGTTCCCGCCCTTGTGACCCTTCGCGCCCTTCCCGCCGCCGTTCCCCCCCTTCGCCCCCTTCTTCCCCCCTCCGAAACACGAGCAGCACCCGCCGCCCTCCTTCTTCGCCTTCGCCTTGTCCGTCTTCCGTTTCTCCTTCTTCAGAGCCTTGATCTCGCTGTCCAACGACTTCCCGTCGGTGCCGTCCACGCTCAGCGTACCCTCGCGCTCGACGAACTCCTCCGCCAGCGCCATCATACCGCGCTTGCTCGCGGGTGAACGAATACTCCCCTGCCGGAGCGGGCTGGCTGGAGCGTCGCCGTCCGCGGTCAACCCACCCGCGCCGCCGCCCCTCAGCGATCGACCCGCCGGTGTCACCGCGCCGGAGGAGCCCGTGTCGATCGTCAGCTCGTTCGACACCTTGCCGTCGTTCCAGCTCCCGCGTTTTTTCCTCGATCCACCAAACGCTTTTGAGCCGAGTCCTCGCGTGTACCCTTTCGCCGGGTAAAATTGAAACTCCATCTCCAGCCGTCCACTGGCGCACTCCGCGATTTCCTCGTTGATCTTCAGCGTCTTGGTGTACGCCTGCCCGGGGGCTGGGGGTAGGTCTTTGATCCGCAGCAGCAGCGGGTTCAGGTCCACCTTGACCTTGCCCATGTAGTCGCGGATGCCGTACGGGTCGCGGTCCCAAACCTCGCACTCGAGCTTCCGGTTATCGAACACGTCGTCCACCGAAACGATGAAGTCGAACGTCTCGTCCCACACCGGGTGCAAAGTCTCGTACTTGACTCTGTAAACAAAACACGACGTCAGTCTAATCGCCCATACGAAGATTAAAAAGTACACTTACGAACTCTTGTGGATCTGACGCCCAAAGCCGCAGCGGACGAACGGGTCGCTGTACCCGTTCGCGTCGCGCGATACCAAGTTCGTGGCTCTCAACAGCTTACAGTGCAGGACGCCGCAGAAATCCTCCACGTCGAAGGACTTTTCATTTTCAGTCGTGTGAAGAGTCTCCAAGTCGGTCTCGGTGACGCCCGCGAGTCGCGTCATTCGCTTCTCCTCGAGCTCCGGATCGTCGTCCAGCGGGATGAACTCGCACGCGTACGTCAGCTTGGGCATGTTCTCGGGGTTCACGCTGGAGAACGCGCTGAGCATCTTGCCACCGACGCTCTTCGTCTTTTTCAACGGCACCTGTAAAATAAACACGGCGTCAGTCCAATTGCCTATACGTAAATAAAAATAAACTCACCGTCTCCTCAAGCTTTACGTTCGGAGAATCGTACAGCTGTCCGACTTCAAACTTGACACGTCCCATGACCGACATGGCAGACTTGGCCAGCGATTTCTCACCCTTCCAGCTGTTAGCCTGCTTATCAGTGCGCAGCGCTTTGACGCTGTCTTTGCCGCCCGCCACCTTGACGTCGGCGGCGTTGAAGTCGCCGTCGGATGCCGATCCGGAGTCGGAATCTGAATCCGATTCGTATCGTCTCTTTGATCGTCTGGCCGCCAGCGTCATCGTGCGCTTCAAGGACCCCATGGACGGCCCCACGATGGCGTCCGTGTCCACGACGCACATGTTCAGCACGGTGTTCCGCGCGTCCCGCACGAACACCTCGAACGTCTCCTCCCATTGCGGGTCCTCCCCCGATTGGCGCCAGGAGGACGTGACCTGTGAATGAATCAATCGTCAGTGAAATTGCCCGTATGAGAATTAAGTCAAACTTACCCGAGTCGTCTTTGGAGCTCCGAACTCGCCGTCGATCGCGACAATCTCCACCGCGGGCGTCGCCTTGGTGCTGAACACGCTGCCGCCGAGCGCGTTCCCTTTGCTCATGTTCGTGCCTCTTTTGATGGTGATGCGCACGATACCCGCGCGTGCCGTGCATCGAGCGCCTTGGTCCTCGGTGATTTGAATGTCCAAACGGTTCGGCCAAGTCATGAGTTTCGTGAGGACGTTCTTGATGAGGTTCATCAACAGCCGCTCCACGACTGGGAACTTGGTGATGTCTCCGCCGATCAAGCGTAGGTCGAGGTCGATCTTGGGTTTGCCGATGAACGCGACCTGCATGTCGGAGAACGCGGGCCACCAGTCGCACAGCGGCCCGAAGACGATTCTCACCGTCCCGAAGGCTTCCAGTTTATCGATCGCGATTGGTAGCACCATGCCGAGTAACGAGACGTCCAGCTGCACCTCCGGTTCCTTGGCGACCCACTTGAACTCGATGTCTAGGCCGACCTCGTTCGGGACGTCGTCGACGCACGCGACGGACGCGAACACGAGGGGCTCCGTGCCGAGCGTGAATTTAGAAAAGTGTAAATTCCTGATTGGACTGCCCTGCACGAGCTTGTTTAAGATGGGTTCCACGGCGTCCACGACCGAGTTGGAGATGGCGCGGTTGAGGAAAGGCCACCACTGCTGCGCCGCGCGGTTGAGCCACGGCACGCGGTCCTTCTCCGGGAACGTGATCCACTTCGGGAGCATGCCGCATATCTTCGCGAGGTTCGCCTGGGTCAGGATGGACTGGTCGTACGTCTCGTCGTTCAAGGCGCGGATGACGTGCGCGGTGGTGGAAAACCGCTCCTGCTTGGGCGGGCGAAACGACCGGATCTTCCTGTGGACGCGAGGCGCGGGGAGGCGAGGGACGGACGGGTGAGCGGGAGAGGTGGACCCGGAAGCGGTCGTCATGAATCACGGTTTGCGGAATAATCGTGCGATCGAACGCGACAAAATCGGCGCGGGCGCGTACCATCCGAGCCAGAACGCCACAAAGGCGACGGCGTAGACGAACGTCGCCATGCCCAGCGTCTCCGCGTTGAGCAGGGACCCGAACATGGCCACCCAGTCGGGGTTGACAGCGGACGCCGTTGCGCCCTTCGCCATCATCGTGCCGCCCCCAAAAACACCACGTTTTTCCGGCACCGTATCTTCCAAGCGTCGTTTTTAGATCCTATTTCCTATTTCCATCAAAACCCAACCGTGCACGCATACAAACTCGTCAGTAAATCTAACCCTAAATAGATATATTACACCAGCAACATAATCACTCACGGCCTGTCCCCGACGCCCCCCGCGAAGTCGTGCACCACCCCGCACACCTCCCTCGCCAGCTCACTCGCCCCAACCTCCGTCGCCGCCTCAGCGTACACCCTCACGACGTCCTCCGTCCCACTCGGCCGCGCGAAAGCCCTCGCGTCCGCCCCATACTTGGCAACAGCCGCGTCGATCGCCGTTTGCATCCCTGTATACACCAAATACACGCGTCGGTCAGTCGAATTGCCCGTACGCATACGAAAATAAACTCACCATTCGGAGTAACAGCGATCCGTTCCGCGTTTGTAGTCGTGATGACCGCCCGGTCTTTCACCATGACCTTGACCTGCTTCGAGGGTAAGTCTTTGTACATCTCCCCCCACTCGTCAAGGCCCCATCCTTTGGCTAACAAAATCGCCTCGACGACGAGGATCCCCGACAAGGCGTCGCCGACCGCGGGGTTGATGGCCTCGGTCATGGCTTTCATTTCCTTCAGCGCGGCGCACTGATCGCTCTCCTCGCCGTCGCCTTCGTCGCTGGACGCCATCGCGATGGCGTCGTCGAGGCGCGTCAGGGTTTGGTCGGAGAACACGGCGGTTCCGTGTCCGTTCGCCTCGAAGTACACCCCCACGTCGAACTTCTCCGCCTCGGGGTGTAGGAATTTGACCCCGGTGGCGGTGCAAGCTACTTGCAAACCCAATGTATCCCGGACGTACGCGGTGGACGCGCCGTTGGCGTAGGCGGTCTGCACGACGCCCACGCGCAGCGGCGGGTCGAACGCGTCCGGCACGCATCGTTTCAACAGGTCCGCCACGCGCGTCGCCATCAGCGCCGCGATCTTATCGCCGTCGAAGAGCTCGACTTGAGAGTCGTCATTAGATTCATCAGATTCGCCTTTTCGCGCCGTGTTAATCTTGCGAAAGTAGACGAGCCTGTCGGCGTCGCCGTCGACGCTGACGCACCGCGCGTCGGCCCCGACGCCGTCGAAGCCGCCGTGCACCGGGCACGTCTTCTCCTTCTGGACGAAATCCGCGCCCACCTCGTTGTTCAGCGACCCGGGCCGCCCGTACTTGTAATTTCGGGGATCCAACGTCAACACGCAGTCCGCCCCGAGCGCGGTGCGTAAGGGCGCGAGCTTAGCGGCGCCCACGCCGTTCGCGCAGTCCACGACGATGGTACTCGCATCGTGCGTACCTCCTGCGACTCCTTGTACCATGTTTCCGAACCCACGCGCGAGCCTGGCGAAGTAATCAGATTCGTCGCACGGTAGGTTCCGATAGGATGCGTAGACGACGTAGTGGAGTTGCGGTGTGGTCATGAGACCGCAGTCGGTGACCTCCGCTCCGATGGCCTCCGCGCCCGCCTTGGCGGCCGCCGCGAGGGTCGGGCCGGTGGGTCGGGTATCCCTCGCGAGGAAGACGTGCGGCGGCGGGGGTGTCGGTGCGTGCGGTGGGGGATGGTTGTGTTGTGGGAGGTGCGCCTCGGCGGGTGTCTGCGCGAGCTCGATCGCGGCTCGTAGCGCGTCGTGGGTGGGCGCGTTGGCGATCGCCTCCGCGTGGCGCTCCCACGCGACGGGGAGCATCCCGCCGTCGCAGTCCACGAGCTTGACGCCGTTGTCGCGTTCGGGGTTATGGCTGGCGGTCACCACCATCCCGGTCGCCCTGCCGGTGACGGACGATCGTATCGCGGCGACCGCGCCGCAGCGGAACACGGTGGACGCGAGGACATCGCCGATTGTGCGGAAGCCGGCGGTGCCGTAGGAGAAGTGGATCGGTGCGCCGTCGGGGGAGGTGGGTATCGGATACGCATCGCTCGCGGCGACGAAGGCGTCGACGTCCATGGCGACGACGGGTGTCCGCTCTCGGGTGCGACGGTGAAAGTGAACGTGATGCACAGAGAGGACTTGCAATGCACACGAGAAACTCATTCGGGACACAGGTGACTCGGTCAGAAGATGAACTTGTTAACCCATATTAGCCAATTCTCTGAGTGACGCACACTGGGAAATTTCCGAAAACCCCGAAGTAAGTTTTGGTTCCCAATGAAAGTCGAAGCGGCCAAAAGCCGAAAGATTGCCGTCGGCCATCCCTCTTTACAAGTAGCCGGAACGCGCGTCTCGACCCTTCCGTTACCAAGCAATATGCCTGCTGCTCTCCCCACCGTCGCGGTGCAGGGCTCCGCTGCCACCGTTCAGCTCCCCGAGGTCTTCCTGTCCCCGATCCGTCCGGACATCGTCAACGCCGTTCACACCGGCCTGAACAAGAACAACCGCCAGGCGTACGCCGTGAACAAGCTCGCCGGTCACAACACCGCCGCCGAGTCCTGGGGTACCGG
>Ga0302114_10002254_pt1 | contig 12456 bp, 15 predicted proteins | sample AG5_Surface_MG_FD_203107 | JGI IMG/M metagenome (GOLD analysis project Ga0302114, IMG submission 203107) | Marine microbial communities from Western Arctic Ocean, Canada - AG5_Surface | ecosystem: Environmental > Aquatic > Marine > Oceanic | place: Canada: Western Arctic Ocean | collected...
AACCTTGTGAGGTGAGTGCGACAACCGTGAGCGAAGCGAGCCTCAACACGCAACAACACAATTAATTCTAGGCAGCGGCTTTGCGCTCCAAACTAACACACAACGATTAAACGCAGCTTTAGATCGAGCAGCATGGGGATTGGGAACGACGACGAAAATTGTGGATGGCTATCCGCGAACTACATAAAGAGACAGTTAAGAGGAGTTTTGCTGGTTCGGCTCGAGAAGCACATGACAGTGTGTGAATCTGGAATCGACGTTTTCGATAACATTTGGGAAGGAGTGGTGGAAGGAATAGCAACGGGAGTTGGAAAACTCGGGTCCATTATTGGGTGTTGTTACGATTGCGAGTACACGGTTAGGGAAGGGGCTGTTAGGCGAATTGGGAGAGATGGGGGGGGGAACGGAAACGACAGTAGACCCACGATGAAGCGCAAATCAAATACATTTCTCAGCTAACTTTTCTTTAACCTATGCTCTTATTTTTAAATGTTCTGGCTAACATCGTTCCCGCGACCACCAACGCGCCCAGCCCAGCACTGAGTAGGAGTAGCTCTCCGTGTTCCTCCATGAAGCTTCTTGGAGAGTCAGGGTCTTTGAATTCTACTTTCTTTCCCTCCTCCTCCTTCTCCTCTTTCTCAACTCTCCTCTCTTTAACCACTTTCTTCTTAGCGTGAACCTCCTTCCTGTCCTCTTTGTGCTTATCCCTTCGCTTTTCCTTGTTACTTATGTCGTTGTCGTTGTTTTTCTTCTCCTCCCCATTGCTGCAACTGCTACTGTTGCTATTACTGTTCCTGTTATTTTTGGGATTCTTCTTCGCGGGGGAATCGCCACTACTCCCGCCGCCAAACATGGCCCTTGCGCGTTTCTTTTCCTTCTTCTGCTCCGCAGAGAGTCTCGCGCTGTACCCTTTCAAGTACTTTTGCAGTTGTCTGCCGAAGCTCTTCTCCAAACTCGCTCTCTCGTCGTCGCTCCAATTTTCATTAAGCTTGTTTTTCGCATCCGCTTCGGCGTCCAACCCCGAACTGATTACTGCGCCGAGCGAAGAAGGTGCCAATCAAATTAGTGGGTTAGTTTAGTAGTGGATGTAGCCATTACATTATGTTTGTAGCAATTTCGCGGGATTCATCGCGAGTATGCTCGTCTTCCTCAAGGCTCGCTCGCTCGCTCGCTCACTCACCTGCTTCTGCCGTTCGCAACGTCTTTAATCCGTACTGCCAGTCACCCATTCCCTCGCCTAGCCCACGAGCAAGCTGCAGCAAAGCCTTCAGCTTCCACTCGCCGAAAAGTTTGATGTCGGTTAGCTTGTACTTTTTCAAAAGCAAGGCTCGCACCTTGCCATGCCTCTTGTTTCCCACAGCATCGATCAGCATAACAGAGTTGCCACCACATTGGATTGCCTGCGCCGAGCGAAGCGCCGAGCGAAGCGAGGCGCATTTTTAATGAATCAAGAGCAAAACGAGTGAAGCGGGTCAAAAGAATTGGGTGGGTTAGTTTGTTGTGGATGTCGCTGTCTTGTAGCCATTTCGCGGAAGTTAATTGCGAGTATGCTCGTCTTCATCAAGGTTCGCTCGCTTCGCTCGCTCACCTGTTGCGCAAATATCCGCTGACCCTCAACAGTGTCAGCCCCCTTCCCATTCTGCGAGCCGAGCGAAGTAATTTTTAGTTTAGTAGTGGATGCAATTCATCGCTCGCTCGCTCACTCACTCACCTCCTTCGCAGCTGGATCCATCCCATCCAAGCATTTTAGAGCGCACATCGAACTGTTGTTCAGCATTGCAACCATTCCCTCCAACATTCCACACCGCAAATGGTTGCACTGCACCAGTTGCATTTTGAAGCAAGAGCAAAACGAGCGAGCCAAACGAATTGATTGGGTTAGTTAGTAGTGGATGTAGCCATTATGTCTGTAGCCATTTCGCGGGAATCATCCCGAGTATGCTCGTCTTCATCAAAGCTCGCTATCTTCGCTCGCTCACCTCCAACTCATCTGTGCTAATCAGGTTCATTATGTACAGCCCAGCCTCGTAAATTTTGAAAGCGGAATGAAATTCCCCACGGGAGAACAGGGGAGTTGCGAGTGATCGGTACATGTTCGCGCGGTCGATTTTTTGAGCTGCGCCGGTGCCGAGCGGAGCGAGGCGCATTTTAAATGAAGGTATGAGCGAAAGAGTAGGTTAGATTTAGTTGTTGTTGTGGCTCGTGCTCGTACTATCGCTATCGTCTTCCTCAAGGCTCGCTCGCTTCGCTCACACACACCTGGATTGAGAACTGTTACCGAGGGTGGAGTGATTGGGTTAAGGTGGTTTGCAGGGCAAGAAATAGTTACATACGAATTGTTGGCCAACCGCCACGAGTGGACTGTGACCCTGACCATGGTAGTGGAAAAGTTGTTTGTTGTGGAGGTTGAGGACATGTCGACAGTGTCAACCACACCCCAGCCAACCCCTCGCAGCTGAGAAGAAGGGGTGAAAGTCACGTGTGTGCCGGCTTTGAGCTGCATTGGAACTATTCTGGACGTCTCCGGTGAGATGTATAGCTTTGGTGAGTTGCCTCCTGCCAGTTTCCAGTTGTGCAACGACAGCTCCACAGAACGGTACTCAGGAAGGAACTTGGGAGTCCTTGGTGCCAAGGGAACAAGAGCGTCACCATAGGGCGTGTGGTAGATCACGTCCGCCACAGAAATCATTACTCTTCTTTTATGTTGTTTAACTCTCAGAAGTGCAGGTTGTGTGGTAAGAAGCGAAACAAAACAGCTGAGGTTAGGTTAAAATTTTCTCCATTCAGGGTCATAAAAAAAATTGTTTCCGGACAAACAAGCAAACTTGTCGTTCCAGTAACAAACCGTATCTTTTCGTCTACACCTGTTGTGCTACACCTAGACGTTACGTTTCCTCAGTGACACCGAACAAAACAGCTGAAAAGAGAAATAAGTCGAAATCTAAAATGGCCCTATAATTGATACAGACACATACCGCATGACCCTCTCTTACACAACCTCCAATCTGGTGTCAGGGCTATTCTTGGCCACTGCACTTTCACTGCACGGCCTCAAGAAGAAGAAGCTCTCCCCCTCTGGAGCTGCAGCTGCTTTCACAGTGGGTTTTTTGTCTTTTGCGTCTTCTAAGAAGTCTGGAATTATCCTCATTATGTTCTACTACCTTGGTTCGAAGGCAACGAAGGTTGGGGCGAAAAAGAAAGAACTTCTCGACATTTCCACAACCCAATCATCTGTTCGTGGTGCTGAGCAAGTATTTTGTTGCTCGTTGCTTGCAACGATTTGTGCAGTCCTGTCAACATTTGTTTTTCCTACTCATTCCGTCGAGCTCTGGCACGCTCAAGTCGCCCACTATTCTTGTTGTCTCGCGGATACTCTCGCTTCTGAACTCGGCATGCTTTCGAAGTCCGCGCACCTAATAATCCCCCCCTTTAGAGCAGTTCCCAAGGGAACGAATGGTGGAGTTTCTCTCTACGGATTTGTGGTATCTGTTGTTGGAGGTGGGATGATTGGCACGGTGGCGGGGTTTTCGGAAAAATATGAGAGCGAAGCTTCCTTTTCCCTCAGCTCCGAAGCAACCTCTCGTTATGTTCTGACGAGCACGATCTTTGGCGCGATCGTTGGCCTCTTTGGTTCTGTCGTAGATTCGGTTTTAGGCGCCACGTGTCAAACGACCTACTTCGACGTTGCCAAGAAGCAAATAGTGCGAGGAAATAGAAGCAACGCCCAAAACATAAAACACATCTCTGGGCTCGATATATTATCCAACGCGACAGTCAATTTGGTCAGTGTAGCGTTAACCATGGTGTGTGGAATTGTAATTGGAAGTCGACTCTTTCCCCCGCTATAGATGTTTGATGTTTAAAAAAAAGGTCAATTTTCCAAACAACCAATGCATTACAAAATTAGGCCATGGCACCGCTGCCTTGAGCAGACAAATCCCCTTTATTTCCGCTTCCGCCACTCATCATGCCCCTCAACATTGCCACGTAAATTCCCATTCCAATGCAGCCCCCCATCGTGACGAAGAGGAAGAAGCCTTGCACGCCAGTTATGCTCGAGTCCTCGCTGACCAGGTACGCTTCGCGACTGTCCTTGAGATGAATCGTTCCGGTCTGGCTGTCCAACGACCCGTCGCTGATCGCATCGATGAAGTCACACGTCTGCTCATCCAGTACTTCCTGAGCAGAAGTCAACTCGATGTCTGCCATGTTGGAGACGCACCTCCCGGACATTGCGAACATGTTCGTGCACAGCTCGTTGACGGTATTCGCATCGTTGTAATCCTCCTCGTTGCCCCAGGTGTCAATTGAGAAGTCAAATCCCAAACTGGACAACGCCTCAGCGTACATAGCACTCTCCAGGCAGGACATGCACACGTTGTCCGACCAGAACTTCGAGATGTAATCCTGATCGAGCATCGTGCCAGTTGCAGAATAGAATGTCTTGCCGGAGATCTCGTTGTTGCAGTCTTCGTCGGAAAAGACTCCGATTGTGATCTGGGGGTGGGGTTGGGGATGGGATTGTGGGTGTTAGTGAGTGCAAACCTAGTTGGGCACAAAATAAAGCTCACCTTCTCGCCATCGATGCAGGTCGGCCCAGTGAAATAATCAGTGTCTTCCACCTCTTGGCACTCCAAATAATCCTCAATGGAAACGAATGCGTTAGCATCGTCGCCGCCATTATCATTTTCTCCATCTTCACAGACCGCTGCACAAGAAGCACAGAAATTAGACGCAGTCCCAGCATCATTGAGCTCAACACAATCATCGCAAGTTTCGCAGTAAAACTCCGTAACGGATTCGCGGTAGTCAGTGCGAGCTTCAATGTAGTCAGCCATGCTCATTACAATTTCTGCAGAGATGTGTTTGTTAGTTAAGTTAGTAGAGGCAAGGCAAAGCCAAAGACTGAGTGAAAAAATGAGACTCACCTCCACACTTGTCGGAAGAAGATGGTGATGATTGCTTCGCCTTGGAACAGCTGGGACAAAGGTTCACGGCAACGTAGTGCTCAGTGAGGAAGTGAGAGCCTTCACCATCATAGTCCGTGTTGTAGACCCGCTTCGCAGAGCAACCAGCATAACCAAGAAAATATCCAGAGAGATCAGCTTCGCCATACACGACGTCATCAGTGGCATCGTCGTAAGCCAGCTCACGTTTACTCATCACATCAATTGGCGTCGCTGAGAGAAGGGAGGATGTGGCAAGGGCAAGGAGAAGCTGTGATAACATAGAAATTAGTAATGAATTTTGTGTGAGGCGTGTATCCACTTACGGTTGGATATTGCTGCATCGTTGAGACAGACAAATAACACAGATTGAGTGGCTGCCGTAATTATATGACAGGAACGTGGCAAAATTACGTGGACAAAGTGATAGAAAAAATGACAAAAATATTATCGCGTCTCCTACATTTCCTTATATGCGTTTTCTCGTTTCAGCACTCATTGCCAATGGGGTTGCAGGAAATGCCGGAGCTGCAGCTGCAATTTCCCCACATTTTCTCCAACGTGAACTCGCCGACGACAATGGTTATGGAAATTATAAAGCCATTGCATCTTATAGTGTGAAATTCCAGGGTTGCTCGTTTGACTCTTGGCTTGATGAGGATGGCGCCTTTGTCATTAAACGGTTCGTTCGAGCGCGAATGTGTCCCGCTTCCGAGTGCAGGGGCCTGAAGACTTATGGGTGCAAATCAGACTATGCTGATCTGATTGTTCCCCTTGAGGATTTCCTAAACGCGCAAGAGGAGTATTTGGCGAATCAGAAGGGTGAGCGAGGCACATACACAACCAAAACTAAAATCCACATCTTGTCACTACTCACCCAACACAACCTCCCACCTTCCAACACCAACCATCACAATTTTCACAGCAACCTATTGCGCCAATATTTTGACCGAGTGCCAAGCAGGCTATTACGCCACAACTTATGACGACGAAGACACTTGTTACGCTGCAGAGGGAGGAACAACTTGCACTAGTTCGGACATTATCGACATTACTGAGTACTATGGTTGTGCGGAGTACGAGCCGGAGGACGACACCTATTCTGTCGACAGCGACGGGAACGCTGTCGTTTTTTACCTTGGCCCGAGGTGCAGCAGCTCCGGGGGGAAGATCACAATGGGCCTTTTCCTTGATGAAACCTGCACCGTGCCGTCTTCGAGTGTCACGTTCTCAATGCTGGCTGGTGGGAGCCTCCCCAATGCTCAGACCTCTCTCGTCCGCCAGGACTGCATGGACTGCACCGAGCCCACCAGCGACAACAACAACAATGCTGGCGACGACCAGGATGATGCCGACGCGGCAGTGGAGTTCTGCGAGTACGTGTACGAGGTCGCAGCAAAGTGCGAATCCCTGCTCACCACTGATCTGGGCTGCAGTAGTAGTGCCAACGGTGATGACGGAGGTGGAGGTGATGATGGAGGTGGAGGTTATTGCACGGATGCTTGCGACTTCTTGGCCATGCAGAGCGTCAAGAACAGCAACGGGAGCTACAACGTCAACTTGCTGAAGAGCGGGAGCCCAGCGGCGGGGGCGTTTTGCGGGATCTTTGGGGCGTTGCTCGTTTGTTTGATTGGTTACGCCTACTTTTTGAGGTCGAAGGGACCGGTGATCAATCTGGAGTAATGAGGGTTGATTTGTAAATAAGATTTTGGTTCAATTATAATTGGAAACTACTATTTTTTGGGCTACGATTTTGTGCGCCATGGCCGCTGCTGAAAACCCCCCGTCAATGTTGACAACGGCCACGCCGGGGGCGCAGCTGTTGAGCATTGTTAGGAGTGCTGCAACTGCACCGAGCGGAGTGCCGAGCGGAGCGCCGAGCGGAGCGAGGCGCATGATACAGTTAGCAAAGTTAAGTAGTGGGCGGTCATTTCGCGCACTTCATTTGCTCGCTTCGCTCGCTCACCTCCGTTGAAACTCGCACCATAACCGATGCTGGTAGGCACAGCAACAACAGGGGATTTGATCAAACCAGCTACTACGCTCGGCAGCGCTCCGTCCATGCCTGCACACACTATCACGCACTGAACAGAATCGTCTGTTAAAGTGGGAAGCGCATTCAAAATCCTGTGAAGACCCGCAACTCCGCAGTCGAAAACCCGCGTCGTCTTAACGTTAGACTGCGCCGAGCGAAGTGAGGTGCATTACATTATTAGTTGTTGGTGCTCGTGCTCGTTCTCGTTCTCGTCTTCCACAAGTCTTGCGAGCTGTGAGCGAAGCGAGCCAGCAACACCATACACTAGTTGTGACTATAGAGCTGTGAGCAAAGCGAGCCAGCAACATTTCACTAGTTGTGACTAGCTCGCTTCGCTTCGCTTTGCTTCGCTTCGCTTTGCTTCGCTCACCGCTTCCAAAATTGCTATAGCCTCTTCCGCGACCGGAATGTCGGTTGTTCCAGCGGTGACCACGCACACGTGGGATAATTGAGGGGCAGCGGGCGTATCACAAGGAAGTGGCGGTGGTTTCAGCACAACAACATTCGCAACTTTATTGTAAGTTAGCGAATAGTTGTTTTTATCAAAACTGCATTCGACGCCGTTTCCCTCTTCTACCTCCAGCATCTCATTCCACAATTCCTCATTGACACGCGTAGCCAGGATGGGGTGATGGACCTCGTCAAGAATGTCTGAAACCATCATCGACTTCAAAATCGATATGATTTCACCTGGCTTCTTTGTCTCACCAAACACAACCTCTGGAAAGTTGGTACGCGATTTTCTATTGTGGTCTATTCTGGCAAATACGTTATTGGTGTTGTTGGTTAGGTTTTGGGTTGTGAAAGCTGCTCTTTTTGCTGATCTTTTTGCTGCTGGAAGAAGTCCTTTGCTACCATTTCCAGCACATTGACTGAGCTTCATTCTAAACATGTTGTGCTCAAATACGATTGAGAGCTGAGTACGATTTGAGAGTGCGTGCGTAAAGAGTAACTTTAAATCTATTTGGAAATTTAACGCATGTTCGTATACACATAACATTGACTCTACTTATGCGACAAGCCAACCAACTGTAACAAAAATCTCCTCCAACACAAGCATTGCTTCCGACATCAAGGGAAATATTCCTTTGCCCGACATCAAGTTTCTTGCCACCAATATTCCATAGATGTCCCAGCAGCATATTCCCCCAAATTCATCGTCCTCTGACCGCAGAAAATCTCTCAATACATTCACACAGTCTTTTGCCTGCAACAGTTGTTCCGCGGCGTTCTCCCCCCTCTATTCCTTCTCCTCATGTGAACACCAGGTTTGCACCATTTGCATTGACACAGCCAATTCACAACCACAACCACAAACCGTGCCTTTCTCCCTGATTCAAGCAAATAAAGCAAATGAAATATCAACGAGAAAAGGTCGCACAACATCTGTCAAAATCTCCCACTCCCCCGACCACAAAAATGTCATGGAGGACGTTGGCACGTTTTGGGAGGAGGCGAGATCCCAGTCTGAAGATCCTTCCCAGTCTCAGTCCCAATCCCAAGAATCCCACCCATATCCCACGTCCCTAACTTACAAGTTTGACGCTGTCACATCAAACCCCAATCAATCTCCGGATCCCAATCCAGATCCCAATCCCAACCCGAATCTCATAATTCCTCAACCATACGCCTCCAAACCCCTTCTTTTCTGCCCTTCCTGCAACGTGCAGTCCTCCACAGTGTGGCGGGAAATATCCGACTTGCTAATTCAGGACGGTAGGAAGATCGCTGATAACATGCAGAGGTTTATTGACGAGTGCGACGCCAAATCCAATTCCAAATCCGACAGCACCATTCATGCTAGCGATAACAATAACAATAGCAATAGCAATAACAATAACAATAACAATAACAATAACGACGACGAGGAGGAGGGCAAGACAGATAAAGATAAGGACTCGAACAAGATGGACGAGGAGGGGGAGGGGGGGTCGAAAAAGGAGTACAAATTCACCGCCTCTGCGGCGGGGGCACGCATTGTCCAGCGAAATCACAGTGGTGGGCGGATTATGTTCTTCAAAAACCAAGATTCAGACTCCCAATCCTTCTCAACCAATTCCAACTCCAACTCCAATTCAAATTCCATTCTTCGGCACCCATCGAAAAAAAGAATTTTCCCCTTCAACCGTCGAACGGGCCCCCACCCTTCTCAAACCCAAACCCAAACCCAGAATAAAGAGTCCCAGTCGCAAACACGCATTACAGCAACAGCTCCCACCCTCTTTGACTACTCCTCCCAGCTCTCGAACAGTAGCCAAACCAATAAGCCACTTCCTCCACCCCCCAAAATCAATCTCCCCGACACACATCCAAAAAAGACAAAGCCGAAACCGAAGCCGAAACCGAAAACGAAACCACAACCACAGCCCAAAAAGAAACAAAAGTTGCAAGAAGAAGATCAACTCGGAGAAGACAAAAACTCGTCGTCACAAACCTCATCAAAGGTTTCGAGCCTCTCTCAATCCCAACTGTCCCAGCAATTATCTCAGCAGTCCAAGCAATCAAAATCTTCTTCCCCGTCCCCGATTGAAAAAACTTCCCAAACACTAAGCTCGCAATCAAGTGCGATCCCGCCACGACGGAGCGCAGTAAAAAACCGAAACCCACCCCCACAACCACCACCTTCACAGGCGAGCCAAACCTCGCAGGCGGCGAGCTCGCAATCGAGTTTGTTTCCCTTACCGAGGAGAACCTCTCCTAATAAGCGGAAGCAGAGCAGTGAGAGTGCGAGTCACTCGGAGGACGATTTTGACTACAGCGAGAACGTTGCGACAATGGCGTCAGCCCTCGTGGACCCAAGCTTGAAACTCGATGCAGGTGGGGGCGATAATAATAATAATAATGTATCTCAGCAAAGAACCCAATCCCAATCCTCGGACGACACGGCGTTGTTAACAACGCCGAACGTGTTCAAGAAATCCTCCGGGCCCCCAAAAATCGAACCGGAACAACCAACGATCGGCTGTTTTGTCTTGATTAATTACGAGGGCGTGGGAATGATGAGAGGCGAGGTGACAAACATTTCCACCCTTCTCAACTCTTCCCAGCTCTCCAGCCCGATCACCACCCTCACCATCCGCTTTCCTCTCGACGATTGCAGCGAAGAAATCGAGTGGCCCTTCACGCAGCCTAACGAGAGGGTCATCAGCAGGGAGGAGTTCGACGCGTTTGTCGATCCCTTGATCCAGGCCACGCAGCACAGCCAGTTTGAGGTTGATGACAATGCTATTGACTCTGACGAAGACAAGGTTAACACCTCGTCCGAATCACAGCACTCAAAGTTTGTCCGTCAGAACAAGACCTTGAACGACTCTGCAAACCCCCACAACCACAACAGCAAGCAGCTCCACACAGGTTTGACGAACGACGACGATGAAATAGAGGAGAACAGCAGTAGGAGCACACAAGGCACAGCCCATTCGTCATCAAACCTATCCTCCGAGCTAATGAACTCCTCAACATTCAATGCGCACCTCAAGCGGATTATTGGCTCCCCGAACTCCCAATCATTGGCTTTATCCCAAACCCAAACCCAAACCCCAACCCAAACCCAAACTCAGCCCAAAAGCGTTGAATTCAGGGGGGTCAAGAAGTTGTTTGCCACCAGGTGAGCGAGCGAACGAGCGGAAATGGCTACAACCACCCACAATCACTACAAACTAACCCACTCAACTCTTTTGACTCGCTCGGCCAGCGCAAGCAGCGCAACCACCCCGACACACTATCCCAACAACATGTTCATGAGCGGAAATGGAAATAGAACCCCAGCCAGCGATGCTCGGAGCGACGTCAGCGAGGCTCCGACTGTGCTGTTTAGTGCGCAGACCCAGAATATCGGCTCAGATTTGACGCTGACTGCTACCACCCCCAACCTCAAGCGGCTCAAAAACGTCGAGGAAGAAGACGAGCACGAGCACGACTCGGTCTCGTACGTCGAGGACAGCTACGTTCCCGAATCGAACTACGGTATTCACCAACAATCGATCCGTAGCAGCGTCGGCAGTAATAGCAATAGCAATAGCAACCATAATAACAACAATTCCCAGAGCTACGTTGAAGACTCCTACGTCCCCGAGACTTGCTTTGAGAGTGAGCTCGAGTTGGACAACGACAACGACAACGACAACGATGAACATGACACCAGCCAAAATGTCAAACACCGGTTTATGTCCCTAGGATCGTTGGCAACAGGGGCTACTGGGACGTGCGGATCGATCAACTCGAACTCGCAGGAGACAAACTCGCAGGAAACAAATAATTCCTACTCCTCCTCCCAAACCCCTTCACACCAACCTCGCTCTTCCTCGCAATTTTCATCAAATACAAATACCACCAAAACCCCAATCACCAACCTTTACACTCTGGTCAAGTCGCAGCACTTATTCAGCCCAGCAGAACTCAGTACAATGGTGACTAACTTTGAGGAGCAATTATCGGAGGAGGCTGATGGAGGTGATGAGGAAGGGGAGAGTGATATGAGCGAAACGCCGCAATCGGCGAAGAAGAAGGAGAAGAAGAGCACCTACGGGGAACTGCTTGAGAAGTTCAAGCTGGCGCAGCAGGCGTTGAGAGAGAAACTGCAGCGAGAGATGGAGGATAAAATGCTGATGGAGAGCGACGATGATGATGATGATGATGATGCTGATGATGACAACGAGGAGCGACAACAACAACAAATGTCAGAACGACAGGAATTCTCGTTCATGCCTTCCACCAGCCAACTCGAGCGTCTCGGAGCGACCCCGAAGACGACAACTACTACTGTGGAGGTGAACAACCTAGATGACTACATTAATTCTACAACCATAACCATAACAGCAGAGAAACCAATAATCTACATAGACCGCAACTCACCCCGAGGAGTAACCCTAGCAGAGAGTCTCCACCCTCTGAGCGACAGCTGCATGGCCGTATCCGCAATTTCTCCTCGGGGGGGAATTCCCACAGGTGAGTGAGCGAAGCCAGCGAGCCTTGAGGAAGGAGAGAATATGAGCCACTGCCAATTACATTCGTTTTGCTCACTAGCCCCCCCCTGCTCCATTAAAAATTCGCCTCGCTTCGCTCGGCACAGCTCGCGCCACACGGGTCACTCCCACTCACGTCGTTATCTCCGACGACGACGTTGCGGAGATGGAGTACCCAACAGGAGGCAACAGGTGAGCGAGCGAGCCTTGTGACAAAAGAGTGCGAGCGACTAATCCACTCTTGCTCTCGCTTCGCTCGGCGGCGTAGGGGCAAGAAGATACTCGTCGTCAACAGATCGTATGACACGTTGGTCGCGCAGGCGATGGGGAGTGTTTTTGTCGTGAGGGAGGAGTGGATGAGAGCGAGCGGGGAGGGGAGATGGGCAAAAGAAGACGGGTTTGAGATTTTTTGCGACTCAACAATATACGACATGTTGTGTAGCGAGAGCGAAAATGCGAGCGGGAAAGGGTGGGTGACAACAATGTCAAGGTCACTGCTGAGCGGGGGGGG
>Ga0302114_10002255_pt1 | contig 12448 bp, 6 predicted proteins | sample AG5_Surface_MG_FD_203107 | JGI IMG/M metagenome (GOLD analysis project Ga0302114, IMG submission 203107) | Marine microbial communities from Western Arctic Ocean, Canada - AG5_Surface | ecosystem: Environmental > Aquatic > Marine > Oceanic | place: Canada: Western Arctic Ocean | collected...
CCCCGGCGCGAACAAAATCGCGTTCGGTGGGCGCGGGAATCCGTCCTTCCTGCGCGGAGATGTTTTGGTAGTGTTCCACCGGTACGATTGGTTCACCGGAAGCTGTAAACCGAACATCAGCAGCGTGAACTCTGGACATTGGATCCACGTTCGCTTTCATCAGTTTCATCGCGTCTGGTTTCTTACTCGTGCTTTTGTTGTTAAGTTTACTACTATTCCCCGACGTTGTTGTGGTCAAACGAGGCGGCGCCGCTTCAGACGCCCCCGCCTCTTTTTTATCCTCGCTCGTCGCATCCATCTTCTTTCGATTGCGATTCCTAAAGAACCCCACAATTTTTGGATCCATCTTCTCCTCCAGTTCTTTCCTCTGCTTCATCGCTTCTTCCACGCTCATGGACGCCAACACTCTCTTCGTTTCCGCCGCCACGTCTTTATCCTCGTGTTCCGGAATCATCGCCGCCGCCGCCGCCGCCGACGCGCCATCCGCTCTCCCCTTCTTCATCACATCCGGTTCGTGCACGTCCAAAATCTTCTCCCCGCGCATCTCCGCGCGTCTCCTGGCAAACTTACTCAAAATTTTCGGATCGTTATCATCACCATTACCACCGCTGCCTTCCTTCGACCGATGTTCCGCTTTCGGAAAACCTCTCGTTTCGCTCCCATCGTCTCTCTTCATTGGCGGTGTTGGAATCACCGTCGACGTGTCCCGCTCCACAATTTTCAGCGACGCTTCTTCCACCACGAACGGTTTCTCGACGTTGTTACTGTTGTTGTTCGCATTCGTTTCCTCCTCCTCCTCCTCCTCCTTTTCGTCGTCCTCGTCGTCCGTTCTTTTCTCTTTCCTCAGCGCTTTCGCCGCAGGCGTTTCCTTCCTCTCCAGAAACGCGCGCTGTTCCTCGAGGAGCTCTTCCTCCGTCGTCGGCAAAAGGCGATCGAAACGGGACGAAGGGTGCATCTTTTATTCTCTCTCACTCTTTCTTTACGCAACGGGCGAGCGAGCGAGCGAGCGTGTGCTCCCGCGAATAAATGTGAAATCCGTGAACAAAAAAGTGCTGCACAATCGTCACTTGAAGAGATACAGAGATGGGTTTCGTATTGCGCAAGAATAAGCCAAACGATGCGACGACGACTCAGACGACGAAGAAAAAGTGTCAGAGATGTTTCTCTCTCGAGCACTGGACGTTCGAGTGCTTATTAAAACCCGGCGACCAAGGGACGTACGTGAAACGACAATCGAAGACGGAAATGTTGAAGAAACGCAGAGAGGAGGAAGACTTGGGGAAATCGAACACCAACACGAAGGGGGGGTTTCAAGAGTTTATGAAAATCGGGAAGAAGGAGAGGCGGGAGGTGTTTCGAGACCCGAGAGAACGAAGAGAGCGGGAGTTGAAGAGGAAAGTGGACGCGCTGAGAGGGACGAAGAAGAGAAAGAAGAAGAAGAAGAGCGGACGAGGGAGTTCGAGCAGCAGCAGCAGCAGCCGCTCGAGCGAAAGTAGCGGTAGTAGTAGTAGCAGCAGCAGCAGCAGTAGTTCTTCTTCTTCTTCCTCTCTTTCTGCGTCGTCGTCGTCGTCGTTATCGATCAGTAGTGGTTCGTCGTCTTTGTCGTCGAGCGGAAGTTCTTCGAGTTCGTCTTAGCGTCATTTTTAATAAAGCTTCTATTGTTCTAATAAGAGGATGTCTCGCACGAGCTCGAACACAAACTCCGACGAAGTGTCGGTGTCGTGCTCGTCGCTTTCTCGAGCGTGCGTGTCGTTCTCGTCCTCGGCGTGCGCTTTCGCGAATTCACCGTCTAAAACCACCCGTAACTTTTTGAACAATGTCGCCGTGACGGCGTCGACGTTTAACACTTTCAGCCAGTCGTCCAAAACGACTCGTTTCATCTCGTGTTCCACGTTCACTTTTCTGCCGGCGAAAAGCAAAACTTCAATGGGCGAGACTTTCGTGCACTCGCGCAAAAACGTTCGCGACGTTTTTACTTTCTCCGCGTACACGCAGAATTGTCGAGGTGGGAGTTTTGTTCCCGGCGAGCGCGAGATTTTAGAAACGAGCGAGGACGGGTGCGGATACACGTCCGCGTTTCGCGAGTCTTTCCATTCGAAGATGGTTTTCTTATCGGCGGCGTTTTTTGGGCCTATTTCCACGGCGTCGGCGTAGGCGAGGTTTGGGTATAATCCAGCGACCAACGCGGCTTTGATGAGCTTTGGTCTTTTAGCGTCCGCGTTCCACGGAGAGAGCGGGTTGTCCATGGAAGAGTAATCGTACTTTGCGTTGTTCCCATCGAGGACGTTCCCGGCTTTCAACGCATCGAAAAACTGTTTGCGTAAATCGGACAGTTGTCGCAACACGTCGTGATCAAGGCCGCTTTCACGAGCAAACTTTTTCTGAGTGGCTGCGTTATTTTTGCCGATTTCGTTCCATTTTTCGTACGCGGCGGCGTGGACGAGATGGTCGGAAACTTCGTTTTTAGCCACACTGCTGTCGTTTTCTTTCACGTTTTTTGTCAAGTTTTTCTTCATCACGGAAGCGGCGCTCGTTTCGTCGTTTTCGGAGTCACTCGCGCGCCAGGGAACTTTATGGCTGACAATTGCGGCAATTGTGAGTGCTGGTGAGAGACATCGCAACAGAACTGCAAAGAGGAGCATTTTTGCCAACGCGGCGTCGAGCGGGAGCATCGAGAGGCGCTTTCCGAGAGGCGTGAGCGCGAGAATTGTGTTTGCGTTGTTCATCTCCCCGTTTACGTCATCGTCGTCCTCGTCGTCCCATCCTACCGCTTCTTCATCGTCGTCACCATCGTCCTTATTACTCGTAGAATTTCGCTTTCTTCTCGCTCTTCGCTCCAAGGCACCAATGTTCACCAATGTGTCTACCGCACGATCGATGGACTCCTCCGAAGGCGGTTCCGGTGCTCGCGAGAGTACTGCGCGAGGATCGGCGTCGTCGTATTCGGTTTTCTCGATTCTAGTTCTTCTTCTTCTGTCGTCGTCGTCGCGACCTCCTCCTAAGGATGCAATTTGCAAAACTACTTCCGTCAACGGTGCTCGTTTCATCTCCGGTTCTTGGTGAGACTTCATCAAAACCTCGTGTCGCTTGGACGTGTACAAAGAGAAGCATTTACCTTCTCTCACGCGACCTGCCCGACCACGTCGTTGTTTCGCGGACGCTCGAGAGATGAAGCATTCTTCTAAACTCGCCAGACCACGCTTTGGGTCCCATCTTCTTTCTTTCACGCGTCCGGTATCAATTACGCACGTGATGTCTGGAATAGTCACGGAGGTTTCCGCGACGTTCGTGGCGACGACAATCTTACGAACGTGAGAATCGAGATTGACATTGAAACACATCTTTTGGTCACGGTTGCTCACGTTCGAGTGTAACGGCAACACGATTGCGTCTCGAAAACGTTTTGAGCCTCTCAAACGATCGACCATCCTTTCGACTTCGCCTTTGCCGGGCAGAAAGACCAAAAACGCGCCTCCGCCGTTACTCGGTCCCGCGCGTTCTTCGGTCTCGTCGAGATGCGCGAGTAATTGTTCAATGAGATCGTAATCGATAGCGTGTTCGTCCAATCGAGATAAACTCAAACGTGTCCTCGAACTAAAATGTTCAAGAAAAGCTTCGTCGGCGTCATAATCTGGATTTTCTGGATACTCTTCCCCGCCAAACAAGGAGTTGGCATCCTCGCCCCAACCATCGATGAGTTGCGCGTTTCGTCGACGATCGCTTCCTCCTCCGCCGGCTCGCATGGCTGATTTCGCCTCGTCCGCAAAGCCGCGCGGGCGGCGACACGCTCTATTTTCCGGGTCTAAAACGTATTCTAACGATTCGTATATGTTTTCCAAAAACGAAGTGGATACTGGAAACGTTCGTCCCGGCGCGGTTACCACGGGCGCGTTGTCCAAGTACCTGCTGAAAAGGTCGGAGTCGATGGTCGCAGACATCAATACCAACTTCAGTGGAGGCAAACTCATTCGCCGTCGTTGTTCAGGCACGTCGCGAAGTAATGCGAGCGCAAAGTCTGAGTCTAAACTCCGCTCGTGTACCTCGTCTAGTAAGACGTGCGTCACGCCTTTCAAGTATCGATCGCCTTGCAATCGTCTCAGGAGAATACCAACCGTACAAAACGTCAACTTTGTCGAGCTACGATTCGTCTTGTTGTCGCCTCTGACCTGATATCCGACATCGCTCGTTCTTCCACCGACACCATCTCTTTCGCATCTTTCGAAACAAACGCGTTCAGCGACTGAAGTTGCGGCGACGCGACGAGGTTGCGTGCAAACAATATTCGCGCTCGCGCCTCGCAGATTTTCAATCTCGTCGTCCAAGACGAATTGCGGGATTTGCGTCGTTTTACCGCAGCCAGTTTCGCCGCACACGACGACAGTATCTTTCACAGATAATGCGCGCAAAAAATCGTCTCTGAGTTTGGCAATCGGTAAGTCGTTACGCTTGGACTCGATATCTTTCCATGCCGGTGTTTGTTTTTTTTCGCGAAATGTTTGCAAAATGCGTTCGGAGAGCGCTCGTTTCTGTTCCTCTTTTTCTTTTACGACGTCAGAATCTCTTTCGCGATTTTTATTCGCAGCAGTAGTCGATGTAGCCGCGCGGTTATTCGATGGTGCTTTATCGGCATCTTTATCGGCATTACTAAGCTCTCTTTCTAATTTCTGATTCCACTCTGTTCGAGCAGCGCAGAGCGTTTTCCGAACCCGCACCGCGAACGTTTCCCAATCTTCTTCATCTCCTCCCTCATTTCGTGTTTTGTCATCACTACTCTCGCACGCTTCGCCGCCATCGATTCCAGAGAACAACTCGCGAAGTAACAAGGATTGCCGATAGTAATCTCGCCATTGATGATTTAACTCGCTCGGTACGACGGATTTCATCTCTCTTTCGACAAACAAGATACGGAAAAGCGCGACACACGCGGCGGCGTCCTGCGCTTCCGTCACGCTCTTCCAACCACCGTCCGGCTCGTTACCATCTTTCTCTTCAAAAGAGATTGTCTGTACTAGTATCGTCGGTTTTCGAAGATATTTTGGCCCCGAAGATCGCTCGATTGTCGCGCTGTATCGAATTGTTTTTTTATCGTCGGTTTTTAATCGATCGTACCGAGGCGTCAACCATTTCTCTTTTTCACACATCTTGGCAAGAAGCACTTTCGGCGCGACCAGCGCCGCCGATGCATTTTCAGCCACTCCTCCGCCCCCAACTTTTTTCTTGGAATATTTCGTCGCTTCGATGGCGGCACCAACGGTACCTTCGACGTTTAAGACTGGTCCGACAACTACCGAAGCTTCGATATTTTTGCGCTTCGCTTTCGCTTCGTCTTCCGGCGTTAGTTTCAACGCTTCCGGTTCGTCGTCACCGAACACGTCAAGAATTTGAAAATCGTCGTCGTCGTCGTCGTCATCGCTGTTGTCATCGCGTTTTATCTCTTTCGCTTCCACTGTCTTTTCTACTACTTCATTCTTTGTTTCTAGCCTATCCCGTTTTTCTTCTACTTCTACTTCAACCTCCTGCTTTTCTGCGCACGCCTTATCTTCCTCCTCCAATTCTTTCTCGCCAATCTTAAACGTCTCCGCGATATTCAAAATCTTCCTCACCTCCTCCGCTAACTCCTTCGCTCTCTTTTTATCCATCTTCTTTCCAGCTTTCCTCTTCTCCTCTTGCGCCGTCTGTTTGGCTTCTTTCATTTTTTTTCGCAGTTCGCTCACAAACCCGACTCTGTTTTCCGCGCACATTTTCGCGTTCCTCTTGTGACTCTTCCTCCGCGCGATTTCTTCCTCGCTCAACCCGAAATTCTCGAGAGAATCCTCCGAATCCGAGGATGACCCTTCCTCTTCCGACGACCCAGACGCCGCCGCCGCCGCCTCCGTCGCTCGAACCATCCTCATCTGCGCCGCGCGAAACGCCTTCGCCTCCGCTTTCTCCCGCTCTTCCAGTTTTTCCCGTCGTCGCTCGTTCGCCACGCGAACCATTTCCTCGCGCTCTTTCATCTTTATCCTTCGTTCTTCGAGTTCTTTATCATCTTCTTCTTTTCTTTCGCATATCGATGTCGTCGTCCGTACTTTTGGTTTCTCAACTGTCACCACGAGCAACTTTTCCAAGTCTTCGCCTTCCGTATTTGCAGAAGCGACGGCGCCGCCTCGAAACGCTCTCGGCAGTCGATTCCTCTCCAACTGCATCAGTAATCGGTCGAAGCATTTCTCCACCCAGTCGTTATTCTTCCACTCTTTATCATCTTCATCTTCATCATCTTCGAGAAGTAAGTCCAAAACGCATCGTTTCACGTCCGCTCGCGTAAATCCTCGAGACTCGATGTCCGCGCAGAGTTTTTTAATCGCTCGCGCCGAGGGAAGAAAACGGTTTCGCTGGTTCTCCTTCCTTCTCTTCGTCTTCTTCTCCTCCTCTTTCTTCGAAACGAGGTCGCGGATGCGCTTTTCCAATCTCGCGGTGAGCATTTTAATTCTAACGAGAATTTGTGTTCGTGTTGTGTGTTCGTGTGTGGATGCAAACAGGGATGGAAAAATGTCAAACTTCACCATCGCGAGACTTTGATGCGAGATGATGCGCGCTAAAGAGGCCATTATATTCTCTCTCTTCTCTCTCTCTCTCTCTCTCTCTTATATATCACACGTGTCTACGTATATCTCTCTCGCTACTTTTACATGGCGTTGTTGAACAACATCCTCGCGCTTTCCATGGCGCTTTCCGAGCCTTGGACGACTAACAGGCTGTTCCCGGCGCCTCCTTTGGTTTCGTCGATGTTCACGCGAACGACTTTACTTCGCTCGGAGACAGATTTGATAGTCGCTCCGCCTTTACCGATGAGTCGACCGCAAATGAGTTTTGGGATGACGACTTCGATGGTGTGTTCGGTTTTTGGTGGTGTTTTTGTCACGGACCGATCGAATTTACCGTTGGCGTAGGACCACGTGTATCGACCGTCTTTTCCGGCGTCGCCGTCGAGTTTGACCGCGTTGAGGTCTTTCGCTTTATTTTTGGCATCCTCTTCTTTACGTTTGAGCGCTTCCGCGGCTTCGCGTTCGGCTTTTTCTTTTTCGAATAATCGTTTGGCTTCCGCTTTTTCCGCTTCCTTGCGTTGTTCGTCCGTGAGGGCGTACATGAACGTCGGTTTCGATTTTTGCTTTTGTTTTTGTTTGCGCGCCAAGAGCGCTTCTTCGTCGTCCGAGTCGATGGGTTCGTCGGAATCGTCGCCGTCGTCGTTATTTCCGGCGCCGCTAATGACTAACTCTTCCATGCGTTTCAGATTTTCCGCGTCTTCTTTCAAGCGTTTTTCCAGGGCTACTTTTCTCGCTTTTTCCGCTTGTTTTTCCACGAGCTTCCGTTTGAACTTTTCTTTTTCCTTCTTTGACATTTTGGACATGCGCTCTTCGAGTTCGGATTCAGTCTCAGAAACGTCGCCGTCTTGTTCTTCTTGTTCTTCTTTTCCGGCGTCTCCCGTCGCCTCTTCTTTCTTCTCTTCTTTTTCTTCTTTTTCTTCGTCTTCGTCTTCGCTTTCTTCTTTCTTCTTCTTTGAACTTTTCACCGCGTTCCCGGCTTTCTTCGCCAATCCCGTCTTGCAATTTTTTCTCACGTACGTTAAGAGCTCCTTGACGAACTTATCGCTCTTCCCCATCATCTTTTTAATCTTGGAGTCTTTGATTGGATTATCGTCTAAATCAATCTCTCGGACTTTTTTCTCTTTCAACTCGCCCCACTCTCCCGGTAACTCTTCGATGTTGTTCTTGTTCAACAAAATTTCCGTCAACAGCGTGCACTTCCCGATATCCGACGGCGCATCCACGATTTCGTTGTTATTTGCGCTCAAAGTAATCAACCTCGACTTGGAGCCTAAATCGAAATCGTCCAACGTTCGCAATCGATTGTTATCCACCACTAAAGTTACTAAATTATTCATCTTTTTCAACGCGCTCAAATCTTTAATCTGATTCCTCCCTAAACGCAAGATTTCCAAATTTTGCAACTTGCTCAACTCCTCCGGCAACGCTTCCAACTTATTCCCCTCGCACTCCAACACTCTCAAGTTCTTCAACTTTCCAATCTCTTTCGGTAAACTCGTCAACCCGTTCTCGCTCACAATCAACGTCAACAAACCTTTCAGTTTTTTAATCTCTTTCGGTAAACTCGTCAACGATTTCCCGCACTCGATTTTCAGCGTGTTCACGCTCGAACAATAAAACATCGCCAAATCCAATTCCTCCCCATCTTCCAATTTCCTCGAAATCGTCAATTCCTTCGCTCTTTCCTTCATCGCCTTCTTCACTTCAGGCCATTTCGGTTCCGGCGCCTCTTTCCCGTCTTCCTCCTCTTCGTCCTTATCCTTCTTGCTCTCCCCCTTCTTGCTCTCCTTCGCCGCGACCGCCGCGCCGCCGCCGCCGCGCTCCTTCGCTTCCATCTCCTTCTTCTTCCTCTTGCTTCTTTGCGTCGCCGTCTCGCCTTCCACCGCGTTTGCATCTTCCTCTTCCTCTCCCTCTTCTTCCTCCTCTTCGCTTTCTTCCCCGCCTCGTTCGATCAGGCGCGCCAACTTTTCGTTTTTCCCTTCCGCTCTCGCGTAATCCGCCGCCGTCTTCCCTCGTCCACACTTTACCTTGAAGTCACACCCGGCGTCTAACAGTTCCGAACACGATTCTTCGTGCCCAAACTTTGCCGCCATCATTAACGCGGTCGTGCCGTCTCCGTTCCCGTCGGTTAAATCTAGTTGTTCTCGCATTCTCGCCCTTCGAGTCCAGTCGCAAAGCATCTGCAACGCTTTGTGCTTGTTCAAGGAGGCGCAAATCATTAAAGCGGTCATGCCGTTTTCGTCTCGAGAGGACGGTTGTTGCCCGCCGGCGTTGATCCCCCAACGGACCGTGTCCAACTTTTGGTTGCGACACGCGGTCAGGAATTGGTCTTTTTTAGAGCTCATTTATGAAAGTTGTTTATTATTATTACGTTCGTGTGTGTGTGTTGTGTGTGATGATTGTTTTGGGGAAAAGTGAGGAGGATGGACTCCTTTGCAAGAGAGAGACGAACGATTTTTGCGCTCGATTTTAACGCAATGATCTGCCAACGATGATTGGCTTCTTCAATGTAAAATACAATTTCTACTTTCTATGACTATTGGTACCTCCTCTACGCTTTCTTCTTCTACTCGCTTTCGCGCGAATTTTCTTCTACTACTCGCCGCTCTATTCGATTTTTTTCATGGCGCCTTCTTCTTCTTCTCCCGGCAGAACGATGGCTTTATTCGAGCTGGAGGATAAGAACGAGCTGGCTAGGATTAAAGCGCCGCCTATGTAGCCGTTTATACCCATGCGTTCGCCTAACAAAACGTACGCGAACGCGGCGCCCCAGAGCGGTTCCGTCGTGTAAATCACGCTCGCTTTTTCAGACGGGATGTATTTCAGCGCGACGGTTTCCGCGTATAACGCGAACGCGGTGGTTACAACGCCGGTGTATGCGACTAAGAACCACGGAACGGAGTGCCAATCGAATGCGGAAAGTTCAGCGAGGCTGTTGGTGAAGAGGGTGGATAAGTGTCCATCGTCGCGCGGGACGTCGTTCAGTAAAGTTCCGCCGAAAAAGAGCGTCACGACGAAGAGTTGAATCGAACACATGCCCATCATTTCTTTCGTGCCTAAGTGTTCTTCGTTCGCTAAGACGTCCGTGCGAAAAACTTGCACGGCAAACACTACGGCGGAAATAAGAATGGCGAAGTCACCGTATAAGCTTTGGACGGTTTCCACCGTGGCGACTTCGGCGATGTCGGTTACGCTTTCCAAAGGAAGCGACAACGCCGAGTCCAAGACCTCAAACGGGTTCGATTGGACAACCTCTCCAGTCAACACGGACGTCGAGACGACGTCAGAAACTGCATCAGAGACAATTGATAACGCTTCTTTGGTATCGTGTGCTTCTAAACCGGGTATAGGCACCACGCCTTCGATTAACGCTAAACCAAAAATAGCCACCGCGATGGCCGCCCACGTGCTCTTCGGCACTTTCCTCCCCGCCCACATGGCAATCAACGGCACGGAAATAACCGTAAACGACGAAATGAACGACGCCGACGACGCGTCCGTGATATCCAAACCAACCGCTTGAAAATAATACCCCACCGCGCACCAAAACCCAAGCTCTATTCCCATCTTCAAAATCCTCGAATCTCTCAAAGCGTACTTCGAAAACGGCAAAAACGTCAAACTCGCCGCCAAAAAGCGAAACAACCCAAACGCGTCCGGACTTATATTCGTTTGCGCCATTTTCACCAAAACTATGTTCGAACCCATCATAAAAATGATCAAGTTAAACAAAAGAAACCCTCTGGTTTCCGCGCTCACGTTTCGAAACAATTCATTTTTCGACAACGACGCCACGAAATCTTCCTCGCCTTCGAAATCAAAGTCATCCGGATCCTTCTCTAACGCGTCGACTTCTCGTCGCAACTCTTCCTGCGGGAAAAGAATGTCCTCAATCGTGGTCGGTTCGTCTATGGTTGAATCAACACCCAACGTCACCGATAATAAGTTGTTGTTTTCAATCCTCTCGTCGTTTCCTTTTGAAGTATTATTAGTACTGCTATTCCCGCTCGTCTCCTCCTCCTCCTCCTCCTCGTAGGACGACCCTAACTGTCTTTCGATCCGCTCTTGCCTTTGCTCCTCCGTCGTCCCGAGTTTGTACTCAAAAAACAACTTCTTTTTTGCGTTGTTGTTGTTGTTGTTGTTGAAAACGTCGTCCATCATCTCGTTCGCGTATTCGGCGACTAAAGAGAGTCTTCTTCGAAGGGCTTCGTCCATCGTCGGATTCAATTTTGAATTCTTCTTCTTCGATGATGATGAATGTGACGACGAGGACAGGAGGAAAGAGAAGAGCTTTTTCGGAGTTTGAAGACGACGTAAACGACGAAAACGCGTCGCAGTAGTATTCTCGGTACCGTCGTCCTCCTTTTCGTCGCTCTTTCTGTTGCCGTTGTCGTTGTTGTTTCTGAGCATCGCTCTCGTGATGCAATCACAGCGGCGGCGATTTTTCCCCTCGCGTTCGCATTTCGACGAAATCAAAGACTTTGAGGACGGAAGAAAAGCGCTCCTCCTCGCGACAATACCTCTCGTCGAAGAACGAGACGACGGCGAAGAACATCCTCGCGTTCGGGAAGGAACGAGGGTTTCGAAGACGCCGATCATTATATATATTTATGTATGTATGTGTGCGTGAAAAGTCCTACCCCCCAAAGGAGAGGAAAAAAGTGACCGAAAAGCAGAAGATATTTTTATTCAAATCTGTAACTGCGTGTGGAGAAGAAAATCAACACCTTTCTGCGCGAGAAAGAACGAAAAAAGAACGCCGCACAAACGTCAGACGCATCTCTCGAGTATTATCAATCGTTTCGTGCAGTTTTTACGGTAAACGCTTCCGTAGTCGAAGAGACGTGTACGTTGACATTCTGCTTTTTTTCAACAACAAAAGCAGGGGAAAAGAAAAGATATTTTTATTCGGAGTTTGGAGGAGTTTTACTCTAGAATAAACAACACACAGAAAGAGGAAATGAGAAAAAAGAATCCACATCCGCAGCGCGCGGTGAACGCGAAAACGGTGGTGGTCGCGAGCGACAGAGAGAAGAGAGAAGAACGATTGAAGCGAGAAGAACAACGAGTGTTGTTGTGTTTGAGAATACCTGATGAGGAGGAGGAGGAGGAGGAGGACGAACAGATACAAAAAGAAGAAACTGATTTTAGGAAAGGAGCGAAGAGAAAGAGAACGCAACACGAGTGCGGCGTTTGCGAGAAGGTGTTTGGATATCCATCCAAATTGGCCGAACACATGCGTACTCACACGAACGAGAGACCGTACGAATGTGATGTGTGCAAGAAGTGTTTTCGTGAATCTGGTCATTTGAAAGCCCACATGCGTATTCACACGAACGAGAAACCGTATAAATGTGTTGTGTGCGAGAAGCGCTTTCGTGAATCTGGTAAGTTGAAAATCCACACGCGTATTCACACGAACGAGAAACCGTTCGAGTGTGATGTGTGCGAGATGAAGTTTCGTCATTCTATTGCTTTGAAAGTTCACATGCGTATTCACACGAACGAGAAACCGTACGAATGTGCTGTGTGCAAGAAGTGTTTTCGTGAATCTGGTAAGTTGAAAGTCCACATGCGTATTCACACGAACGAGAAACCGTACGAATGTGATGTGTGCGAGAAGCGTATTCGTATATCTAGTAATTTGAGAAGGCACGTGCGTACTCAACATTAAAGCTTTTATAGTCATAGTGTACAAATATACATCAGTGCAGAAGTACCATGGTACCTTTTAATTTTCATTATCGATATCATCGTCACTTTTCGTCGCATTTATCCAAAAACTTGAAATGGTCCTCCAAACTGGTCAAAGTGTTCGCGCAAATAACGCCACTCCCGGCCGCCGCGGGAACGCCGACGCCAGG
>Ga0302114_10002263_pt1 | contig 12438 bp, 6 predicted proteins | sample AG5_Surface_MG_FD_203107 | JGI IMG/M metagenome (GOLD analysis project Ga0302114, IMG submission 203107) | Marine microbial communities from Western Arctic Ocean, Canada - AG5_Surface | ecosystem: Environmental > Aquatic > Marine > Oceanic | place: Canada: Western Arctic Ocean | collected...
CACCCTTCCACCCACTATCATCGATGGACCTCTATCGATGATAGCAATGCGTGTGACTTTCTCGCGCGCGTGCGCGCGCGCACGCAAAAAAAAAAGTGATATTATATGCGCGCGCAAATGCGCGCAAGTGCGCGCGAGAAAGTGAAGATGAATGAAAAAAATGTTTTTAGATACAAAGATACAAAATATGGGTATTTAGGGTTTAGGGTTTAGTACTTCTTGAAAAAAGCCGCAGAAAAGAACCAAGAGGGGGTCAAAACCGATTTTAAGTTCTCTCCAAAACACCCCTGCTAATAAACTAATAAATAAACACCCTCGACTGATAATGTTCGTCGATGAAACTTTCAAGCGTCTGTTTTCGCACGCGGGTGTGATTGGCTGCGCAATAATCGATCGCGAAGCTGGTCGCATCGTCCACGCGCGTGGTTCAAAATGTATCAACAAAAGTGATTTTATTGCGAGCGTGGCGTCTTTGTTGACCAACACCGCCTCTTTTTCTCTCAAAAACGACGAAGTTGACTACGACGAAGATGGTCGAGGGATCAATATGTCACCAAGGTGCATACGCCTCCGATTCGAGCGAAACGAATTAGTCATTGCACCGGGAGAGGAATATGCCTTAGTTGTAATCCAAGAGTGTAAGAGATGATGATGGACGTTTTTAAAGTCAATATATAAAATTATAGGTGTTCTGCGCGCGCAGCGTATTTTTTGTTCTTACAATTTTTGTTTTACAAAAGTTCACCCTCATCTTCGAGTTCGCTGGAATCAGAGTATTCCAACTCTTCAGCTTCACCTTCATCAAAATCCTCATCCGATTCGTCCGATTCTGAATACTGCAACTCTTCCAAAACGACGACGTGTTCTTGAAGATTTGGATTTTGCTCATGCATCTTTTGCCGACTACTCCGTCCTTTCGATTCCGGCTTCCTTCTCTTCTTGTTCGGCCGATGGACCACCGCTCTCGGATTTACTTCGGAGGCTGATATTCTTTTCGCTGGTTCATCTCCTCTTCTCAATATGCTCCATTTCATACGTTCATACTGATCACTCAGCAAGCCTGGAATATACAACAGTAAATCTTTGCTGTCGTACTCCGTCTTTTTCGTAAACTTTGTTTCTAACTTTAGCGCAATATCTCTCCAGAGGAGATATCTGTCCAAATACTTCGCGTCCAAGCCTTTTACAGACTCGAGAACATCCGAAATCAACAAAATATCTTCACGAGTAAGAAACGTATCCTCTCGTTGCCTGATGTTTCTGATTATTCTGTTTGCATGCCACAGCGTATCTTTCATATCCTCTCCGTACTCGCCTAGAAGTTGTATGAGTCGGTCGTTGATTGCTCTGACTGTTTTCCCCGGTAAAAAACGCCGTTGCACGTCAATAAAACGCTCCACCATGAAGTCACGTTGTTTTGCGGTTCTGATATCTTGGCAAGTATCATCTGAGCAGCATCCAAACGTTAGTAAGCCATGCGCGAGCAAAACATCCTCCGTGTGGAGCCATTTAGTCCTGGACGGCACATATTCGCGCATACTCCCTTGTTTTGTTTCTTTCTTCTCACTTTGATCACAGCGACCGATGAGTTTCGGCACTAAAAACGAAAGCAGTGAGTTCTCTCCGGGTAAATAACTTCGTTGCATGCGCGTCTTCAACGCAAATTCCCTCGTTAATCGTATCAGTTGCTTGTTTGCTGGTTTCCAAGCAATGTCAGTGACGTGCTCGCTACGTTTCGCTCCCGGGTAATCCATACAAGTAGTTCTGTCATCTACTCTGAACATACAATCTATTCTCGAGAAGTGCAGATTTGGTCGCCTATGTCTCGACTTTGCCGTAATGATTCTATCTCTAGGAGACATCCAAAATTTACCTTCTTCTTTCGTAAATCTGAGAAGATCAGGACGGACTGAACGCGCGAACTCTTCCACGTCACCCATAAATTGAGCCGCGTTGCGAATCATATCGTTATCGAACACATTTACTACAAGTGCCGCCGATTCTCTTCTTGCTTTGAACTTCAAACTCAACACGTCAAGCATGTCTTTATTCCATTTTACGAACTCTGAATTGAGCGAGAGATCCGCGGGACCTTCGAACTCGGTTGAAAATCCCTTGATTTCTCCGCAAGCATGTAGCGCAAACGTCTGTACCAGAAGTTGCGAATGGATAGCTATTTGATCGCGCAAAAGGTGTACTTGGCTCTTAGTCATGTGCGACTTTCTTTTCAGCTCGATCAGCTTTTGTGCATTCCTAGTCGCGACTCTCTGCGATTGTCTCGTCGCGAGTATCATGTGTTGTGGTATCACCTTTCCAACTCCCTTTCCCGCCTCGCCTTCTACATTGCGATTCTCTTTGCCGGCGTCTCTGCAGTCTCGTTCCAAACGGCGTCTTTCCGCTCGCAACTTCAACTGAAATTCCCGCGCGCGCACATCCTCGTCTTCAAAATCTTCGTCGTCGTCGTCATCGTCGTCGTCAACATCATCATTGTCGTTATCGCCTTTTGTATTAAACGACACCGCTGCTATACTTTCCTCATTCCTATCCGGGCCGTCATTTCCACCGCCACTTGCTCCTATATTATCCAACAGATCAACGTCGTCGTTCGTGTCTATGACACGAACTGCGCTCAAGAAATCCTCGTATATATCTTTTTCACTCGTGAACATCATCTCTTCCTCGTCTGGTAACGTGTTCAGCCGTTGTTCTAGTTCATCAAGCGAAACGTCGTCCATGTTGAACCGCGCACGGGTTCTTCTGGCGATTGGTCCGGCGCTCGGCCGCGAAGCGCTTCTGTTCAAAGCGTCGTTATCATAACCGCCAACGTCGTCGTCTTCACTATCCGAAAAGTAATGTAGACTATCAGTACCCGACACGTGATTTACTCCATTTGGCGCGTTGATATCATTTAGAGCTATTTGTCGCTCGTAAAAGTCGAGAGACCCCGGAAGCGCCTTCATCGGCGACGCTATCGCCGGGATCCATCCCGTCGTATCTCTGATGATATCTTTTGATACTTCTTTTCCTACTGGCAATTTCGCAAATTTGGCTACTCCTCTTGTCGCTTCGTACATTTGTGCGGGCTTATTGTCCGGGATAAGATCAAATTGAACGCGTCGTACCCCTGCTCTCGTGCTCTTCTCTTGCTTTTGTACGGTTGAGAACTTTTCCGCCTCGAGTTCTTCGTATCGTTTTGCTCTCTTTTCGTCGCTATCGCTATCGCTACCTGCATCCTCTGACTCTTCCTCCGATTCTGAATACTCCAATTCTTCGCACTCTCCTCTGACTTTATTCGTCGGTGATGAGCTGAGCTTCCCAGATACAGAACGTTCTACCTTCATCCTTCTTCTTCTCTTCCTTTCTTTTTCTTTTTCTTTTTCTTCTTCTTTGTCTGAGCTGTCTTCTTCTTCTTCATCGCCGGAAGAGAAGTCGTCGTCGTCGTCGTCGTCGTCGTCGTTTTCGTCTTCTGAATCGTCTGAACCAGAACCACCGGAATCCCACTCTAAATTCCCAATCACGTAATCTTCGTCGTCCGAATCGTCGCCGCCGTTCGTCGTGTTTGATGATTGCGGCAGTGCTTTCTTCATCGTCGTCGAAAATTTCTGCTTCTGCGGAAATGTTCCCGTCGCCGTCGTCGTCGTCTTCGCACCTTCCTTTGACTTCTCCGCAGCCGCGAGCAGCGCGGCATCTGAGAGCATTCTTAATTCGCTCATGCTCTTCGCGTCGCGTCTTTTGACACGACAAAACGTCACAAAAGGAACGACAACCAACACTGATGAATGAAAGCACTTTTCACAACTTCCACAACTCTTTTTGAATTTTTCTCTCTTTGTTTGTGTAAAAATGAAGAGTTTTGGCTGCTCTGTTTCTGTCTTGCTTTTGTTGTGGGTTCAGTTAGAAATTTCCTCATCACAAAAATAACACTTCTCTAAAACTCCTTTCGATGATATACTGCGAAAAGATGGAGTGTTGCGGAATCCGCAATCAGTTGAATGGTACAACGTGTGGCCCATCCACGCGTAGCTCGTCGTCGTCGTCGATTAAAACTTCGGCGCTTCAAAGCAAACGAATCAGTTGGGAAAAATCATCGAGAAAAGGAGGCGTATCCTGTTATCCATCATCATCATCATCATCATCATCAACAACAACAACAACAACAACAACAGGAACAAGGAGTAATCAGAGTTGCAACAGCTGGAACGCGTCCTTGCCCTCCTCTTCGCGCGCATTCGCGATGGGATCAGTCTCGCTTTCGTCATCTTCATCATCATCTTCGTCATCTACCGCTCGCGCGTTTACTTATTTTTCAGAAGCAGAACTCAGCGGGGGCAAGGTGAGGGAGAAGAAATCTGGCTTCGAGCCTGTCGCGGATAGCGGTAACGGCGGTGGTGACAACAACAACGGTAAGGATAACAATAACAATGGTGGTAATGGTGGTAGTAGCGGCGGTAATAGTGGAAATAGTGATGACAGCGAAGAGAACGAGAATGAAGCCGATAATAATGGTAGCGCTCTTTCAATATCGGCTTCTTCTTCAACAGACGGCTCGATTCCAACATCAAAAGTCGAACAGCTGTGTAAAGAACACAAAGCGCCTTTACCTGAAGATATGCTCACTATGATTCGAACGTCCAATGGCGTTTCTGCTGCTGTTCTGATGCGTTGGTTCGACCTCGCGAACTCGAAATCTTTCTTCATGAAGCACGTGGTATCAAAATTTGCGTTTTTTCGTAACCGAGCGTTGATGGATGCGAGTTTCAGTCGTCGGCTCTTTACAGATATCTCGATTGATGTTGCCTTATTATCATTCATAGAGTTTATGAGAGTGCGCGCGAGATCGCCGTCGTTGTCGTCGTCTTCATCGTCATCCTCCAAGAATAGCAAAAAGAATAGCATCAACAACAATAAAAAGATGTATAAGAAGTCGGGAGGAGCAGGACCCGCCCCGCCTTCTTTTTGGGACGAGTGGGAATTTTTCGCGTGTGATATTCTCGCGGCTATCGGCATGAACGCGGCTATTGTGAGCTTAGTTTCACCGGCTATCCGCACAAGAGGATCGATCGGTCTGAACGCGTTCACGGCAACGCGAAAACGAGGTAGATCCGTAGCGTTTCTCACGATCTCGGCACAAGTTGGCGTGTGTTGCTATGCCATGGGATTTGTCATGCAAACGTTGGCGGAAGTTTTATACGACGCTCGAACGTCTTCGTCTTCTTCAACTGGAGAGGGGAAGATGGCGACGGCTCAACGAGTCGGGAAGCACTTTGGTTCGTTTGCAGCGACGAGCTCTTCTTCGCGACAGCACGCCGTGCTCGCAGTTGAACGATACGTAGAGAAAAAGGTAGCCGGGGCCGCGATGGTAACAACATCTGTGGTCTTGCGCGCATCCAACTCCGTATTCGGTAGTCGAGAATTTCAAAAGCAGCAGCGACAACATATTGTTGCGTAAAAGTAGATAAATTGTTCATTAGTCTTGCGTGTATAGTTCTAAAAAGTAGTAGTACAACTAGTATATTTATCATTTTATCCTCTCAAACGAACGCTTTGCGCTCTTCTAAATCTAAGGTGCCCTCGCGGTCAACATGCTTCAAAAGTCTCGGTGGCGTCCTCGCTGGTTTCGGTAATCCTCTTGGAAATTTGTGCGGTTTCAATAGCGCGCGTAATCCTAATCGATTATAGTGAACTTTGGTAACTCTTCCTCCGTTCTTTTCGATGAGCGCCTTTGCTGTTTCTGAACACCGAGACACTTCTATATCCAATTTAAGCGTAAATGGTACATTCTTTTTCTTCATCCTCACATTATCCTCTTCTTCATCGTCGCATTCATCTTCTTCCACGTCTTCGATGTCGTCCATTTTACAGTTTCCAGCCAACAGCTTCACTCCAAATCTCGTTCTTCGATCGAGCAATCCGGCGGCTAATAAGTGTTTCATCGTCACGACGTTCCCGATCGTTTCAGAGCTGAAAGCGACGTTCTTTTCGTTTTCAAACGTTCGCTGAATCTCAGATAAATTTAAAACGTTAAACCGCATCTGGTTTTTGTTCGTAAACCCGCGTTTGGGTAACGTCAATCGCAATGGCGTTTGTCCGCCTTCAAAACCTAGTCTCGGTCCTCCACCTGAACGCGACTTTTGTCCGTTGTGTCCTCGACCAGCGGTCTTCCCTTTTCCCGATCCAATACCTCTACCTTTTCGTTTCTGATACTTTCTCGATCCAGGAACGTCTCGCAAGTTGTTCAAACCTAAAACACCTTCGGCGGCGATGCTCGAACCGGGCTCGACGACGATGCCTCTCTCGGAAAGTTTTGTTTTTCGTTGTTGTTGTTCTTTTTCGATCGAAGAAGAAGAAAAAGAATTTTTAAAACCACCTGATAAACATCGAGCGGCGGAAGGAACGATTCGATGGTACGAAGTAGACGTCGTCGCTCCTTCTATCTCGCTCGTCGTTAGACACATTCTTCGCAAGGAAGAAGAGAGCGCTCGACGCATTTTTACTTGCAAAGTAAAGTGTGGTGATTATTGTCGTGTGTTTTCTTCAGTCAAAGTTTCTGATACCAAAAAATGTGATCGATCGACAAACAACAACCAGTTTGGAGCAAAAAGTGAAAATTCAATCGACGAAAATTCACCCTCAGCCGTCATTTTCGTACGCGCCGCAGAAAGAGTAAACGCGCTCTATCTTAAAATAATCTAAATTAGAAGAAAATGCCGCAAAACGAGCACATCGAGCTTTTCCAGAAGCGATACGGTAAACGCCTCGATCATGAGGAGAAAGCGAGGAAGAAAGAAGCGAGAGAGCCGCACAAGCGAAGCGCCATGGCGAAGAAACTTATCGGCTTGAAGGCAAAATTATACAGCAAAGAACGCTTCAAGGAGAAGATCACGATGAAGAAAACAATCAACCAACACGGAGAGAAAGGGAGAAAGAGAAAAGTGGAAGACGAAGTCGCGCCAGGAGCTATTCCCGCGTACTTGATGGACAGAGAAACAACTTCGAGAGCTAAAGTACTCTCCAACACGATTAAACAAAAACGGAAAGAGAAGGCGGGGAAGTGGGAAGTTCCTTTACCGAAAGTTCGACCAATTGCGGAGGACGAAATGTTCCGAGTCATGCGTTCTGGTAAAAGACAGAAGAAGACTTGGAAAAGAATGATTACGAAAGCGACGTTTGTTGGACCAGGTTTCACGCGTAAACCACCAAAATACGAGCGCTTTATTCGCCCGTCTGGCTTGCGATTCACGAAAGCGCACGTCACACATCCAGAGTTGAAAGCGACGTTTCAGTTGCAAATTCTAGGCGTGAAGAAGAATCCAAACGGGCCAATGTACTCATCCTTAGGCGTGATGACAAAAGGTACAGTCATTGAGGTTTCAGTAGAGGAGTTGGGATTAGTTACGCCGGGAGGTAAAGTAGTGTGGGGGAAGTACGCGCAAGTTACGAATAATCCGGAAAACGATGGCTGCGTGAACGCGGTGCTCCTCGTTTAAAGAGATTCATTCCACATCGAAAGAAATAATGTAATTGTAATTGCCACTCAAACACCATCGCTTTGCCGGTGGTGTAACTTGTACAAACGCACACATACTGTGTACGGAAAGAGATGGACCTTTTTCTTCTATTTTTTATATTCCCTTTTGCCTTGTCAAGTTCGTGCTTGCATTGAGTGCTTTTTTTGTGCTTTTTCAGCCATGAATTTTCCTTCCACGGCTAAAACAACACGTCATTTTTATTCGCGACGGCACCTTCCTTTGTTTTCATAGAATAAAAAGGGAGTTGAGAAGGACAACTAACGCAGTCTGTTTTAAAGAGTGGACGCAGTAGATAATCCTTCCCATCACTTCTTTCGATCTCAATTCTTCCTTCGCAGCTTTGCGTCGAACGTGGTGGTGATATAGAGGAACAAGATGGGAAAAGGAAAGGTGATGACGGCACCCTCACCCACGGGAAAAGATGGAGAGGAAAAAGAAGACGATCTTACTCCTATTCAACCGGTTCCGTTTATGCAATTGTTCCGGTTTTATACCACTCCGGATATTCTCATGCTCTTGGTCGGTTGTGTGTTCGCAGCCATTGGTGGATTGTGCTTCCCCGGCATCAATATTGCGTTTAGAAATATGATGGATAGCACGGCTGCGTCTGCGACGTCTTCAGATCAGACAAAAAATGCCGTCATGTGGATGGAAATCGTCGCGTTAACGCTTGGGACTTCTCTATTCTTAGCGTACGGTTTTGTATCATGGGCTGCGAGTCGAAACTCGAGACACGTGCGACAGAAATACGTCGAGTCGTTACTCACGCAGGATGTCGCGTTCTTCGACGAAGCGAAAGCGGGCGAATTAGCTTCGTATACTGCGGAGAAAGTGAACGAGTTACAACAAGGTTTATCGAAGAAATTTGCCGAGCTCGTGCAAGCGTTCTTTCAAATGGCGGGTGGCTTCGGCGTCGGATTTTACTTTTCGTGGGAACTTTCTTTGGTTATTTTAGCGACGACACCTTTATTGGGCTTTGCGACGATGATGCTCGTGAAAACCGTCTCTGGATTTGAAAAAGGCGTAGAAGCGTACAAAGCCGCCGATGCGGTGGCCACGGAGTCCTTAAATGCGATTCGCGTAACGAACGCGTTGAACGTACAACCAGTCATGGCGAAACGGTACGACAGCCACTTGGGCGCCGCCGAGAAAGAAGCGGCGACGCGCACGTGGAAGGCAGCGTTTTCCGGCGGCTCCTTGTTTGGGACGATGTTTTTGATGTACTCGCTCGGTTTATGGTACGGGAACAAGCTTGTGGCAGATTCCATGGACGACGCGTTGAAGAAATACCCACCACCAGATGGCTTAACAGACCCTTCGAGTATCAGCTGGTCGATGCACAACGAATTCGCCGCACCGTATTGTGGATTTTATAAAAGCAGCTCCATAATTTCCGGGTCCGACTCGTACTCGCAGTGCATGTGTAAACTCGAATACCCGGCGGGATACGAATCTCCCAATTGCGGATGCGGCTACCGCGAGGTAAGTTCGGTCGGCTCGTTACTCGGTGCTTCGAGCGACGTGTGCATGTCCGGCGGAACCGTCGTCATGGTATTCTTTTCTGTTCTTTTCGGAGGATTCGCGCTCGGGCAAGCCGGTCCGGCTTTTGAAGCTTTGGCGAAAGCACGCATTGCCGCCGCCAAAATTTACAAAATCATCGATCGCGTGCCTGAAAACGGTATCGATACGAGAAATCCAACTGGGAAGGAACTTTCGTTTCCTATCAAAGGTGACATTGAGTTTAGGAACGTGCACTTCGCCTACGGCGCTTTGAATCGAAAAGTCTTCGCCGGCATAAATTTGAAAATCGACGGTGGAACTATGTGCGCGCTAGTTGGCCAAAGTGGATGCGGTAAATCAACCATCGCGAGATTGTTGGAGCGGTTCTATGATCCGCAACAAGGAGGGTGCATCACCTTAGATGGCGTTGACATCCGGACGCTCAAGATCAACGCCCTGCGTGACGCGATAGGTATCGTATCTCAAGAACCGCTACTCTTTGAAGCTTCAATTGCCGAAAATATCGCAGCGGGAGCGATTTCATCAGTCAAGTCTTCCATCACTGACGCAGACATTGAACGCGCGGCGCGCGTTGCGCGAGCGCACGAATTCATTCAAAGCTTTCCTGATGGCTACCATACCATCGTAGGTGGAAAGAATGCAAAGCTTTCGGGCGGTCAAAAGCAGCGAATCGCAATCGCGCGCGCGGCGCTTCGGAACCCGCCCGTGTTGATATTGGACGAAGCGACATCGGCATTAGATACCGAGAACGAACGTCTCGTTCAAGCGGCCTTGGATGCTTTGGTTTCGGATGGTTCGAGAACGACTATCGTCATCGCGCATCGCTTGACGACGGTGCGAAACGCAGACAAAATTGTCGTCCTCGGTAAGCCCGGGAACGATCCATCCGCCGGTAGTGAAGTCATGGAGCAAGGTACGCACGATGAGCTCATGAAGTTGGGTAAAGACGGAAGGTATCGCGCGTTGGTTGGTTTATCGAAAGATGACAACGCACCGTCAGTATCATCGAAATCGATGAAAAAATCGAGTTCGAAAGCATCGTTTGCCTCGCTAGCTTCTGCGGAGAACTCGCAAATTGATGGCAAAGGCTTTTCGGGTAGTAAATCTGATAGCTACGCCAACTTGAGCGAAATTTCGAAGGGAAACGAGGACAAAAAAAAGAAGAAGAAGAAGAAGGGCGCGAAATCGGATAAATACGAAGTGAAAACGAGTAGAATTTGGAGCTACTCGAAGCCGGAGTTTCCACTCGTCATCTTCGGGTGCTTTGTCGCCGTTGTAAACGGATGCATCATGCCCGCTGTTGCGTTTGTTTTCGCCGAGATCATGGCGTTGTTCTTCAATTTCGATACCGACTATATGCGCGATCGTTCAGAAACGTTAGCAATCGCCATGTTTGGCGTAGCCATCGCGGCATTTATTGCTTCTGGTGTCCAAGGTGGTATATTTGGCATCGTTGGCGAACGGTTGACGAGGCGTTTGCGCTCGCACGCTTTTCGCGCGATGATGCGTCAAGATATCCCATTTTTTGACAACACGGATAACTCTGTTGGCGCGCTCACGCAAGTGCTGTCCGTGGAAACCTCCAAAGTACGCAACATGACTGGGCAATCGCTCGGTGGATTCATCCAAACGCTTGGCGCGTTAGGCTTTGGCCTCGGCTTGTCGCTGTCGTCTTCCTGGAAGTTTGGCCTGTGCTTGCTCGCCGCGGTTCCCATATTATCTGTTGGGGAAATGCTCAATATGAAAAATCTCGGCGACGGCGGCGCATCGGCAATTACTGATGCGACGAAGAAGTCATCGTCCGTCGTGAGCGAGGCTGTGCAGATGATTAGAGACGTCCAAGCGTTTGGCTTGGAAAAACGCATCGCCGGTTTGTACGACACCTTATTAATTGAGCCGAGCCGAGCCGAGCGAAACGAATCCATGCGCGCAGGTGCAACATTTGGCATAAGCCAAGCAGTCACTATGGGTTTTTATGGTTACGCGTTTTGGCTCGGCGGCTACTTCATCAACAAAGGCGAATTGACCTTTATCGATTTCATGAAGTCCCTCTGGGCCCTCGGTTTCTGCGCCGCCGGCGCTGGACAGGCGGCGATGTTTATGGGAGACAAAACCGCAGGAAACGCAGCGGCGAGTCGAATTTTTGAACTCATCGATCGTGAACCGCCAATTGATACGAACCCTTTCGTTGAAAGTGGTGATGCGCGCGTCATTCCAATGACGCGTGCGCAGGCGAAAGAGTCGAATTGCGGTACAATTGTCGATAACTTCTCGGGCTCCATCGAATTTCAAGAGGTGAAGTTTTCGTACCCGACGCGAGATGCGCCAGTATTAAACGGTTTGAACCTGAACGTGAAAGCCGGTGAAACCATCGCGCTCATTGGTACGAGTGGCTCTGGCAAATCTACCGCGGTGCAGCTTTTAGAACGTTTTTACGATGCAGTCGCGCCAAAATCCTTGGCTGCGAAGAGTAACGATAGCGAGGGTGATTTGACCTCTTTAGTTGTTCCCGGGGCTGATTGCGGCAAGATTTTCTTTGATGGCGTCGATATCAAAGAGCTCGACGTTATGTGGCTTCGCGCTCAAATTGGCCTCGTCGAGCAAGAACCCGTCTTATTCTCGGGATCTGTACACGATAACATCGCCTCTGGCTCGCCGACCAGCGAAGCTTCTCGCGAAAAAGTTATCGAAGCTGCTAAAATTGCAAACGCGCACGAATTCATCATGAACATGCCGCAAGGGTACGATTCAGATGTCGGCGTCGGTGGCTCATTAGTTTCCGGAGGTCAAAAGCAAAGGATTGCGATTGCTCGAGCGATCGTACATGAGCCAAAAATTTTATTATTGGACGAAGCGACGTCGGCTCTCGATAATGAATCAGAGAAACTAGTCCAATCCGCGCTCGATGCCGTCATTGCAAACGGTAAACAACGGAGTACGATTGTAATCGCGCATCGATTGAGCACGATTCGAAATGCAACGCGCATCTACTTGCTTGACAACGAGAATGGGGTAGGATCCGTGGTTGCTGAGAGCGGATCGCACGACGAACTCATGCGCAAGGGCGGCAAATATGAACTCTTGCGCAACGCATACGACGACAAATAATTAAAGAAGATTAAATACACAAATGAACATACTCACACATACATACATAACAACAGCTCTCACTCACTTGCACATTACTATTAAAACTACTATTTGTACAATCTATTCTCTTCTATGAATTCGGCGACGAAAGGATTCAATTCCTCGATGGTCGATGGTTTATTTCCGCTATTGATGGCCTCTCGAACAGCAGTGCTCGAAACGTCTCTCAGGCCTGATATATTATCAAGGAAAACAACGGACTTTGCTTCTTTTATCATCGTAGGCGTTGCCGTTGCCG
>Ga0302114_10002267_pt1 | contig 12435 bp, 5 predicted proteins | sample AG5_Surface_MG_FD_203107 | JGI IMG/M metagenome (GOLD analysis project Ga0302114, IMG submission 203107) | Marine microbial communities from Western Arctic Ocean, Canada - AG5_Surface | ecosystem: Environmental > Aquatic > Marine > Oceanic | place: Canada: Western Arctic Ocean | collected...
CATAAGTGAGTTGTAATCACTATTGTTGTTATCTTTTGGTATAATAATTTTTACTTGTACACCATTATCATCCACACCAGTAGCTTCTATTTGTTGTTTATCTTCAGGTATTAACCACTTCGGTTCTATGTATTTCATAATTTATGCTATCCTCAACCATAATGCAATTGTTATAATATTTTCTCTTGAACTTGATACAGTATCACCAGTATAATTACCAGTATAGTTGCCACTATATGCAGCTGTAAAGTTACTAGCGTATGAGCCTGTAAATAAACCAGTATAATTACCAGTAAATGATTTATTGACAGGGCTTACATATGTCCCCGCATATGACCCTGCAAATGATGATGTATAACTACCAGTATAATAGCCCGTAAATGATTTATTAACAGGACTCACATATGTTCCTGCATATGATCCAGTAAAACCAACTGGACCATATCGAGTATAACTACCAGTATAGTATGAGTAATTATATACTGTTCTGGAACTATAATAACTAGTACTAGTATGACGACCATAACTGCCCGTATAATACCCAATTATTTGTTGTGATGTATATGTGCCGGTATAATTACCGGTATAATTCCTATTATAAGCACCAACATATGTTCCTGCATATGCACCAGAATATGCTGATGTATATGTGCCGGTATAATTACCTGTATAATTCCTATTATAAGCACCAACATATGTTCCAGCAAAACTACTAGAATATGTCCCTAAAAAATAACCAGTATATGTTGTGTTGTATGATCCAGTATATATTCCTGCGTATGTATTTGCAGCGACCTGTTGTCTAGTATCAGTGAATGTATCACCAACTTGAATCCATGTTCCTGTGACTGGAGGTGAGGTTGCTAGAGAATATCTACCAACCTGTGTTGATACAATTCTATTTCTATATCTATCTGTTAATGTCTCAATTTCTGTATCTACCATTTCTTGCATTGTGCCATCCACACCAAGCTTTAATGGCCTCACTACTGTTGGTAACGAATCATTTGTTTTCTTCCAAAGATAAGTTGTGTTGGAAGAAACTCCACCACCGCCACCAAACGTATCTGTTAATGATGCTACAGATACCCATGTACCAGAATATGATGATACTGGATTGGTTGAAGAAAGATAGTATTGACTGATAGATGGACTTGATGTATTTGCCAAATTGGATGAAATATAATTCATCACACTAGTGTCTAGATTGGCACTAGATATTGGTCTAGGTTTTTTATTATCCAATTCCATGGGACTAATAGTAGTTTCAGATACAGATACTAGATTTTGAGATAATGTCGTAGTAGTAGTAGTTATTGTACCACTTGTAGGGTGAGTGCCTATAGATTCTACTCTTGCAGTATCTGAAAAATAACCTATTGTAGTACCAACACCCGCTATATTCAAAGCACCTGTACTATTATCAGATTCTAATGATACTTTACGTAATACTAGATGTGTAATATAATCCATATCTGTATTAGACATTTCTTGGATATTAACGGAGGTGTTTCCAGTCCGTAATAGCTTTAAAGGGTTGCCCATTATATATTTTCCTTATTGTGGCCAAGCCACATTACCATTTGCATATAAAATCTCTAATTTTGCACCAGTACTATCAACAAGACGAGCAGATGTACTTAAAACAATATTAGCATTAAAATTTGTTATTGCGTCAAACGTATCAATAGTTTCCTTTAATGTAGTCCCACTCGATAAGCCTATTTCTAAAGTGTTATTACTGTTTTGCCAATTAAGTGTATCAACACCAGCAACTGATACATCGGATACACTTGTTATTCTACCTTTATTATCAACGGTAAATTGTGGTACTGCAGACGCACTACCATATGTTCCTGCGGTAACACCCGATGTAGCTAATCTAGCAGCTACTAAGGTCCCTGATGATATATTAGTTGCATTTTTATAATATGATCCCTCTTGACCATCCAATAAATCAGCATCTAATCCACTATTAACTCCATCATTATTTTCATGCCACACTTGATATGAATGTGTTGTGTTAGAACTAACTACTAATCCACTATTTCCAACACTTGTGTTTGCTATCCTTATATTTATGGGCGTTGTACTATCTGCATTTGTATCAACAATATGCACAGAACCATTCCCAGAAATATGAATAGTGTTTGATTGCACATTCCATCTTTTACTAGATGATCCTATTGATAATGCATTTGTTGTTGGTATAATATTGTTAGCAAAATATCCCTTTGTGTCTATAGTATCACTACTACTATCGCCTAAAATTGTATTTCCGGCAACAGATAAATCACTTAATACTGAAATTGATCCGATTGTGGCATTGGATGATATAACAGATTGTGAATGCACATTTTTCCATCTCTTTGATGATGATCCCAAATCATATGTAATATCAGTTGTTGGAATTATATTCGTATTTACAGTAGCATTAATAGTTACTACACTATCTGTATTCGCACCAATTTGGGTGTCATTTAGAATTGTAAAATCCTGTGCACTTGTATTTGAAATAAAATTAATATTACCAACAACTTCCATATCAGATTCTACTCTCAAATGTCCTTGGATAACTGTATTAGATCCACCAATTGTTGTGTTGCCCAATATTGTAGCTACACCACCCACATCTAAAGTTCCAATTGTATCAATATTGCCTGTTGTGGAAGAAACCTGAAATGCATTTGCTGTGCTATTTGCTGTTACCGATATACCACCATTTGCATTTAAGGATCCACTGACTCCAACATTACCACCACTAATATTAACCCCATTAGCTGATATTTGTCTTGATGTCAAATAATTAATATAACCATTTGCGTATGTTTTGGATGAAGTTCCTATATTATATGTATTTGTTGCTGTTGGTGCTACCTGTCTTGTATTTGTATTCGATGAGATTGTAACAATACCAGATACTGATAATGCAGAACTCAATGCAGTATTATTCGTTACACTTAATTGGTCTGAAATACTCACATTTCCTGCAGTATCTAGTGTGCTGGACATAGTAACCGCCCCAACAACACTTGCCGTGTTAGACAGCGTCAAAGCGCCGGTAACTGATAGTCTATCACCTATAATAACATTTCCTGTTGCCGTTGTTATACCAGTAATATCTAGATCACCACCAACAGACAAATCACTTGATAGTGAGACGTTGGATGTTATATTAACTTCGCCACCAGTGATTGAAACATTAGCAGATCCTATATCAACTTGAGTTGATGATATGTGTGTGTTAGAGTTAGTTATACTCACATTAGCTGAAGTAAGGGTTACATTAGAGCTTATTGCAAATTCACCACCAGCAATTTCAGTATTTGAAGATGTTATACTCACATTACTTGTTGTTACAAGGTTTCCTGAATCAACAGTTAAATCTCCAGTAATATATGTATTTGATGTTATATCTACAGTAGTAGATTCAATATGTATATTAGCTCCAGATAAATTAACATTTGATGTTGATGAAATTTGTGTACTAACAATGTATGTGTTTGTATTATTAATTGTTACATTAGCAGTAATAGTACTATTAGCTCCACCTATTACAGTATTATCGGTTGTAGTAACCTTTTTATTAAATAAAACAGTATTGCCTACGATGGTATTAGAATTTATATTTAATGTTGAATTAGATGCAAAGGTCGAATTTGATCCTATAGTTAATAAACCACTAGAATTTACAGTTCCACCCCTTATTATATCTTTTGCTATTAATGTATTAGCACTGAAGAGACCATTGACGTGAGCATTTCCTGTAGTTTGCCCACCAGTACTATTTGCAAACGTTGTAATTACAACAGTACTCATATCATAAACCATTTGATTAGTTCGTTCAATCCATGATGCAAAGGTATCTGTTTGGGTTGCTACATTAGCACCGATATATTTTGACTCTGACATTATTTACCCTTAAATATTTTATTAATTAAATCCTTCAACTCTCGCATCTCACTACCTAAACATTCTAATTTTTTTTCAAGTGAACAAACTTTTTTTGTATCATCTCTTTTATTTTTATATTCTTCATATGACGCTCTATTAATATTCAATACCGCTTTAGAGTGCATATCCTTTTCAAATTTATTTATCATAATTATAACTCCTATACTGATAAAGCTAATGCCCTATAATCATTAATTTTTGGAATTATATTACTACTATTAGATGATAAAACTAATTTAACTGCGAATGTTTTATATTCATCATATTTAACTCCATTGATATCAAAATATGTAGCAACCAAATTATTTTGAGGATCCTTAAATAATCCATGGTCACTATTTAAAATTTGAGCCGAAGCACCCGATTTGGTGAAATTTATATTTTCATCAACAACAATAATTGATGTATTAACTGAAGATACTCTAACAATTTGATAATCAGTATCACTATTAGAATTAACTATTTTTAATAAAGAACCAGACGATATAATATTTGCTGAACCATTACTAAAACCTGGAGTATTGCCAGAAACACTTATTGTAGATGTGGCATTGGATGTAGATAACACACCAACTAATGGAGTAGTGTTGGGTGTATTAGGAAGATCATATTCATATTCAATTACATCAAATTCATTTGCAGTAGAACTAAATACTGTATTACCAAGATTGTTTAATAATGTCCACTTTTTATCATTGAAATCACTATTATCAGATGAATTCAACCCCTTAATATATACAGATACATCAGTTCCTGATGGGCGATATGCTGACACGAATATTTTAAAATCCTCTGCATCTAATCCTTCTTTTAATGTAACAGTTCTTGAAACATATTTTGATTGTGAAGCGCCATTAGCATAAGCTTCATTGGTCGTGTTAGCGTTGATCTTTGATTCAAATGCCAACAGACTTGATGATTGTACATCTAAAGCTGGTGTTAATTCACCTTTCCCAGTAGAAAGATTAATTGTAGTGGTTAATGTTTTATTACCAGAGTTATTTAATATCTCATTGCTTCTACTATATACAGCAGGTTCAAACGTTATAATTCTATTATTATCATTAAATTTCATAGCGACAGATGTTGTGTTGGAAATACTATCTTTGGCTGTCAGTGTGGTTATACCAGAACTCGTCATATTACCACCAAAATTTAATCTATACATTAGTGGTTGGAAATAACTTACAGTATGATTATATAATGATGTAATCACAGCGTTTGCATTTGAATCAGCTGCTATTATAGTATCATTATTTGCAAAAACAAAGTTTGAATTGGATACATTACTATTATCAATGTGTAATACAGCATCTGAATTGTTATAATAAGATACAACACCAGAAGGTGTAATTTGGTAATTGGCAATAGAATTTGAAAATAATGGTTGACCTTTTATTGCAAGTTGTGTATTATTAGCAATACTACTAATTGTTAATACTTGTGATCTAACAGTATTATTAGAATCTTCACCTGTCACTACAATTCTATCACCTATTGCAAAAGATGTAGTAAAAGTAGTTCCTGTACCAACTAAATTGCTACTAATTGCAGACATGCTGACTGTCTGTGCACTTACATTAGCTGATTGTTTATATACATTTTCCCCAATTAAAAATGATCCACTCACACTCCCAATATTTAAAAATTCTATATCAGGATTGTTAAATATTGCTTGGCCAGCAGTTGTAGAGAAATCAGCAGCGTATATATTTAACTTTAAGTTTTCATCTTGTCTTGCTGTCCATGTTCTATCATTTGTTGATTGAAATAGAACACCATCAAAATTATCTTGTGTAATATTTCCAATACCTGTTGCTATATCAAGTTCACCAGTTCTTGAAACCCATAATTTATATGCAGGATTGTTACCATCAGGTTTAATTATAACAGCATATTCAGATCCTTGTCTTACAAATAATGGTGAATCCCATGTGACAGTAGTAGCTGTTGAACCATTATTACTGATATTAACATCAGAAGCTAAAATATGTTTTTGACCAAATGGCAATATTATATTTGATGGTGCACCATTTACGACTGATCTCATTTCTATGGTAACACCCTCAACATTATCCTTTTCGTGAAAAAATAAATCTACTTTGTTAATAAAAATACCTTCTTCATTATCAGTCAATGATGAACCCACATAAAATGTTTGTGCTAATGGATCACCATTGTTATCACCACCGTCTTGTTGTGGTATTGCATCCATTCTGCGTGTTCTTTGAACCTGGGTGTCTCTCGTAGTTTCAATAGTTGTATTAGACCACCCTATTCTATTAAATGTTGGTTGTCTAGTACTGATTGTAGAACTACCTTTTTCAATTGAAAAATTATAAGCATTGAAAGATTTTAATGCAATCGAAGTGGCGTCTGAAAGAGCTGTAGCTATTGATTCATCAGCTATGGTTAATATTCTTTCACCAACAAAAAATGTGCTGGCAGGAATTCTAAAACTCCCATACACAGCACCAGATGCATCAGATACAATACTGCCACCAAATTCACCAATTTCATTTATATCATTTTCGGTAATGGTACTTGAACTTGAAGTATTAATAGCTGGCCTACAATGTATATCTACAGATATATCATCAAAATATATATAATGTCTTGTTGATGGTCTTAACCCAAATGCTGCAAATTTTACTATTCTTGATCTCATATATGGCTGCATTGCCATATCTGTCATATACTCACCTACTTGAACAGTGGATGTATTATTATCAGCTATATTAAGAAGTTGTCTTGTTTCTCTTAATGTTCTTTCTCTTATTACGTCAAATGTGTTTGTTGTTTCAACAGTATTCCAGTTACCATTATTAGTAGATGTTGTTCTTGAATCAATTAATGTATTTCTTGATATATCATTGATAACATCAATTCTTCTTTGATTGATTACATCTATTTTATTAAGTTCATCAATAAGACTCTCAAATCCACTTGACATATCAATAGTAATATTATTCACCTTTAGTGGGTTAACAGTAGAATCATAATAGTTATCATACTCAGGAAATAACGTAACTTTACCATTATATTGATAAAATAATCCTGCTGCAGACCTTGATCTTGAAGCGTATGGGTTATTCATAATAAGTCTATCACTATAATTTACTGTTATTAAATCACCCGTTTTAGTTACGTTAGTACTTGATCCACTATTATATTTTAAATCTAAATTAACCTGTTCAACTTTAGGTATAAGTTGAGTTGCTGGTTTATCAATACCTGCACTAAACTCAAGACTATTAATATTGCCTATACTAAGATCTTTAAATGAATCCACTAATATGCCATTTTTAAATCTATCTAATCCACCAGACCCCTTTATAATGAGATCTGTTGTTTGCTTTTCTAGTAAATTTAATGATGTGTAATATTCTAGTCTAGCTAATCTTTCTTCCATAGATCCAATATTAGCCATAGTATATCTTCGTATTTGCTTAATACTTGTTTTAATACCATAAGACGGTCTTCCTAAAGCAACAGCTTCTGATATACTTAAAGACGGATATACAGGAACAGCAATAGTTGCAATGATCATACCAGTATCGGGCGTAGATGGTTTCACTGGTGATTCTGATGCTACACCTTCAATTATATTAATTCTACCAGTGGATTCAAAATGTAATAGATCCACTCTTGGTAAATAATGTTTAAAATCTGTATCAAATTCTCTTCCTGGAGCAATAAACTTATCTGATGTAAATAAAATAGTATTAGCTGGATTAATAGATGCAGAAACAATTGTATTAGCATACACCCCGGTATTAGAAGTCATTGGTCTAAAATCTACAGAATCTCTTAAATCATATTGATCACCATTTGTTGGTGAATTAAATAATGGTATTTCGCCAGTTCTAAATTGATCATTGTTTAGTGTTCCACTATCAGTTGGTGAATAGGAATCTATTGAAAAAAATCCTGACCCACCAGCACTATTATCTTTTTGAAATGCATTAAAATGCACTAAAATTTTATCACTTGATGATATGGATAAATCAGAACTTGGCTTTAACTGCAGTGAAGAAATTCCATAATAAGCATCTTTTTGACCAGAATCTAAAATAAAATGTTTTGTAACATCTGTTTCTGTATTAGCATATGTGGAACCTTTATATACTGCAATTAATTTTAATGAATCTGGTACACCAAGATGCCATGGACCTATAGTGCCATTAACATTGTTTGAAGTATCAATTTTTGTATACACTTCTTTTAAATTTTTATTAATTTGTACTGCGGAATCTACTTTAATTGGATATATTATAGATGCATCTATTGTAGAACTTAACGCTTGGTCTAAATTAATAGTCATCTTTTGTTGATTTTGTGATATTACAACATTCGCAGATCTGCTTGTAAGGGGTATTAAAGTATCCTTAGGAAAATTTCTATAATGCAATGCATTAGTTTGATTTGATGGAAAATTGGAATCTACTAATAAGTGAGTGGTGTTTGAAATTTCCACGATTCTTCTGGATTGTGCTTCTCCCACAACTGAAATATAATCACCTATATCATAATCAGTAACAAAATTTGTTCCAGATCCATCTATTGTTGTATTGCTGTGTGTAGTTACATTTCCGGATTTAGCAGCAGTATTTGCTCCTGTTAAAGCACTTACTACTAATTCAGTTTCTTGGATAGAACTTAATGATGATCCATTAGTAAATGGAAATTTATTATTTCCTGATAATACAATTTCTAAACTACCATTAGTAGAAAATGTAACATTATTATCAACTTTTCTATGAATATATGATGTATTATTAACACCCAAATTATTTCTTAATGTGGACACACCCCTTGAACCCAGAGGATGCACACTAACAGATAAACCACTATCTTTTAATACAGCAATATTACTTTCTAATACCATATCAGCAACAAAGTCATTAGTGCTAGTAAAGTGTATTGACTTAACTAAACTAAATTGCTTACCAGCGGTCATTGATATATCAAACAAATATATTCTTATAGTAGAATTGGGGGTACCTGGTACTCCTTCATGAGATTCAACAGCTCTCACTTTAGCAGTCCCTATTTGATTGGGTAAAGAAGAAGGTGCTTCTGAGTAATTAGATGTAATACCAAGATATGCATCTGTGTGCAATGTTATCTGTGTGCCTAATGTGTAATCTAATGAACCCAACACTTCATTGACGATAATATAATTACCAAAATTTGGGGTTATAATTTGATTTGTTTTTTCAATTTGTGTAGTAGCTTTAGGTAATGATATTCTAGCTGTATCATGAAGCTCAACCTTATAACCATCAACATATGCAACTCCAGCACTCATTAAAATATTAGAGTGTGTGGTATTTCCACTTATTTCTTCTGATTGAATACTAAATGGTCTAACTACGTAATCACCACTTTCATCATTAGTTCTAGAAGCCAATTCCTGACCCAACTTATTATAACTAGTATTTTGATTACGATGTATACTATTACCATTTTCAAAATCTACTAATGAGAAAAAATTATTTGAAGATGATTTTTCAGCTTTTGTTTTAATTGTCAATACAGGAGATAATTTTAATCTAAATGCTCCAGGTGCATTTTCATTATTAAAACCCTGTGCATTATCGAGCAATGTTGTATCAATTGAATTATTTACTATTGATTCTATTGTTTGAAATCCAACAGAAATGTTATGAGCATTGGATGTATATTTAGAAACTATAATATCCTGTTCAGCAACGGATAAAAAATGACCTTTTTGAAAAATTGCACCATCAGATACTTTAAATGAATATCCAGTTCCTATATTATTTGAATAACTTGAATTAGCTACAGTAACATTAGCAATTGATGCACCGTTAGCGTATAATACTTGAATGGACTCACTATTAGCAAATTTTTTCTGGCCACCATTCCCAGTGTTGCGATATTTAATATATAATGTATTAAGATCTGGTGATTGTGATTCAAATCCAGAAGCCTGATTAACAATTGTAGCTGTTAAATTGGATGAAGCAGAAACTAATGTTTGATTGGCGTAAGTTGATACACTAACTGTTTGCCCATCTGCTTGCAAATCATTTATTTTTATATAATCAATTTTATTATCAAAATTAAAAACACAACCTTTAACAACCGTGCCTTCAACAAGTACATTTTCACCAAATTCTTCTATTTGATTTTGTAATATACTTTGTAGTTGTGTTAATTCTCTTGCTTGAACTGCAACACCTGGCCTAAACAAAACCTTATGGAAATTTTTGGTTTCATCAAAGTCATCAAAATATGGGCTAATGTTTAAATCTGTTTGTATTGGCATCTTTTATCCTTCAGAACTCGATAATAAGTTTAATTGTTTCACTTTGAGTATTTGATCTTGATACGGGTATAATATTTTCGACATATAATATTTCTCCCGATCCTGGTATTAAATCTGGAATAGTCACGGCTGATAAACTAGCTACTGCACCTGATGATATCCCCTCTAATGTATTTAGGTCATCTACATCAGATATATTTACTATTCCTAATTGATTGGTTACTGATACAATAGTTGTATTTACTGAAAATAAATCAGCATTTGCAACTAGAGCAGTATTTGGATTTTGTGTAACTATTTCATCAATAATAAACCCACCATAAGCACCACCACTTCCCGTAGTAATTACATTAGCTGTGTATTTATATCGTTGATCAAAAACGGTAGTAGGCTGCACTACAGCAGTTACAGTCCCAGTATTGTTTGAGGTTAGCCCCCTAACTGTTTCTGAACTCTGAAAAAAACCAACCACATTAGTTAATTTTATTTGACTTGTATTAGATCCATCAATAATGCCAGTAGCATTAGATGTATCACCAGATAAACTTTCTCCTACGGTAGTAACACCAGACGCTGATGTCACATCAATAACAACATTTGCAAATTTGGGATCTTTTATTATAGAAATTTGTCTAAAATCATTTTCAGTAGATAAAATGCCATTTTCTGTATTAGATTGTGTTGTGGTTATACAAACATAATGTGCGTCTAATTCTTTGACAACATCAAATCCATGACCATACTTAGGACTTATTATTGGTCGTATTGAAGCAGAGTTTGCGGTTATAGCAGTGTTTGTTGCTACATTTACAATACCAGTATTACCAATAACTACAGCGTTCGCCCATGTGTAATTAGTACCAACATTAACAATATGTATATTACTTACTGTATTAGTTGAAGTATTTACCAAAGCTCTAGCTAAGGTGCCTGTACCATCACCAGTTACTGACACAGCTGGAGATATAACAAATGTTGATGTTAAATCTGGAATAACATCATATGGTTGATTAACAACTAATCTACGAGTAGTACCAGAAACCACGTATTCACTTACAGTCCTCAATTGACCAACACCAGAACCCGCACTTATATAAATTGCAGATCCTTTATAAAAATCTGTATTGGATGATAATGCATCTGAAGTACTTTCTATAGCAAATATTAAATTGTTGCCACCTATAGATGCTTGCGAGATTGTACCATTTGCTCTTGCGTTATATTTTTCACCACCAGTATCGACAATAATTGTTTGTATTGATCCAGGAGTTGCATTTCCTGTAATATCATTATTGGGTATAATTGGTATATATTCATCAGTTGCAAATTTATTCCAATTAGATGTAGATATTGTATATAGATATTTCCATTGATATCCATCAACTGTTTTAACATAAATTGAATCATTAGCTGATGTCTCAGCTAATAATGGAGCAGCTATGGATGCAGAATTACTATTGTTATCCAAACATATAAACACATTATATTCAGAACTTTCTTCATTTACAACAAAATACTGCAATCCACTCAATTCTTTTTTATCATCATACATTGTATATTTAGTATTAGCAACCCAATTATACCGATTTGTCATTGATTTAATATCAGCTGCTGTAATTTGTTTACCACCAATTAAATTTCTATATACCTGAAAATGTCCATTACTTAATGCGTCTCGTGGTATATCTGGAACAGAATCATCAGCAAATGGAGTATGTTTACCATAACCAACATATAATATTGTATTGGCTGGTTCGTCTATAGCCTCAATAAATTGTCTTGCACTATGTATATTAAAATCTTTGCGTATTATTTTTGACATATGATTAACCTATCGTCACACTGCTATTGGATATTGATAACTGTAACCCAACTGCTTCTTGAACTTTTATTACTTCTCCAAATAGTTTCGTACCAGAAACATGGAGAATATCTTTTAGTACTTTAGAATATTTATCTAACGACAAACCGGACTGTATTACATATGATAATTCCTGATAATAAAAATTATCATGCAGTTTAGCATTATCACTTAAAAAACTTTGTCTTGTTCTCCACCGACCAGTACCAACACCATAATATAATACATTAGAAGTACCCGTTATAACAAAATCAGAATTGCCTGATAAAGTAACATCACCATTATTAATATAACCAAAACCACTATCAATAACTTCGACTTTTGT
>Ga0302114_10002268_pt1 | contig 12430 bp, 13 predicted proteins | sample AG5_Surface_MG_FD_203107 | JGI IMG/M metagenome (GOLD analysis project Ga0302114, IMG submission 203107) | Marine microbial communities from Western Arctic Ocean, Canada - AG5_Surface | ecosystem: Environmental > Aquatic > Marine > Oceanic | place: Canada: Western Arctic Ocean | collected...
GCCCCCTACCCCCCCCCCCCCCCCCTCCCTCTCCCGCCAAGAAACACTAGCCAAGAAGCAGGAAGCGAAGGAAAAGCTGGACCTCGCCCTCGAGAAGAAGAAGGCCTCGGAGAAAAAAAGACAGCTAAAAAGCAGCGAGGTCAGGAGGAAGGCGGACTTGCTCAAGAAGGAGCAGCAGGCGCAGCAGAAGCTGCTGCAGAAGCAGGAGTCGCAGAAACAGTCAAACCAGAAGAATAATCTGCTCAAGAAGGGCTTCGTCGCGAAAGTTGTCGGGGCCCATCACGACGATGACCAGGACGATGACCAGGACGACTCTCAGTCCTTCGCCACTACTACCACCTCCATCAACCGAGCGAAGTATTTGAACCAAGCTGGCGGACTCACTCGCATGATGAAGAGGCATCAGCAGGTGTCAAAGGTGAGTGAGCGGAGCGGAGCGGAGCGGAGGGGGGGGGTTAGGGAAGACGACAGACGACAGACGACAGACGACGAGAATACGAGCCATACTAATAAACCTTCTTCGCTTCTTCGCTTCGTTCGCCTCGGCACATGCAGCAAAAGACCAAATCCTTAAAATCCTCCACCAAAACCTCCTTGAAAAATTCCCATTCCAACCCGGCCACGGCCATGGCCATGCCCATGCCCATGCCCAACCAAAAACTAACTAAAGTAACCTACAAAAACCGCACCCTTCCCCCCTCCTCCTCCCCCCCTTCAACCCCCTGGGACCCCTCGACCCCCTCCGGCCTCCTGGTCTCCCACCTGATTAAGATCTACATCCCCCCAAATCCAACCAATAAAAACGGTCAAATCCGTAAAAACCCCTTTTTAACTCCCCGAACAAAGTTCGCCGGTCACCACTGGCGATCGGGGCGGATCATCGCAGTCAACGACCCCCCAGGGCAGAATGGTTCTGGTTCTGGTTCTTCCCCCTCAAACTCAAACTCAAACGGGCCCCCCCCTTTACACCTCATCGCGTACACCCATTGTACCGAACACGGAAAAACCTTTTCCCCCTCCCCTACCTCCGACACGATGGAGGAGTGGTTGGACCTCTCCCTCACACCCTGCATGATCGCCGCTGGGGGGCACTGGGGCCGGGTCAGTGCTTCAGCGGCGTTCTGGCCGTGTATGGCCTACGTCCCGAACGGGGCGGCAATGAGGAAGAAGCTCGTTAGTCCGACGAGCTCGCCGCCGAACCCGGGGACGATTCATGTGGAATTCTACGGGGGGGGGGAGGGGGGGCTGGTCAGGACACCAAGAACGACAGCGACACCAAGAACGACAGCGACAACGACAACGACAACGACAACAATGGCGGAAGATGAAGCGCAAAACCAGCAAAACCAATTCCTACTCCCATTCACCCCCAACGCAACCACTCCCCCTCTTCAGGCGGCACAAACCGAAAACTCCCAAATAACCTCCGCGGCCACCCTACTGTCAAACGCCCTTCACCTCGGGGCGTTGGTTCGCGCCTCGGTCCTATACCCCCTCCAAAACCCCGCGAGCTACTACGCCTTGAACGCCGAGAGCGGGTTCTTGCTTGATCGGAGTGTCGTGTTCAACAACGCCCAGGGGGAGGTGAAGGTGAAGGGGCACGTGGAGCAGTATTCTGTCGTGAGGGGGTTGTGGTTGGTTAGTTTCGGTGGTGGAGGGGTGGAGGAGCAGCAGCAGCAGCAGCAGCAGCAGCAGCAGCCGCCTATGTGGGTTGATTTGTTTTCGGAGGATGTGAGAGTTTCAACCGCTCCTCCTCCTCCTCCTCCTCCTGATTCTACAACATCAACATCAGCAACAACAACAACGGCTGTGCCTTGCATTGCTGTTAGTGTCGGGAGCTTGCTCTGCATCGGCGATACGGAGGCTGGAGGGCTGGAGAAGGTTGGGGACGAGTATTACTACAACTACGACTACAATTCCGTCACCGGCGTTTCTCCCAGTAGAAGCAATCCAACATTGAGTATCCCCTCTCCTCCCAAAGCCACAGCAACAGCAAACCCTGCTGAAGTAAACCCCCCAAACCCAGCAATCTGCACCCTCTGCGCAACTCCCACAACCTCCCCCTCAGACCCCAGCTACTACTCCCCAAACGTAATAGAATGCACAGCCTGCAAGGGAATGATGCACTCGAGCTGCCTCGACCCACCAATGTCCCAGGCGAGTCTAAACCACTTCCTCGACGATGGGGATAAGGTTGGTTTTGTGGCTTTTTGTTGTCAGAGCTGTAAGTCTTGTGAGTCGTGTGGGAGGCGGGACGAGAATTTTGGGGTGTTTGATCATAAGGTTGGCGGGCGGGGGAAGGGGGGGGATATTACGACGGTTAGCTTGTGCATGGAGTGCACGAAGGGGTATGTGAGGGGGTGTTACTGTGGGATATGTAAGGCTGTGTATGGCGGGGGGGAGGAGAAGGAGAAGGTAGAGGTGGAGATGGAAGTTGAGGAGAAGGTCTGGGGAAAGGATGAGAGCACGATGATCTGCTGTGACACGTGCCAGAAATATGTCCACGCAGCCTGCACCTCCCTCCCACTCCCCCTCTTCAGCAGGTGAGCGAGCGAAGCGAAGCGAAGCGAGGCGAGCGAGCCTTGAGGAAGACTCGAGCGATGAAGTGCGCGAAATTGCTACAGACGTTATGGCTACATCCACTACTAAGCTAACATTATTCCACTCTATTCCACTCAATTCGTTTGGTTGGCTCGTTCGCTCGTCCTTCATAAAAAATGCGCCTCGCTTCGCTCGGCGCAGCTACGCCCTTCCCCAGACCACCCACCCCTTCAACTGCCTCTCCTGCTCCCACTCCCAGACGCTGCAAACCGTCGAGGCGCTGAAGAAGAATGACCTCTATTTGACGAGCAACAAGGTGACCAGGGACGAAGGGCTGGGGCTGTTCACTCACCCCGTTACTGAGGACATGGCCCCGACGTATTTGGACGTTGTTAGCGATCCGATGGATCTCGAGACGATGCGGCTTCGCTGCACCACCTCCAAATCCGATCCCAATTCCAATCCCCCCCCCCCTCCAGGATGGGTCAGAGAAAACTTCGAGGTGAGTTTCATTCCGTCTCCGCTCTCCTTATTATACATGGCCACATTCACTACTGAACTAACCTACTCAACTATTCTTGCTCGCTTCGCTCGGCGCAGCTCATGGTCTTCAACTGCCTGACGTTCAACCACCCTTCCACCGACCTGTGGAAGCGGGCCAAGAAGTTCCACTCCAACTGCCTGGCGAATGTCTTCTCCGAGGGCATGGTCGGCTACGATCCTACCCCGAGCAAGTATGCGGAGAAGGTCGAGGAACAGTACAGGAAAGCGAGGGAATTTGTTGAGCAGGAGCTCGAACGAACGAGGAAGGACGAGACCGCCGAGAAGAAGGTGAGCGAGCGAAGAGCAGCTTCCACATAATACAACAAATTAATTAAATCCATTCAAATCCAGGACCTCGTCGTTGGAGACATTGCGGTGGTCACTCTCCCTGCCCTCAAAGCCTCCACCGACTCTGAATCCTGCGTCCCGAACCCAACAACGTCGCTCACCCCCCTTGAGGCCAAGTTCTCCTGCTGGATGGAGTCGTGTTTCGTGTGCGCGAGCTCCGGCAGCCAGGACACTATGCTCTTCTGCGTCGACTGCGGAGAGGCGTTCCACTCGTTTTGCACACAATCTCCCATCTTCAGCATGGACGCGGACGCGGTCAGCGGCTGGAGGTGAGCGAGGCGAGCGTTTATCTCTATCTATCCACTGCAACTAAACTAACATTATTCCACTCAACGCAGATGCGCGAACTGCAAAATCTGCGAGATCAGCGGCTGCGTCCCCATCAATGAGGCCAAGCTCATTTACTGCGACATGTGCGACAGGTCGTACAACATTGACCTCCTCGAACCTCCCCTCCCCGAATCTCCCCCCGAGGGCGTCTCGTGGTTCTGCGGCCACTGCGTTCAGTGCTCCGTGTGCACAACCACCACTCCCTCCCCCTGCACGGTTTGGTCCTGCGACCCGCTGAAGTGCTTCCGCGACGGTGGCGCGGTCTGCCTTGCATCCCCCGAGGACAAGTGCCCAGTTTGCAAGAAGGTGAGCGAGCGAAGCGAGCGAGCCTTGATGAAGACGAGATTACGAGCCCTAACACCACCATTAACAATTGTATTCGTTCGGCTCACTCCCTCCCCCCTGCTTCATTAAAAACGCTCGGCGCAGTTCTGGCTGCCCACCGACTGCGATATGGTCGAGTGCGGGAACTGCAAGTTGTGGGTGCACAACTACTGCGATGTTAACGCACAGGCAATCATCACCTTGGAGAAGGCATCTGCGGGGCACACAAATAGAGACTTGAGCAAGAGCTTGGCTGCGTATCAGTGCAGCGTGTGTGTGGATGAGGCGAAACAGGTGAGCGAGCGAACGAGCGGAAATGGCTACAACCACCCACATCCACTACTAAACTAACCCACTCAATTCTTTTTACTCGCTCGTTTTGTTTTTGCTTTATTATAAATGCTTCGCTTGGCGCAGCGACAATTTCTCTCCAACCAAGAGCGCCAACGGCTGAAGGTCGAGGCTTCCACCTCTGGTATCAATAACGATAACGTTATTGAGTCGGGATCGAAGAGGAGGAAGACGAACCAGGACAAGGACAAGGTCAAGATCAAGGAAGAAGCTGCACCAAAGGTGGAGATGGAGGAGTGGGGCGTGAACAAAACGGTGAACAAAAAGGTTAACAAAAACGACAAGAAATCTTCTTCCCCTACCGCCGAAGTGAAAACCGACACAACAAAATTGTTCCTGCCTGCGCCAATCCCCTCATTCGAAGGAACCACCACCCACGCAACCTCCTTCGACATCTCCACCGTCGCCGGCGCAGAAATCGACACCTCAATAATCTCCCCCACCGATTGTAACAGCAGTATCAGCAACAGCAACAGCAACAACAACAACAACAGCAACAACAAAAAAACGGCTATTCTTCCCAAACCACTCTGCGGCTGGACTAACGGTCCTGAAATCTGGCGAGACACCCGCCAGTGCTTCTACTGCAAGGAGTACGGTGACGACGATGCTGGAATTGGAAATGTCGAGCCAGGAACGATCTTCCACGACGTCACGGTCGGCGACGGCGGCCGAAAGAGAAAGGTCGTTCAGCAACAGCAACAGCAACAACAACATGTGAGCAAGCGAGCCTTGATGAAGACGAGAATACGAGCCACTACTAAAACTAATCTAAACTAAACTAACCCACTCAAATTACTTCGCACCTTCCTCGCTCGCGCGCAGCAACAGCAACAGAAGAACAAATTAAAACCTCCGGAACACCCCAAAAAAGGCCGCCTCCTGCCGATGGCCAGGGTGGGTTCCTTCGCGCACTACAACTGCGCGTACTGGTCGAGCGACAGTTGGCTCGAGGACAACGTTGAGAACGGTGTGAGCACCGGGATCATTCGGAATTTGTTCAACTCGAAGGCCCGCGTGAGCAAGAAAGGCTCCTACTGCCACATCTGCAACGTGTGGGGCGCCTCGACGGGCTGCTGCAAGAGTGGTTGTAAGGGTGAGTGGAGTGGAGTGGAGTGGAGTGGAGTGGAGTGGAGTGGAGTGGAGTGGAGTGGAGTGGAGCAAAATTGGAGCAAAATTGGAGCAAAATTTGCTCGCCACAGCACAAACTAAAACTAACCCATCCCAACCTCCACCAATCCCAGCCTCGTACCACTATGCTTGCGCAGTGTCTTCCTCCTGCGTGTTCACGCGGGACACGCGCAGCAACAGCAAGATGTACTGCAAGCAGTGCTTTCCGACTTCCGACAGGGAAGCGGTAAAAAACAAATTCAAGCCCGAATCACTCCCGGAGCCGATGCAGTCGATCACCATCCAATACAACGAGAGAAATCACAACGAGAAGGCAAAGTACAACAGCATGGTTGAGTCTTTGTTGGAGCGCCATTACGGCCCGCAGCGAATCGGCTCACTCGTTGTGCACTCTTGGGGCCAAATTGTCGATGGTTTGGACAGGTGAGCGAGCGGAGCGGGGGGGGGGTTGAGGAAGACGAGAAAATGAGCCGAGCCACTATTACTAAAACCAACCCACTCAATTCGTATTCGCACCTTCTTCGCTCGGCGCAGCTTTCACTCAGAGAATCACGTGTTCCCGTTGGGTTACGTTGCAACAAGAATTTTTTGGAGCGCAACAATCCCCAAGAGGAGGAGCTTGTACGTGCTGCGGGTCGGGGCCGACAGTAACAACAAGGCGGTGTTTCGGGCTGTGTGTGCGGATGGTGACGACGGGAACGGGAACGAAGTAAACACTGAGTTTCTCGGTGACTGCGTGCACAGGGTTTACGAGGAAATTTCCAAGAAGATCCAGTCGGTCAACAAACTCCACTTTAGCGACAGCACAAAGAGCAAGCTCCCCATGACCAAGCGGTTGGATGTTTTGAAGTACAACTTCCTGCTCAACGGACCGCAGTTCTTCGGCTTCGGGCTGAACCCAATCAAGAAAATGCTCGAAACAATGGAGGGAATTGAGAGGTGAGCGAGCGTGCGAAATTGCCATCCATCCATACATGGCTGGTTACATCCACTACTGAACTAATCTAAATTCATTTATTTTTTCTCGCTCGGCGCAGTGTCGCTGTGCCCTTGAATCCCGACACGAAGAAATATTTCTTTCACCACAAAAATCCGACTATGATGGCGGTGAAGCTGTTACAACGGAAGAGGGCGAGGAGCAAGGCCGAGAAGGAGCTGGCCAACTCAAGTGGATCTGCTCGCACGGAGGGGCTGAGCGTTTTCGTCAAAAGCGCCGGTAACGCGAGGATCACGAGGGTGCTGCTGGAGAAGGAGGTGAGCGAGCCTTTTGGGAAGACGAGAAATTATAACCAACACATTTGCTTCATTAAAAATGCGCCTCGCTTCGCTCGGCGCAGCAGGAGGAGGAGGCTGCGGAAAAATCTGCTGCTGTTGCAGCCCGAAATAAACAATCACAAACAGTGGGCAGAAACAAAAACGAACTTAGCAGGAAGATCAGCTCAGCTCGGACTGTACCAATCAATTTGCTCAACAGCAAGATAAATGCTTACTACAACCTAAAGTCCGTCCCGCTGGAGGAGAGGCTGATGCCGCTGCGATCCCACATCCACGGCTGGGGACTCTTCACCCGAGTTGATTTGCATAAGGACAGCATGATCATCGAGTACGTCGGGCAGCGGCTCAGGAGTGTTGTCGGCGATATTCGAGAACGATCCTACGAAGCCACGGGGATTGGCTCGTGCTACATGTTCCGGATAGACACGGAGTACATTGTCGATGCGACCACACTAGGCTGCATGGCGCGGTTTATGAACCACTCGTGTCAGCCGAATGCGTACGCGGAGGTGGTCCAGCTGGATGCCACAACAGGAAAAATTGTAGTTTTTGCCAACCAGAAAATTCCTGCGGGAAGCGAAATCACATACGATTACAAGTTCCCGGTTGAGGACGGAAGTCTGAGGTGCACCTGCGGACACCCCAACTGTATAGGGACCATGAACTAATGAACTAATTCATTATAACTTTTTAACGTTGGCAAAACATGAATTGCTTTCACAATTCCTGGGCGTTCTGATGCTCTTCAATTTTTGTTGAACAGCTTCGAAACAAAGTTCACGCTAGACCCATTAAAATTAGATTTGAAATTGAAATTTAAACCGCGTGAGAGATTATCTATTACAAATTTATTCTTGTTGTTGGTTTATTATTTAGCAGCAGCTGCAGTTTCCATCGCTTTTTGGAACCTCCTCTGCTTCACGTCCCAGTTGTAAATTCGTGACATGTTTACCTCGGAAGTGATGACTTGGTTCCTGGTGAACTGGAGGTCCTCCGATATCTCCTCGAACTCCTTCTTAGCGTCAGTGTGCTTAAGGGTCAAATACGCAATTGCCTCGTCGTAGGTGTATTGAAGCATTACGTTGGCCCCGAGCCAGAGGTTCACGGTCCCATCGTTGGTGAGCTCGGCCTTGGCATAAACCGTGTCGCAAATGTTGTACTGGGTGACAACCGTCTCGGACTTCTCCTTCTTGTCCTTGAGATGTTTCACCAAGCCCAGGGTCTTCTCGATCTCTGGGATCTTAGACTGAGCGAGTAAAGTGGTGAGTGGAAGCAATATTGGTAGCAACAGCAACATTGGTAGCAACAGCAACAGCAACAGCAACAGCAACAGCAACAGCAACAGCAACAGCAACAGCAACAGCAACAGCAACAGCAACAATTAAAACAACAAAATTTCAAAAATCCCCCCCCCAATTTTACCTGGTAATTCATCCTTTTCCTCGCAAGGTTGGTTTCGTAAAGTTTGAATTTTGAGAAGAGGTCGCTGAAGGCCCCAATGAGAAACTCAGCGGAAGCGGGGGGGTTGGACTTCTTAGCAAAGGTCTCGATGTCCTCTATGAAAGCAACCTGTGGGATTCCTCTAGGATTGGCCCCATCTGTGATGCTCGAGAGGTCAATTCTGTCGCTCGTGACCTGGAGAGCGTTGGGTGTTTGTGCAAGAGCGGCCATGGGTTTATGGGAGGACCAAATTTGTTAAATATATTTGAACGAAAATGCAGCACTGTTCTCAGGTTATCTTTACTTATTTACGTATTTACGTACATTAATTAAAAGCAGCAAGTTTTGGCAGATTCGTATACTACACACACAATTATATTCGTTTGATGAGCAAGAACACCTCGATAAAACGAATCAAGGCAGACATTAGAGAACTGCACACTCCTCCTCTTTCGAAGACGTACCATGCCGTTCCCACTGAATCCAACCTCTACGACTGGCACTTCACTCTACGGGGTCCCCCTTCTACTCCTTTTCACAATGGTTTGTACCACGGCCGTATAATTCTCCCTCCCGAGTATCCCTTCAAGCCCCCTGACATAATCTTCCTCACTGAGAATGGCCGGTTTAAAGTAGGCACGAAGATTTGCCTATCCATCTCGTCGTACCACCCCGAGCACTGGCAGCCATGTTGGGGAATTCGTCTTATTCTCGAGGCATTAATTTCCTTCCTTCCCACGCCTAGCGATGGGGCTATTGGGGGCCTCGATTATAGAGATGACGAGCGGAAACTGTTGGCGACAAAGTCGTTGGATTTCTGTTGTGCGAGGTGCGGTAATTTGAGGGAAATTCTGCCTGACTTGACAGAGGAGGAGGAGAAGGAGATTGAGAGTGGTGGGGGGGTGAAATATGGGAAGGAGATTGAGAGTTTGATGGGGTTGCCTGTTCAGAAGGAGGAGGTTGAGGAGGAGGAGAAAGAACCACCTCCAACAGAAACTGCAACTGCAACAGAAACTGAAACTGCAACTGTGATGGCAGAATTGGTGGCTGCAGAATTGGAGTCACCACCTCCAACTCCAGCTCCAGTTCCTATTCCAGCTTTTATAAAACCACCTCCCAGCAACTTGTTTGTTGCACTCACAGACCCAATCCTCCACGTAGTATACGTACTGGCGCTCATAGCGTGCGTTCTAACCTACAAGAAACTGGTTTTGTTTGTAGATGAACTGAATTCTTACCAATGAAAACAATGACAAGTTACGAGAAATTGTAGATAGGATGGATAGGATAGGATAGGATAGCTTGTTAGGTTTTTTTCCTCGAATACCAATTTAGTTAATTTAATCTTCATCCTCGCTCAACTCATCCAAAGTTTCAACCTTATCCCCCCCTCCCACTCCCCCTGGCCCTCCTATTCCTCCCATTCCTGCCAACCCACCCATTCCTCCCATTCCTCCCATTCCTCCGAACCCTCCCATTGCGTCGCCCATCCCCGGCATCATCCCCGGATTCTTCATCAAATTGCCGAGCATCTCGAGCTCCGCGGGACCCATATTCACGAACATGTCCCTCGCTTGGGTCATGGTCTCCCTCCACTTGGTGCTATCGCTGACAATGTCCTCGAACCCTGGGACCGATTTCATGGCCTGCGCCATCAGGGGGTTGGTCAGTATTGCCTGCCTTGATTCCTCTATTTTTTTAGGATCCTTCAACACGGCTTCAAAGGCGGGGGACTTCAGGGTGGTTTGGAGGAGAGTGAGGACCTTGGAGGGGTCGGTGGAAAGGGAAGCAAGGTCGGCAGGGGAGAAGGACGACATTAGCTTTGCGAGGATGTCCTCGTTACTGTTGTCGTCAGAGTCAGAGGGGGTGACGGTGGAGGGGGTGATGGTGGAAGTGGAAGTGGAAGTGGAAGTGGAAGTGGAGGTGGAAGTGGAAGTGGAGGGCTTCACCGAAGCAGAGGCCGACTTCTTCTTCTTGGCCGACTCTTTCTTGGGAACTATATTAATCACATCGTTCGGTGAGATTCCTAGGGATTCAATGTCATCAGTGTTGCCAGTAATTGTCTTTCCTTTGAAAAGAACGCCCTGCTTCTCAATTGGGAGAGAGGCCTTGCTCGCTATCTCAACCTGGAGCTCTTTTATCGTCCCAGCTTTGATTGCATAAGATTCACCTCGTAGCGTGACCGTCACGTCAATGGGTGGGGTCGCAACTGAAAGATGGAGAAGGAGGGAGAGTGAGAGGAGGGAGAGGGAGAGGGAACGCATCGTGTGAACGCGTGATATAGCGAAATTTTCCAAAACCAGAAAAGGGGAAACATCGAAACATTTAAGACGTGTGCAAACACAAGAAGAAAAACAGGCATCACGTTAAACAAGAAGGCCGAAAATTGAAACCACAACACCCACTTGCAAACCACTTATACATGATGAACACATCATTTAAGAAACGGTCGTCATCAGGCACCAAAATGGCAAACAAAGAGAAGAAGAAGAAGAAAGGGTTAATTCCCGCATCCAAACCAACAACACCAACACCAACACCTCCCACGCTCACACCTCCCACACCCACACCTTCCCATCAAGCTCAACTGAAGAAACATAGAGGCACAGCCGCTTCCTCCAACCCCCCCTTACCCAATGCTCCTCTCTTCTCAAACTTTCACTCGGACCCTCCCCTCCCCCTCGAACCCACCTCCTCCTTCGCCAACTTCTTCACCTCCTCCCATGCGTTGTACAAGTACGACGTGATCCAGCCGGGTGGGAAATTTTCTCGGTGGAACACCACGAAGGTGGGTGGCGAAGCGAGCGAGCGAGCGAGAGAAACGAGCCTTGATCTTTTTTGAGGTGTGACCCCCGAAACCCCCCTTCGTAGCTGCGCTCGGCTTTCCGCTACACTCGGCTTTCCGTTACGCTCGGCTTTCCGCTACACTCGGCTTTCCGCTACGCTCGGCTTACCGCCAATTGACGCTGCTTCGCTCGATGCGCTCGCTCTTGGCGAGCCTTGATGAAGACGAGATATACGAGCCACTATACTAACATGAGCATGAATATTTATTCCGAATCCAAATTTTTACTCCGCTCGGCGCTCGGCGCAGGTCTCCCGCTTCGTCGTTGGGGACCCTGGCGTCACTTACAAGTACTTGGGGCTTCGTATTTTCGCTCACCCTTGGAAACTCGAGGACGATAGGAGTTTAACCGATTTGGGTTACAGTGCGAGTGAGGCGAAAGCTTTGAGCGACATGGGCGGGCTAAATCAGCTGATGAAGAGCGAGACGGATAGGTGAGCGAGGAAATATATACGAGCCACTACGAAACTAACATTATTTTCAATTCTTTGGCTTCGTTCGGCGCAGGCATTTAACCAAAATCGTCAAGCCCAAGCTGGTTGCCAGTGGTTTCGACGGCTCGCTTGTTGGAAGCTGCGACTACAATTTAACGCTGGTCAACAGGATGGAGTGTGGGGGGGAGGGGGTGAAGACATCAGTCGGTTGGCACGCTGATTCGGGGTTGGAGGACTTTTCGAGCATCGCAGTTTATCAGACCTTGTTGCGGGAGGGTGGGGGCAACCGCAACAATAACAATAATAATAACGGCAAAGGCAAGCCGTGGTCCGTTTCATTGCGACAAACAGAAAATCCTGAGGTGGAAATGACGTCCAGCTTGAATAACAATGCTGTTTACTTCTTGCTTGATGATTTCAACCACTTCCACGAGCACGCCGTGAATAGAGGCACCGCGAGCGACGAAACAAGGTACAGTAGCACCCACAGGGTTGCGAGGATCAATGTTGGGTGCTACGAGTACGTTGAGCGGCGGTGCAACGACGTGATTGGAGTTGGAATCTCTGAAAATAAAATTCAATCATGGTTCACCAACCTGAACTCGAAAAACCTGGTGAAACGGTTCAACAAGAGCCAGTCCGTTCTTTCCGAGGTCCAGTTCGACTGGGTCGCGCAGTGGAACGTCCAGGGGAAAGACCACGCGAAAAAGAACCACTGGTGGCGGAAGAAAATGCGAAGCCTGTGCAAGGTTGTCAAGGAGCTCCTGGAGAGGGAGGAGGAGGTCGTGGGACGGTTGCTCGAGGCGAAGAACGATAATGGCAATAGCGGGGGGCTGACGATCAGCGCCGACCTGTATGATGCGTGCAT
>Ga0302114_10002269_pt1 | contig 12430 bp, 12 predicted proteins | sample AG5_Surface_MG_FD_203107 | JGI IMG/M metagenome (GOLD analysis project Ga0302114, IMG submission 203107) | Marine microbial communities from Western Arctic Ocean, Canada - AG5_Surface | ecosystem: Environmental > Aquatic > Marine > Oceanic | place: Canada: Western Arctic Ocean | collected...
TTCTCTAATAGCTTGTCCATACTTGTAATGCTTAGATTGTTGTATGTACATATGAACGTTATCGAGTTACGCACAGGAATGCGGTCCAGGAACTCCTCCACGTTGTCCATCATGTAGTTGAAGTCCAGTCCGTTACGTATGTACTCCGCCTGTTTGCCAAACGCATCCACACTCACAAACTGCATCAGGTGTTCAACTTTCTCTTCCATGCATATGTGCTTGGTCATATTGAAGTATTTCTCTTTCAACTTCTTGTCCGCGGGACACATGTTTGATGTCACGTTTAGGTGTAGGTCCTTCTTGGGATGGTCCGTTATGTACTGCAACACCTTGTAAGTGTTGACATCCATCATAGGTTCCCCGCCTGTCATACGGAAGTGCTTTAGATTCTTGTACAGCGTGGGCCACCATTTCCAGAAAGCGGTCACGTATGGGTTCTCCTCCCTGTTAGGTATGGGCTTACGCCTTCCCTGGAAGTGCTCTGGTGCGTTGTGCGGTGGTGACGTGGGATATTGGCCGTACCTGTCTACTTCCTTGCCCCACGTGGTCGAGAACTGTGGCGAACAGTAACTACACTTCAGGTTACAGGCGTTGTTGAAGTTCACCTCCACGTACCTGGGTGTCCAGTTTTCATCGATAGGGTTCTTCCTGATGTCGTCGAAGTCCTGCATGGCCCATGGTTCTCCGGATCTGTAGTGCCTGTCTGACATCTCCCCAGTCTTCTCCATGTTCCAACAGTACGAACAACCTGCAGGTTGTTTGCCTTCGAGCATCTGTTGTCGTTGGTTCAATTTCTCTTGTGTGTTGTGCAGTGCCGCAGGATTCAGTTTTACCGCTTCCGCATCTATCTCATGCAGTGGTGGGTGATAGCAACTGTTCGTCAGCCCTGTTGGCAGGTGCAGTGACGTCTGGTTCCACTTGGCCAGGCACATTGTAGGGGACACTTCTGCCAGCTTGTCCATGGCCTTCAGTGCATCTGACTTGTAATTACTGTCGCTCACGTGTCTGTACCTCTTTGTTCTTGTGTGTCGCCATGGCATACTTGAAAAACTTGCTCTCATTTTCATTGTACTCGGCTACTGGTATGTCTAATCTCTGTCTTATGCTTTCACCATACATCTGTAACTGCTTATCTATGTCAAAGTCCTTGGTGTGTTCCTCGTACACCTTCTCCATGTCATCGAGATCTCTCACTTTGTTTATGTCGGCGTTGCCTATGACTGTGTCGTAACAACCTGTCCTTGCTCCCAACATGGCATATTGTCCGTTTTGTATGTCGGCACCCACGGACATCCAGATCGATAGTGTCCTTAAATTTGTTGGCCACATTTTTTTCTTAAAATTTTCTGCAGTGATGGCTTTGCCCCTATCCAAGCTCATTTTTACACCTTCCCTGTACCCTGCAACAAAGGCCTGCTGTGGGGTGGAGTGTATGACTGTGCTTGAGTAACAGTTGAATAAATTCTCGTGTGGGACACCCCAACAGAAATCAACTTGGTTCTCTAGGTTCTCTGAATTTTCATGTGTCCTCATGTTCAGGCAAGTGTCTTTTGGCCATCCAACGATACCACCATTGCCGTAGATCAACCCATTGACGCTGTTTATTGCTCTCCACCTGTGTACAGCAGTCGGGTCTGTGAGAGTGAAGTCCAATGTTTCAAGCAAGAATCGTTCATGTATAATGTTGTCGCCGTCTATGGATATGAAAAAATCAGTCTCTGCTTTTTCCGCCGCGGCTTTGTGTGCAGAATCAAATCCAATCACACCGTCCACACGCTTGGCCCATGGCACTTTGTTCTTTAGGTCTGCCCAGTTCTCCTCCTTGTTGGGCTCTTTGAAACTGACATACACAAAATCTAAATCACAGACTTTTATCTTGTCCATTCGCAACCTCCATCGACATAATCTGTTGGCCAGAACATATTACCATCTAGCAAATCGAGACCCATTTCACCTTTTGTTAACACAGGGTACCTTCGCCATGTGTGAAGTAATTGTGGTTTCATCACTATCTTGTCGTTCTTTACAGTGTATTCTTGTTCTCCATGCTTCTGTATTTCTTTGAATAACTCCGCGGAAACTTCGAACTCCCGGCCATCTATAGTTGCCTTGGGAATTACTTTTTTAGGCTCGGGCATGTTTTTAAATGCTTCAAAAAATCCTGGCATCAATCTCCTTAATTGTATTTTTATCCACGTAGTGCCATGGTCTGCTTATGGCATATCCTCCTAGGAATATCTTGTCGTCTGCACATGTTGGCAACAGGTAGGCGTTCTGGTCAGACACGTGAGTTAACCCGTTTATTGCTTTCTTGTTATGAATCATCTTAAACCATGGGAAATCTATTAACTCTTTGTTTGTTGGATCCATTAGCCTGTACGCAAGGGCATACACTATGTCTGTGCTAGGGAACTTGTCATGACAGTTTATTAGAATTGTTTCGCAAACGCTCTTCCAGTTTTTTGTCAATGCTTCGCATATTTTACCAAATCTGATAGTTGTAGCACTTCGTCTGAAGTACGTTAGATCACTGTATATGTTTGGCAGTCTGTTTCTATCATGGTGAGGTCTGTATGTGATGTCCTTGACTAGCTGGTCTTTGTAATTGTAACAGTCCACAGAGAAGATCATGTCATGTTGCCACAAGTGGTACCACCACCAGTCTGTGTTTGAGGTCCACAACATGTCTGCCGCCAGTTTAATCGTGTGGGTAAATGGAGACATGGAAAACGCCTGGAATTCATTGCCCCATTTTATGTCATCGTTTTCGCTCTCATCTGTTGTCAACACCTTCACTTCATCTATAAGCGGTGAATTTATCTTGGTCTTTGTGTCTGTTATCACACAAACTTTGTTATGAGTGTTGTATTTTTTAATAGACTTTGCCAGTGATATGGATAATTCCACATAATCTGTTTTATCGTTGTTTTGACAGAACCATAAAAAACCTTTAGACATGCTGTACTCCCTTGTCAATGATGTGTAAGTCGTTATTTGCTATCTTGCCATAACGTCCTTGATGATTCCATGCTACATGAGTTGCTGATACTTCTGTGACCTTGGCCGCGGCCGGAAGGGTGGGCAATCTGTTAGGTATAGTTTCATACCCCTTGAATCCTCCTAGTTGGTGTAGTGCTATTGCAAACGCATAATCGTTTCTGAAATTTTGGAAATCTATCCTGTACAGATCGCAAAAGTAACTGTAACGTTCTTTGACGTATTTGACCATGTCAAATATGGCCATGGCCCTAGGTGTTTTTTTGAAGATGATCACTGTCGCCCACACCATGGGTATCATTGAATTGCGTGCGAACTCATAACTGTCGTTACCCGTCACGTCATGCACTTTGTCATGTACCATGAAGTCCTGATCTGTGTTGGCCAGTGTGAGTAGATAATCTGAATAACAAAAATAGTCAATATCCAACAGAATGGTTTTCTCATACGGTGAAAGCTCATAGGCCCTGTACCTGTCTAAGTTATGCCAAGATTTTTGATTTATGTAGTTTCCTGTTTGGTTCTCTATCACCATGTAGTTCACACCTTCCTGCTCTGGTAGATGTACACGAGTTTCGTCGTTGGTCACGACCGTGATCTCCAGTCCTAGATTTTGCCTCAGCAATGGTATGGTCTTGGCCGCTATCTTGTCATAGCGATAAGACTCAGTGTTGAAACAGTAAAGTAGAACACCTGCCATGTTGTTTATCCTTTAGATGTTAAATCGGCGTATGATTGGTGATAGATGTTTAAGGCTTCCTGTTGTTTTGTGATCAATCTCTCTAACAAATCATCAGGATCCTCGACCATCATTGGATTTTGATTGCTGTCGAGTACTACGAATCTTTTAAGTTTGTTTTTCAGCACTTGAACGAGATTTATCGTCTCTGCGTTGGCCTGGAACAGATGTCCGGAATAGGCCAACAACATGGAAGATCTTGCTTTTTCCAAAGCATTCTTCTTGTTGACAGCGATACGGTAAGATCTGTCGGAAATGTCTTTTAATTGATTAACGTCCATAACACAATTATAATGTAATTATGGGGTTTCAGCAACCTAAAAAAATTATTATGATGTGCTGTTACTGACTGTAGAGGTACCTGATGGTGCGTATGCATTGGCCAGTCCGCCACCGGTAGTGGTGTTGATCGAGATCAGCCTGTGCTGGTGTTGTCCATTCCTGTAGGCCTGGTTGTCCGCACTGCCATCATTGTATGTGAACTCCGCCGATCCGTCCGTTGCTGTGGTCTTGATGGTCAAGTTTACCGCAGATCCAGGTGCCGCGTTAACTTTGGCCTCTATCTTGATAGTGTTAGACGTGTATGGATATGTGTCATCTGCTAGTAGTAGCAATGTTGTGTATCCTGTGCCTAGGTCATAGAAACCAGTTGTGCTTGCGAATGTGGTTTGGGTCTCACCTGATCCTGATCTGGTACAAGTGGTTGACTTGATGTCGAAATTTCCCACGGCGTTGTTAAGGTTGTCCCATGCACTGTCCTTGCCTGACGCTCCGCCTTCTCCACCGTTACCGACCCTAATTGGATCTAACCTGAGCTTGCCGCCTGCGTTGAAGAAGAACCTCATAGTGTTGGCGTTGGCGAACGTGGCTCTCACCTCTGTGGTGAACACGCCCGTCCATGTTGAAGATGATGCTGGTGACTGTAATGCACTTGAAGTTGTTACTGCTGATGTGCTTGGAGATCCTGCCGCCACTGATGCCGCTAGTGTTGCCAAATCTGCCGCAACTGCCGCCTTGATGGCTATTGAATCACCTGCTGATACAGCCGATCTTGAAGTCAGTGAATCACCTGTGTGTCCTGCTACTGTTGTCATGCCCGTGAACAATGCGTTCCATGATGATGCGTTGATAGTGCTACCCGCTGATACTGTTGCAACCGCTGATTCGCCTAATCCGTATACTGTCAAACCTGTGCCCGCAAAATGGTTCAGTCCATATGGACTTGATGATTTGTTTACGAAATTGTTGTACTCGTCGTCTAAAATTGTATCACCTGCTGAATATGCCATAAAATTATTTAACCCCTATTACGCACTCTGTTAATGCTGTTTCTTCGTTGTATTTATCCTTGACCAGTCTACCCAGGGTGTTAAAAGCGGTACATTCGTCTAAGTCGGCAATCTTTGCCTCACCATTTCCGGCGGAAACTATCCTGTCTCCGGCCCGCCCAGTGCCTTTTAGTTTCACTAACACACGTCCCTTCAGTGCTATCATGGGGTGTGAGTCGTTGTTGCCGGCACTCGCATTCATCAAGAACGCTGGTGATTCAGAAACCACTCCAAAAACAGCGTCTGACAGCTCCTGTTGGCACTTGGTTATCTCTGCATGGCCACCTAATATGACAACTTCACCTATTTCTAGCGGTATATCGGTCTCGTATCTCTCCGCCAAATCCGCATATTGTGCCGATGTTGATGTGGCATGCACTATGTTGGCCCTGATGTCCACCAGTGTTGCGGCTCCCATTTCAACCTGTCCGCCACCTGACTTGAATGCTGTCCAGGCACCACCTGCGTTTCCATGTGTGGTCGTCCCGTCATCCGCGAAGGTCTCGTCCCATACCCAGAATAGATCCTGTTCGGTCACAGTTGATGACTCTCCCCTGTTCACTTTCAATCCTGTGAAGTTAGGCATGCCTGAGTTGCTAGATATGTTCCTGTTAAGTTCAATCATGTTGTCTTCCACTGACAGTGTGCTGGTGTTGATTATTGTGTTAGTACCGTCAACTGTAAGATCACCTACTCTAAGAGTATCGATCTTACCCGTGATCGACAAGTCGCCTGTTGATCCTTTAATTCTTAGTGCTTCTGTTGTGACCCCACCATCATTTACTGTGAATACGATGTCCTTGTCTTGCGTCGTCTGTGCAATAGTGAAATCATCACTTGCTAGACTCATCGTGATGTCTGATCCTGCTCCAATCCTGATACCGTCGTCTGTCTGTATCGTTAATCTACCTGTCGTTGTGTCTGGTGTATCAGATCTTAGGAAGTTGGTCGCGGCAATTCCACCCAATGCATCTGCACCTGTGGCTGTACCTCTGAATTTTGCTGATGTTACTGAGCTTGATAACTGAATACCCTGTGCCACCGTGGCAAAACCTGCTGATATCAATGCCGCGGAAGCAGTATCTGATGAACTAGGAGTGAATGCAAGGTTAGATACCACGCCCACCACTGTGTCATTCGAAACTAATTTAAGTATACCTCTGTTTACCCCAGAATTGTCTTTTACAGTTTCCGGAACTACTGCTGTAACACCCGATCCAGCAACTGTTGTTGGACCAATAAGTGTCCAAGCAGATCCTGAGTAAACATAAAATTGATTGTTTGTTGTATCAAACCATTCATCTCCCAACACTGCGTTTGTTGGTTGTGTAGTAGATGGTGTTGGTGATCCTACCGGTTTCCATTTGGATCCTGTATAGACATTTAATTGATTGTTTGTCTTGTCATACCACAACTGTCCAACGACCTTGTTTGAAGGTGCTGTGGTGTTGTTGAAATTCTCTAGTAATTTTACAAGGTTCTCGTTTAACTTCTCACCGAAACCCGCATAGCCTTTTCCAATCAATGCAAGGTCTGTGGTCGCGACATCGATTGTTCCGTCTGCCAGTGTTACCAGCAGTGTTCCAAATGTGTTGTTAATCTTGTATGCCATTATCCGTTTCTATTTGTTTGATCCCTTGATATGTTGTCTCTGATCTCCACTAACCGAGCCACATCTCCAACAACCTTGATCAATGCTTGTGCAAGGTATGGATCTACTCTCTCCTGTAAGTGTGCTATTTCAGTATCGTCTAACGCATCCTCAAGGTGACTGTTGATGTAGTCCGCTACGTCCTGTTTCGTGGTCATTACTTGTTCTCCTTATGATTATTTATTGGTTGTTCAAGACGGTGTAGATTGGTCCTTTTCTTCCTGAATTTTCCTATTCCCCAACATATTGGTTCAAATATTGCTCTATAAACTCTACCCAAACTGTCTCGTTTTTTGTTTCTCATCTCCCCGTAGAAGTCTGCTGTCACATGTTTTCCCATGTGTGATAAAATTTTACGTACTATCAAAGAATAAGTCCCGTCTTTTTTGGCAAATCTTACCAAAGGCAGGAATACTGCGTGATAGCCTTTTTCCATCCTGTGATTTTGTGTGGATGATTTCTTACCATTGGATCCTTTTTCTAACCAGAACTTGTGCCAAATCTTGTTCCTGAAAGTACCAAAGCCAGCGGTTGTGTTCATCATGGTGCACACGATACCTTTTGAACTGTTTGGACCGTTATCGTTAGGGTTTATGACTGTGTCCGTCTGACGGCACTTGTAGTTGGCCTTGACAGGTGGTGGTGGTATGAATGGGTCACCTCCCTCCTGTTGTGGAATAGTAGCCGGCGTTGGTATTCCGCCCGATCCCTCTGACCCTGATGTTGAGCCTCCCGACACGTTTCCAAAACCTATCGAGTTGCCCTTGAATTCAATATCTGTGGTGAATATGTTCTTCCATACACCACTGACCTTGTAGTATCCTTCAGTGACTGCCTTCCATACCCCTGATACTTTGTAATTTATGCTGTCAAAACTTTTCCATTCTCCTGAATCCTTGCTCTTGGACTCTGAAGGAATTGTGAATATCAACACGGCCTTTCCGTTTTCACCAGCATTACCGGCTTTACCACCTTTGGCAATGTCTGTTGAATAATGGGCACTGTCCGTGGCACTTGGTGTTTCTCCAGATCCGTTGTTCTCCGAACCTCCAGAGGGCACCGTGTTGGATCCTGACTTGCCGCCAAAACCACCTGCGTCACCCGTGGCACCCGAACCACCCTTGCCGCCATCTGTTCCGCCGCCACCGGCTCCACCTCCACCACCGTCTCCGGAGTGGCCTGCACCGTTCTCTCCCAGTGTGCCTGGTGTGTTACCTGTCGCTGAATTGGTGTTGATACCTGCGCCACCACGTGATGATTCACCTGTGCCACCTCCACCGCCGCCACCGCCTGCAATGGCTAATTTAATATTGTCTGCGGCTTGGCCTGACTCGAATAATGTTACTGTTGTGGCCCCTCCGCCACCTCCGCCTGAACCTGAAACACCTGAACCTCTACCTGAACTGCCGCCATCACCACCTGAATAACCTGTGAGTGCTCCACCGTTCCTGCCGCCGTCGGTGTCTTGGCCCATTCCTCCGGCCTCACCTCCGCCTCCAACGGCCACACAAATTTTCTTTGCTCCGGCGTATGCTGAAATATCTAAATTTGTTACTGTCACATAGTGTCCCGCGGCACCGTCTGCTCCATCACCTGCTGTGTCTGGACCGCCGCAACCACCTGCTCCGCCCCATAAGTGCATGGTTACGGAATTTGTGCCTGCTGGCAAGTCTGCTATCTGAATTTGTCCGCTGTAATTGAACGTCTTAGTTATTGTTGGCATAAGGTTAGGCCTCCCTTACGAACCAGAAGTCTCCGTTGTTTCCGTCACTCCCTGTTGGTGCAGATGTTGAAACTGTTTTTGCAGATCCACCCCATTGGTTGCTTAAAGTTGCAACTGCACCTATCGTTGGTACACCTAAGTTTGAAGTGTCAGTGTATGTTATAGACCCCACTGCACCTAGTGTGGCAGTCGTCACTTTGACATTACCTGCCGCTGTTGTTTTTAAAACTTTTCCTTTTGATGCATTGCCATCTTCTACTGCATCTGCTAATCTGATTACCTGTGAATATGACGCACCGTGGCCTGCTGACCAGAAGTTCTCCGAAACATCATAGAACATCCTAGCATCATCTGAGTCTGATGTCTCTACTATAAGTCCTGCGTCTGCTTCTGAGTTACCTGTGTTTACTTTTAAGAAAGCATCGTCGTATGTTGATACGTTTGAAACTGAACTGTTGTACTCTCCTGAGATGTTCAAGTTACCCGTAATGGAAACATCACCTGTCAAAGTTATGGCACCAGTTGATCCAACCAGTTGTATCGGGGTCTTTGTAGCGCCGCCATCGTTGATCGTGAAACTTAAATTTTTATCCTGCGAGGTCTGTGCAACAGTAACATCATTGCTTGAAACTGAAATTGTTAGTTCTTGTGCGTCACCTATGATGACACCTCCGTCTGCATCAACTGTAAGTGCACCTGTTGTAGTGTCTGCCGCATCTGCTCTCAAGAAGTTTCCACCTGCTATGATCGTTGCAGATGTGTTTGATGTAGATGACACATCGATTGCTGATGCCTGTGTGCTTGAACCTTCGAACACCCCACCCAAAGTAGAGTTGAGTGTGATACCTGCTTTGATCGAAGCGAATCCTGTCTGAGATGCTGATGGCGTGAATGTCTCTTTAGAAAGTATTGCTACCCTCGTTGCTCCTGCGTACATGGATGAGACCACTTTGCTTCCACCTGAACTTGTTAGAGTCTCTATCTTCCAACCTGACTGCGTTTGTCCTGCTGTGAAAGCCGGGCCTATTAATTCCCATTTACTGTTGACTTGGTGTGATCTTGTATCACCTGTGTATACAAAGACCTGGTCGTTCGTTGCATCCAACCAAAGGTCACCTGCTGATGGTGATGTTGGTAGTGAAGTGCTTGATTTTGCTCCGCCCGTGGGCTTGAAACTTGTGCCGTCGTACACTTTGATTTGATTAGTTGTTGTGTCAAACCATAACTCGCCCTTTAGAGGTGCTGATGGTGCCGCAGTTGATGCCGCGTTTTCCAACAATTTTACTAAATTCTCATTGAGTGCTTCACCAAAACCTGAATACGACTTACCAAACAACGCCAACGTGGTAGAATTATCCACTGTTCCGTCTGTGATCGTTGCAACTACTGTTCCGTCTGTTTTGTTTATTGTGTATGCCATTTTGTATATTTATTACACCTTTACTGGTTATTAACCTGCACTTATTTTTAATGTTCCTGAACTATTCCACAACTGTCCTGCGTTAGTAGGGTCACTAGTGGGTAGATTAGCCATCAAGATAACTGCTGGAATCATCTCAACTGCACCTGTTCCATTAGCATCAAGTTGTAAATTGTCATTTGATCTAGATGCAGTGACCAAGTTGTCATTGATCGTCACGCCCTCTGTCTTTAACTCAGTCGAAGTGACTGTGTCAACGAATGCGTTTGCGAATTCTGTACCATTAGCACCTAGGTTGTATGTGCTGTCTGCACCAGGTAGTATAGTTTGTCCTGTCAACGTACCTGTAAGTGTTCCGCCTGTCTTCAGCAAGTTAAGGCTAGCGGATCCAGTGACTGTACCTGTTACATCGCCTACTACATTACCTGTCACGTTGCCTGTCACGGCACCTGTTATCGGTCCTGCGAATGCTGTGGCTGTTACTGTGCCTGACACATCTAATTTTGTTGTGGGTGATAATGTGCCTATACCAACTCTGGATTCCGATCCATCTATGGTCATCACTGTTGTGTTTACACCGGCATCATTGACTTTGAAAGTTATGTCTGTGTTGTTCACTGTGTTTGATATAACACCTCCAGAACTGTCAACAGTAAAAGTGAAATCACTGTCTGCTCCGACAACAAGTCCTCCATCATTGGCAACACTGATTGTTCCTGATGTTGTGTCATTGGCATTTGATCTCAAATAGTTTGCCGCGGCAATTCCGCCCAATGCATCTGAGTCCGTGGCTGTACCTTGGAATTTTGTATCTGCTATTGCTGTCGTTAATGTAATACCTTTTTTGACTGTCGCAAATCCTGATATCGTTGTTTTTGGAGTGAACTCGTCCTCCGACACTATTGCAATAAGGTTACCATCATTGTACCACTTCGTAATATTCTGTGATGCGTCTCCACTGTCTAATATAGTTTCGAATATGAAACCATTGTTGGTACCAGTCGAAGCAGATGGTCCAACAAGCACGTTGCTTGTTCCGTTGTAGAAATAAAGTTGTCCTGTGTCTGAGTCTATCCAAAGATCACCCTGTGAAAGTGTGCTTGGTGCAGTTGTCTGGTAAGGTACGTTTCCACCGGCAGGTACAAATGATGAACCCGAGTAAACTTTTAACTGTGAGTTTGTGCTGTCATACCATAGTTGTCCTTGCACGGGTTTAGTAGGTGCTGATGTGTTTGAAAAGTTTTCTAGTAAGTGTAAGAAATTTTCTGCTATCTTCTCGCCATAACCAGCATAACCTTTTCCTATTAAGGAAAGATCAGTCTGCGTGTTGACTACCCCATCCTGTACTGTGTATGAACCACTACTTGTCTTGTTAACAGTGTATGCCATTAGTATCCTGTGTTACCACCTGACGTCGTTCCACTCACTGTGTTAGATGTTGACAGTGCAGTTGAACTTGTTTCAGTGAAGGTTGTTAAACTCTGTATCCTTAGTGTGTAATCAATCTGTATAAGTCTGTTCAGTGACTTCTGTACCGGATGGAATATAACGTGGGTCAGTAATTTATTAGTTGCTCCGTTCTCTGTTCCTTCCCAACTCTTCAATCCTAACTCGTCAAAAACATAATCACCATTGAAATCTGTCGTGTTGTCGAACGCCGCCTGTCCTGTGGGCTCACCGTAGTCCAGTGTGCAAGTCACAACGATGTCAGTGTACTTGTTACCTGCCGTGTGTCTGACTTCCATTTTGTTTCTTGTTGTGTCTTTGTTGGTTGCTGAGTTGTCATCCACCACTTTGTAATAAGTCTGGTTGTATAGTGTGGCATTGGTACCAGTTGAATTTGGAGTAAGGTATGTGATTATACCTGTTGGATCCACACTTGTACCACCGTTGCCCAGTGCTATCTCGTGTACGAATCCTGTGCTCTTGTTTGCCAATGAATTGGCCAGTGCCTGAGACATGTTCTCGTAGTGTATCGCATTCCTCTTGTCTACGATAACCTCACCTGTCTCTGGGTCTGAAATCTTGATATGCCCCGTCATCATAACACCTGTGTTATCCTGGGGCTTTTTGTCTTCTTGTTTTGTTTCTGTGGGTTTATCGTTCTGTGTCATCTAGTGTATTTATTCAGGTGCGTTTGTTGGTTCGTTAGCAATGAATTTAGCCTGTTGTGACGTAGAAGCCTGTAACCCTTTACCGTCAGCAGGATTGCCATCTAATGCCGTGTACCATACCTGTCCTTTCTTGTGTAATATTTTGATCTGTGTGCCTGAAGCAGGGATAGTGGTTAAAGTCACTGCAGACCCCGACACAGAGTAGTTAATAGTTGATCCATCCTCGCTAGTAAGCAACAATCGTTGGCCACCAATGAATATGTCTAACTCAGTAGCGAAAGATGGGGCTTGTGATAGTGCAAACGTAACTGTACTACCGTCACTTATGAAGGTGTTGGTGTGTACTGTGTCTGCGTAAGGGATGGTTTGAGTACCAGACGCATCTACCACTTCCGTGCCTGATCCATGCCCCTTAATTCCTGTACCAAGTGTTCCACGTCTTAGTTGTCCCAACGTGT
>Ga0302114_10002271_pt1 | contig 12424 bp, 15 predicted proteins | sample AG5_Surface_MG_FD_203107 | JGI IMG/M metagenome (GOLD analysis project Ga0302114, IMG submission 203107) | Marine microbial communities from Western Arctic Ocean, Canada - AG5_Surface | ecosystem: Environmental > Aquatic > Marine > Oceanic | place: Canada: Western Arctic Ocean | collected...
GTAGGATTTTCCCCAGGCTGTGGGGGGGGGGGGAAGGGGAAAAGGGGAAAAGGGGAAAAGGGGAAAAGGGGAAAAGGGGAAGGGGGGAGATAAATAGATTAGCCAAAACGAAAGGAAAAATGAAAAGGCAAATGCTTCATCTCCTCACCAAACTTGCTGTCTTTCTTGAACATCTTGAATTTGGGGCAAGATTCAGTATCATCCGCATTCATCTGCTGCCAGTCGTCACAGTCGTCATTTTCAATCATTCTCAGGCAGAAGTCTAAAAAGCCGCTCTCAAACTCGCTGTACTCGGCCAAATAGGTCCTCAGCTTCGACTAACGAAGCACGAGAGCAGCGAGCGAGCGAGCCAACAATTTTTTTGGGTGGGTTAGCTTAGTATTATTGGATGTCCCGCTCGCTTCGCTCACTCACCTCGAAGCTCATCCTCTGCAAGCAATCGTCCCTCTCATACTTTGTTACGAACTTGTCAATACCCTGTTTTCCTTCAACGGCACCGGAATGGGCCAGGACGTCCGAACTGAAAGCGGGACTGTACGCATCACCCTGGTTGTTGACTTTCATCTCCTCATCAGAGTCATAAAATTCATCAGGGTCATCGGCGGTTGACTCATTCATGCTGAAGAAAAAGCTGTTGCGCTTCTTCTTTTGCTTCTTCGGCATTTTATTTTAGTTTAGGGGGGGGAGGTTTTTGTGGGGTGGTAGGAGGGGGTGCAAACAGGATTTTTGGGAATTTTAGTATGCTGAAAGGAGGCGGAAAAACTGGGGATTTTTTGCTCAAGTGAATGAGACTGAAGGGGTGTGATGGGATATATCAAATCAAAGAGTGGAGTCCATTGAACTCAAAGATTTTTATATCCAAGTTCAGAAAAAGGCCGAAAAAATCTTTTTTTCACTTTTTAAAAAATAATGCAGCAACCACCTTCGTTCGTCACCTCGAGCACAACGCCCTCGGGCTTTGTAGCAGGCGTAGGAAAATTTCCCTTTTCCTTCTCTTTCTTCGTCTCCTTCTCCATCTCCGTCTTCTCCTCTAGCTTTGCCAGCACGAGTTTCTCAATTTTCTTCCCGGCCGTGCTGGCTACCCTCGCTCTAGTCTCCATCCCCTCCAGATCGAATAGTTCGCCGACGGCCTCAACGACTCCAGCATCTTCAATTTCTCCCAGTTTGCCCACGAGCTCGGCCACCCAGTCGTTCAGCTCAGTGCACCGCTGCTCTAGCTGGGCCTCGGTCAAACTGACCCCTAGCTTGCTCTTAGCAAACGTTGGCGGGAACTTGGCCTCGATTTTCAGCCCCTGTGCCGAGCGAAGAAGGTGCGAAAACGAATTGAGTGGAATAATATAATGTTAGTTTAGTAGTGGCTCGTATTCTCGTCTTCATCAAGGCTCGCTCGCTTCGCTCGCTCACTCACCTTCCTATGCACCACTCTCCTCAACTCCCTGAACGCCTTGAACCTGGAATTTACGGTTGTCTCAACGAGCGTCCTCTTATCCTTGACTTGCAAAGTGTATTCGGGATGTTTTTCTGAGGAGCAGCGCCGAGCGAAGAAGAAGGTGCGATAACGAATGAGGGGAATAATGTTAGTTTAGTAGTGGCTCGTACTCTCGTCTTCAACAAGGCTCACTCGCTTCGCCCACTCACCCGCTGCCCCCCCCCCCTCCCTTCACGGTGGCCACCAGCGCGCCCAGCGACCTTTTCATTTCGGCAATTTCAACTACCGTGTGCTTTCGCTTTTTCGAATTCTCCAGAACGCGCTGTCCACTTTGTGCGACAATTTCAAGTTCAAAGGTTGAGAATTTATCGACCATGTTGTCGTATGCGAGGACCGCAGAAGGATCGCAAGTTGCCACGCACTCCAGCGTGGAGTCGATGAGAGCTGCGCCGGCGCCGAGAGGGTTAGTTTATTTTAGCGGATTTTATGTGGAAGTGGATGCTCACCTCCGCAGACGTCGCTGTAACTCTTCTCCTTCCCGCTCTTTCTCTCCCTGGCGGTATGGCCATGCATCGCCCTGCATGCAGCCCCCAGACTCGCGGTGTTAACTCCGTTCCCCTCGACGAGCAAATCGCTCCCCGAAAGTTGCTCGTCGGGGGATTTGACCTTGGAGACGAGAACCTCCCCGGCGAAGACGTCGGCGATGATTTGGTTTATTCCCTTGGAGTTGCTTCCGCCGCCGACGACGATTATTCGCCTCTTTTCAGTTTCGTTTTCGCTGTTGGAGTCCAGTAGCCCCATTTTAAACGCGTTGATCCTCATGCTCATGATCCGGCCCTGCACAGCGGCCCGAATCTCTTCCTCAGCCGTCCACTTCTCCTTATCATCGTCATCAAACTCGTCTGCAAGCGTCCCATCAAGTGACATCTTATACGTCCCGGTACTCTCTATAATCGGAACGGTCTCCTCGACATCAATGTTGATTGAGAGCTTGGAGTTGTTGCCAGCAAGTGAGGACACGCCAGAGGTTGGAGTGATTGGATCGTCGGAGACGCCCAGGAGGGAGTCGAATTTTTTCCAGTCGGAGCCACCGCAGTGTTCGTTGCACAGCCTCTCCCTTGTTCTGGGGTGGGTGTAGGGGTTAGTTGAAAAAAAGCCAAAAAAGTTAAAAAAAAAGGCGAGTTTCTAAATCACCCGTAACTTCAACGTATGGAGGTTTTAGACGCTTAAGAATTGGACACAGTGGCTGGTTCGGCCAGGCGCATCTTTATGTGCGAGGGAAGGGTTGTTCAAAGACGGTCAAAACCAGGTTTACATCTGCACGTCATGTTCGCTTCGCTTCGCATATTCTTTGTGTGTCACTCACTCACTCACTCACTCACTCACTCACTCTCACTCACCTCCCCCCGTTCGAAAAACAAATCATCGCAAAGTAGTTCAAATTCTCCTCGTCTGTCGAGCAGGGGTTGACGAAGAAGTGCCCGACCTGCGTTGTCCGAGCGTAAGAGTGGGTTAGTTAAGTAAGTGAATGTGAAAGTGAATATATTTTGGACGACATCGGGTGGCCTTCAGAAAAGCGAGCGGAAGGGGGACGCCAACATCTCGTCCCTCCCAGCATCACTCCCACCCTCGACGTCCACCCCCCTCCCTCTCAAACTCACCTTACTATCGTACTTTTCCGGCAAGGTCCTACACACTCCCATAAGCGTATCAGACGTGCCGAGGCTAATGATAATATCCGACCCGACTCGGGTGAGGTTAACGCCTGCGATTGTTGAGGGATTGTCCCCCGTGCCGATAATGACTGATCGCCGTTTGGGCGAGGAGATTCCGAGGGAGGAGGCGAACAGGTCGTTTATTGATGAGCCCACGAGGGTGGAGGATATAACGGGGGGGGGGGACATCAGCTAAGAACAACACACACACATACACACACGTTCCGATGATGAATTGTAATTTAGTATAGTATATAGTGGATGCAGCCCCTGTTTTGTGTGTGTGATGTGTGTCCAGGACACTAGCTTGCCGCTTTCTTGGATAAAAAAAGACTTCACTCACCTCCGCAATGGATCTACTTTTGGAATTTCCATTATAATTTATGCCGGAGGAGGAGGAGCTGGGGCTGGGGCAAGAAACGTTATCGAGGAGCTTAACGATCCTCGTATCGTAGCCCTTCTTGGGGTCGTTGACGTCCAAGAGGTTCATCCCCGACCCGTCGGAATAGTCCGCAACGGGGTGATCAAGGATGACGCAGTCGGACATGAGGTTTGTTGCGAAGGCTGATATTAGCTCGACCTGGGGACAATGAATGATATGTGTGAGGTGAGTGGGAGAGGATGAGGGATGAGGGGGGAGAGAATGAGGAAAGCGAGGGGGGGGGGGGGTCACGAACGAAGCTCACGAACGAAATAAAGCTCACGAATGAAATGAAGCTCACAAACGAAATAAAGCTCACGAATGAAATGAAGCTCAACGAAGCTTCATCTCCACGAATGAAATGAAGTTCAACGAAGCTTCATCTCCACGAATGAAATGAAGCTCAACGAAGCTTCATCTCACTCACTTACTCACTCACTCACAAACTCACTCACAAACTCACTCACTCACCTTGGCGGTGTCTTCAATGACCGATTTTCCAGATCCGCAGCTGGCACAGGCAGCCGCCTCGGCGCTCGTCGACCTCCTCCCGCAGTGTCCCACCCGCCGCACCTTCGCAACCTGCAGCCCTGTAAATCGCTTGGTCGGGTACGAGCCGGTGACCTCCTGGACGGTGAAACCGAAATCGCCAGAGGTCAAAGCGTCAAGTTCGGCGGTGGTACTGCTGTCCATCCAGATTGACGAGGACAACGTGGAGAAGTTCGAGGGGGAGAGGGACGAGAAGGTAGAAGACCAGGTTGATTTTGAGGCGGACTTGGACCAGTATACAGTCCCGTGCTGCTGCCCTGAGGCGGAGAAGGATGTGAGGGAATCTAAGGTTGTGGACGTTGGCCAGGAAGTTGAGTCTGCCTTGACGCTGGACAGGAGGGAGTCATACGCACGAAGGAAAAGTGTAGTGTCCTGGGTGGCGATCGAACCGCCAGGGGGGAGGCACGGGACTGTTGTAGAGGAGGAAACTGGAGTCAGATTTACGATATCTCTATCTCTATCTCTATCCGAGTCGGTGAGGTCAGAGAACCTGACCGATTTCTGGTACACGAGGGAGCTGGGGGTGATTATCGAGCAGGAAAGGGACTGGGTTGAAAGGTCAAAGCCCATGTGGAGTGGGAGGGAGTCATCCGGATCCGGAGGGATTAGGTTTTCAGCTCTGAGAGAGGGTTTTTTCTTGGATTGCTTTTGCTTTTTGTTGCCCATGTTGAATATTTGAGGGAAGACTATTAAACAACTGTCATGCAATGGAAATTTCAAATTTGGAAATTTCCTGCACACTTCCACTTCCACCTTCAAAACACGTGCAAAACTACGATCAAATTTGGAAATTTCCTGCGCACACTTCACACTTCCACTTCCACCTTCGAAACACGTGCAAAACTACGATACAATGATTTACACGGGAACCAACATACGATTATTTCCTCTGCTCAGTTTCTGTCTCATCTGCATACCAACAACATTTGCTCTGCAAATCGTTGTCTTCTCATGTGGTGATCTTCGTGTCCGTGATCATCCTGGCTTGACAGCAGCCTGCCTCAGCAGTAACAATGTTCTCCCCTTGTTCGTAGTAGCACATGATCAACTTAGGCACCTACCAGACCGTATCCACACCCCTTTGCTCATTGAATCGGCCCTCGGTGGTCTCAGCCAAGACCTGACAAGTTGTATTGGCCAGCCTTTACATGTATTGCGGGGTTTCAATTTTCTCACAGTGCTTTCTCAGTTCATTGAGGATGAGGGGAAGGAAAAACAGAGCGTTATTACCCTGCACTACTTCAACGCAGGGCCCGCAGAGAATGACATGAACTACAATGCATTCAACTCAATTGAATCTCTCGATATGCCCAACATTGTGAAGAAACCGTGGAGTTCGTTCATCATCGACGGGAGCGATGCGTACAACAATGACAAGATGGATTTTCCTTCCTTCAAGTCGTCCAATCTTTTTCGACGAGGAAAAAGATCCATGCCCCTCTCAATCCCTTCTAAAATCACTCTCTCTTCTTCTACAACAACGATGGAAATAAAATTGCCAACTGCTCAAGAACTCAACAACGGCGAACCTATTTCCGAGAGCAACTCCAAAAGTGGATTGTGGCTAAGTCACTTTGGAAATTTCAACGAGGGGAAGGTGACCGAGAAAAGCGTCCACGAAGCCTTAGACTTTGCCTCCAAGAACGATGAGAACGTCTTCCTGACCAAATACGCTAAACCACGAAACAAGATCCTCGCCAGGTCTCTTGAGCACGCTGCGATGGAGCGAATGAGTGCGGGGTGCACTGATTGCAAAGATCTCATCAACGACGAGGCGCTGCTTCGCGTTCTCTTGGCGCCCCTACTGCTTGGATCGCTGTCAACCAAACAGCTTTATCACTACGGTGCCGCGAACAACAACCAAAACTTGCGCAATTCAGCGATTTCAAAGGATTTTCACCGCATCCTTGCTGGAATGCCGCAGAACAGAGGCGACGAAAATTATGAATATGTTATGTTCAACGGGCAGCTCACTAGGTTCTCCAAGAGAAGAACGGACAACCACAACAAGGAGAGTGCTATTTTTATTCACGGATTTGGGGCGAGTGGGTATCAATTCCAGCCATTAATTAAAGCTCTGACCAGAGCAGCGGGGGCGGATTCGAAATCAAAATTTCCCTCAAAGTTGTTTGCGCTTGACCTATTGGGATTCGGACAGAGTGAGAAGCCAGCGTTAACGTACACCCAGTATTTGTGGGAAGCACAGGTTGCGCATTTTTGCGACTTTGCAGCTGAGGGGGAGGTGAGCGAGCCTTTTGGAAAGACGAGCATACGAGCCACTACTAAACTAACATTATTGCCAATTTTTTGGCTCGCCTCCCTCCTGCTCCTTCAAAAATGCGCCTCGTGCTCTGCCAGAAGTTCATCGTTGGCGGGAATTCAATTGGTGGATACAGCGCAATGGCTGCTGCAGCCGATTATAACGCTATCTCGAGTGACGCTGCAACGTGCAGCGGAACATACTATGGCGGAGGAGAGCGTTGCAAAGGACTCGTGTTGTTTAATACTGCCGGGCGATGCTTGTCGAAAGATGAGGTGAGAGCGGAAGTCGTAAGGAACGGAAGTAGTAAAACGATTGCAGAGCGGACAATTTCCAATCAACTGAATGAGTTCTCAGCGCCAGGCAAGTTGCAAAGCATTTGCATCTCTGCATTTCTGTTGTCAACCCTGAGGCTATTCATCAAACCGATATGCAGGAAGCTGTACCCATTCGCCCCGGAGAACGTGACCGATGAGTTGTGCGAGAATATCAAGCGGGACTCGGAAGATCCTGGGGCAATCTGCGTCATGGTATCGGGTGCGAAACTCCCTCCACCGAGACTGGCGAATGAATTGCTTGGGGCGGATTTTGGAGCGGCGGCGGCGGGTAGCGGTGGGAAGGAGGGGGTGTTTATTGGAAAAGTAGTTGTCATCCAAGGTTTGGACGACCCTCTTAATGACGCGCGTGATAGAGCAAACAAGTTCGAAGCTTTAAGGGATGGGGTTGAGGTTCGAGGAATTGAGGCTGGACATTGTGTTCACGACGAAAAACCGGATGACTGTAGCAGGGAGTTGATGAGTTGTTTTGGATGAGGATTTGTAGTAGTAGTAAAATGCAAACTCAATTTCTAAATGTGAGGGGGATTAAAATGAACCAACGCTCGGCTCTGGGGCATATTCCGAAGATTTTCAGCCTCCGCAAACGCGTCGAATTTCTTATTCTGAAACCTGTTCAACTTTTGTAATGCCAATTCGATCTGTTGCCTTCGTTTTATACGTTTGTAGGTTCTCATGAGGAGGATGGAGACAAGGAAACTGACGAAGAAGCTCAAGAGAAATTCGAGGTTAGGAGATCGTTGAGTGCCATTATCGGTTTGCGGAGACAATAGAGGAGTGAGAGTATAATGAGTATAATGAGAGGGAGGGAGGGAAGAGAAAATGAGATCAGCAAAAATGTCTGGTGTGAACTCCAGCGTAACCTTCATGTTGAAAATGGAGGGAACCCTGTGCAAGGTGGCAAGAAAACTTGAGGGAACAAAATTTTGCCTTTTTTTTTTTTTTAGTCGCCATATCCCAATTTGCTAACACATAACATAAACAGCGTAGCCACGAGTATGCAGCACGTTTATGCCCTTGCCACTATGGCTGGTAGCGTTCTTGTGATGTCACCTGCAGGGGGCTCAGCCCACCTCGACAGTCAACCCCCCCAACCCTCCAACCTTTCCTCGAAGCTCACAATCCGCCGGCAGTCTGCTGGAGGTTCAATTCGACCGTACTACAAGTACGTAGTTCTTGGCGGTGGCACTACCGCCCTTGCTGCTGTGGAAGCAATCCTGGCGAAAGATCGCAATCTTGGCAACTCTGCCTCGACTTTTTACTTCTCAAACAGCAACAGCAACAGCAACAACAACAGCAACAACAACAACAACAGCAACAACATCGCTGGTGACCAAATTCTCCTTGTCTCGAAAGCAATTGACAATTCTGTTCGTAACACAAACGAAAAATCCAGCTCTGCTTCCACCAACAATCACACTTTTTCCGATCACCCTCTCTCGGACGATTTGATGCAGTCGTATAATGAGTGGCGACGCCACATCACGAACCGCTTGGACCCGTCGTTCAAGAAGGGGGAGGAGGACAAGGGAAAAATTGCGGTCATGCTTGGTGTGAAGGAGGTGAGCGAGCGAGCGGGGGGGGGGGGTTGATGAAGACGATTTTACGAGTCACAACAACTAAACTAACCTACTCTTTCGCTCGTGCCTTCATTAAAAATGCGCCTCGCTCCGCTCGGCGCTCCGCTCGGCGCTCCGCTCGGCGCAGCGTGAGATCTCTATTGACAAAGACAACAAGATCCTCAAGATCCACCAACCTCCAACGCCGACCTCAACCTCCCTCAACCACAACCCGTCCACAATCAGACAACCACCGCCCTCCCACCCCTCCAAGCACAAAGAACAAAACGTGACGGAAATCTCCTACTCGAAACTCCTGATCGCAACCGCTGGGAAGCCTCGCGCTTTCTACGTTCTGGGGTCTCCCGAAGGGGAGGATCACGATTCAACGACCCACAACAACGCTTTATCCCGGAGCAACTCTTCATCGTCCACCCCGTCGCTAGTTACCGGGGGCTACGACGTGATAAACGCTTTGATGGGGAAGGAGGTGAGCGAGCGAAGAAGCGCGCAATTTGTTCTGTGTTTGGACCGTGAGAGTCTTTCGTTTTGTTCTGTGTTTTGGACCGTCCCTGAACAACACCCTCGAACAAAAAGATGCGCCTGGCCGAACTAGCCACCGTGTCCAATTTCATTGACCCACATTGACCCACATTGACCCACATTGACCCACATAAAAACTAACTTCTTCTTCCTTTGGCGTTTCTTATTTTAGGATTTCCGTCGGTTGGAGGACATTGTGAAGAAAATTTGCGAGGAAGGCGAAGAGACCGATACCGAAAATTTACACACCTCCAGTGACAGTGCCCAAAACCAAGACATCTCAAACTTCGAGAAGGCCAGGAGGTGAGTTTTCATTCCGTCTCCGCTCGCCTTGATGAAGACGAGAATACTCGCGATGAAGTGCGAGAAATGGCTGCAGACGGCTACATCCACTACTAAACTAACCTACTCAATTCGTATTCGTTTGGCTCCCTCACCTCCCCCCTGCTCCATTAAAAATGCGCACAATCTCGCTTCGCTCGCTCGGCTTAGGCGCCTTCACTTGCAGCAGGAAAGACACAGAGCCACCACAAACCACGAGAAGCTCGCCTTGATAGCCAAGCCGAAGCGAATAGTTGTGATTGGCGGTGGATTCCTAGGGACGGAGGTCGCCCTGAGCTTGGCTTCGAGGGCTCGAGCGCACAGGCTCACCCACCCCAACTCTCCGGCCTGCGAGATCGTACAAGTGTACGCGGAGGGGGCGCCGCTCATATCGTACCTGCCCGCCTATTTGGCAAGGGACGTCAAGGAGAGGATGGAGCGGCGGGGGGTGTTGACCCACAGCGAGCGGCTCGTCACGGACATGCGGGTCGTTACTGAGGGGAGGAATAAAAGAGGTGATGGTGACGACGACGACGATGACGACGATGATGACGATGACGACGATGAAATCGACGAGAGGGAGGGAATGGGAGTGGGTAATTCGAGACAAAGAAAGGCCCCCACACAGAAGATTCGGATGAACCTGGTGGGGCAGCAGAGGACCCAAGTAGAGGCCGACTACGTCGTCTTGGCGAGCTCGACAATTTCGCCGAACATCACTAGCTGCATCAACAGCTCGTTCGAGATTGACCACAATTCCGGTGGGGTGGTTGTCAACGACCATTTGGAGGTCGGGAATGGCGTGTATGCCGCCGGCGTGGTGGCGAGCTACTACGATCCGAGCCTGGGAAGGCGCCGCGTCAACCGGTACGATCATGCCGTGAATTCCGGCTTGACGGCGGGCTACAACATGGTGTCGAGCTTGCTTGACGGGACTCAGCAACCGTACGACCACCAGCCCGCTGTGCGGAGCTACCTGAAGGACATCAACGTCCAGTGCGACAGCGTGGGGGATTGTAACGGTGATCTCGATACAGTGGGCTTTTGGGTCAAAGGGAGCAAGAACGAGGATGGGGAGGGGAGCGAGGAGGGAGGCAAGAAAGTGTTCATGAGCGACGTGAGCGAGAAGAGCGATTACAAGCGGGGGTGCATCTACTACCTTCGAGGGAACAAAATTGTCGGAATCGTGCTGTGGAATGCAAGCGATTTGCTACTCAGGGCGAGAGAGGTGCTGAAGTTCAGCGGGGGTATCGAGGGGGCTGGCGGGGGGGGAGGTGAGCGAGCGAAGCGAGCGAGCTTTGAGGAAGACGGCATACTCGCGATGAATCCCGCGAAATGGCTAAAGACGGCTACATCCGAGCTTTGAGGAAGACGGCATATTCGCGATGAATCCCGCGAAATGGCTATAGACGGCTACATCCACTACTGAACTAACATTATTCCACTCAATTCGTTGGACTCGCTTCATTGGTTTAGTAAATTCCAAAGAAAAGCTGCTGATGCGAAAAATCCCAATTGCTCCGGATGAGTGGCTCATCGCCAAGAAAACGTACGGAAGAGGCAGGGGAATGACCACGGAGGATGAGCACGAAAGCTTGGTTTATCAGGTGCCCAAATAAAAAAAATAAAACTGAGAATATGGCTTTACTTCGTTTGCACAGCAGCACAAGAAGTTTCCACCTCATCGTCAAGGTACTTCTTGAAACCCTCGCGATTCTCGTATTTGGCATTCTTCTTCTCCTTGAACTTGTTTTCGCCCTCCGCATCGTACTTGGCGAGCTGCTTTGTTCGCCACGATTCTAATTTAGTGCGAAACACCGTGGCTTCCTCAGACGAGTAGAAACCTTTTTTTCCATTGATTTTCACAAGCTCAACGTCAAAGTCAAGGTCGGCAGAAGCGGGAATGACAGGAGGGTGACCGCGAGCCCCATAACCATAGTCCGAAGAGATGTGAAGAATTGAACGCTCCCCAAGCGACATCTTCAAGTAGGTTAATATGGATGATGGATTGTAGAGGTGGATGTAGTGGATGTATTGCATGATTGCTCACCTTCATCACACCCTCATCCCAACCCTTTATGACTTGTCCCTGGCCAATGGTGAACTCAAAGAGCTTCCCCTTGTCACGGGAGGAGTCGAACTTTGATCCATCAGACTGGAGAGTCCCCACATAGTGCATTGACAACTTGTCACCAGCCTTCGGATAATCAGTTCCATTACCCTTCTCTTGTAAGTCGATTGTAACACCCATGATGTGCTTTGTTTGGAGCCCCTGTTTCCCTATACCGTGAAATATGTGAAAATTTGGTTTTGGTTTTCACGAGAGTTTTTTCGTTTTGGCCTTTTTTCCCTATTTTTCACGCTGGGTATTTGGACCACCAACCCCTCAGCAACACGTGATACCACAGCTTACTCCCCAATAATACCTTTCCCCTTCTCGTTTGAGATCTTTTCACGAGCATATCTTTATGCCTTCTTCCAACCAGTACCACAAGTGGCTCAAGAAGCGTGATTGGCCCGCGGTACAAGGAGCCATGTTAGCCTCAGATCGGGACGTAGATTTGCTACTGAGAAAGTACAAGGAGAGAGATGAGCATGGACGACTGCCACATCATTGGATGGCAGCGAAAGCTCAGACACACACACATGCTCTTGCCTTTGTGGGCGTGACGTCGATTAACTACAATCTACAGGCCCTCATCACACGAGACAATAAAGGCGAAACTCCCCTCGACATTGCCCGTAGGAGTGGAGCCTGTGCTGAGATCATCGGCTTGCTCTCCCTCACTCACGAGGAAGCTCGTTCGTTGGGTTGGGAGGAGATGAACCGCTTGTACGCACCAGTGGCTCATTGGAGGAATGTGATGGCTAGGTGGATCAACTCACGATCGTATGCAGACTGCCACAAGTGGATCAACGAGCACGATGACGAGTTGGTGCGTGAAGTGCTCAAATACTTCAATTCTGATCTTCTTCAACAGCTTGCCATGCATAGCCAGGTATACAGCGACTCCCTCGTGTTTCTTGCTCTTCGAATGATCCATCGGAACCCACGTTCCCTCACCACCAGAGATCATCATGGTCAGCTATTTATTCAATATGCTGAGCACCCCCAATTCAATGCGTGCAGAGAAATTCAAAACATTCTCCGCCTCACCCCCCTAAACATCTCCTCCACCCCCTTCCCCACCCTCCTCCGACAACACCTCCCCAAGCAGTTCGTCGACGAGGAGGTCTTCGGCACCTACAACACCGCTTGCACCTTCATCAAGCACATGAAGTACGACAAGGC
>Ga0302114_10002273_pt1 | contig 12420 bp, 8 predicted proteins | sample AG5_Surface_MG_FD_203107 | JGI IMG/M metagenome (GOLD analysis project Ga0302114, IMG submission 203107) | Marine microbial communities from Western Arctic Ocean, Canada - AG5_Surface | ecosystem: Environmental > Aquatic > Marine > Oceanic | place: Canada: Western Arctic Ocean | collected...
AATACTTCAAACAACTCGCCTTGCGCGTATTCCATGACCACGCAAAACTCGTGTTCCGTTTCAAACGCGTCTCGCATGGCGATGATGTTCGGATGTTTCAACACTCTCAAAATATCAATCTCTTGTCGTAAACTTCTCAAATCTCGTTCCGTTTTTCCTTTCTTCGCGATGAACTTAATCGCGGACGTTTCACCGGTGAACTTTTTTCTCGCTTTGTACACTTTTCCGAACGATCCTTCGCCGACTAAATCGAGCAAGTTGTACTCGGAGAGACGACTGTTGCTTTTTTTGTCGCCGCTCGCTTTCGTCGTCGTCGACATCATCGTCCTCGTCGAAATCATCCTCGCGTTTGATGATGTTTCTCTTCCTCTTTCTTCTTCTTCTTCGGATCGACGACGAAGGAGAAGAGACGACGGGGAGGAGGCTACGATGAACGCACCACCACCGTTTATAAAATTCTGTCTGTTATTATTCTCGTCGTCGTACTCGTCGTCATCATCGTCTTCGTCAAAGCGCATTCTCGTTTTTGAAAAAAAAAATTGAGGAAAAATGTTCACCCTTTCAGTTGGAATGAAGAGACGAAGCTTTACTTACGGGTACGTACGCATTCGCTTTTATTCCTTCACGAATGAGCTGTAATAACGTAGCGATAAAAACGCCGCTACAGTACAGCGTATGTACACGTGTATTAAAAAATCCCTCACGTATTAAAACTAAATCACCGCCGAGGTCGATTCTTTCTCAGAGAACTCTTCTTCGGCTTTCCAATCGAAGAACCGGGCGACTTGCCTTTCTTTCCTCCCTTTCCACCGCCTCCTCTTTTCATGGCAGCTTTTTGACCTCGTCGATCGGCGAGCATGCGCTTATCTACGGACGGTCCACCGGCGTTGCCTTTATGCATTTTCCTCGCCACCACGTGCTTGATTTGCTTTTTGCGGCCGTTGGCGAGTTTATTCGCTTTGGCGTAAATTGCTTCAATTTCTCGAACTTTCGAAACGTCAGGAATATCGTCTTGATCCATGATGGCGCCCGCGCGTTGTCGAGCTTCGCTCATTTTATCCTTGGCGCGTTTTTTCTTTCGCAATTTAGCCTCGGCGACTTTTTTGATCGACCGTTCGTCAACTTTAATGGAGACGCTAGCGAGAGCTTCCTCGTAGTCGCTCTGATCGTAAATCGGTTCCGCTTTCATGAATCTTCGCTCGTCGTCGACAAACCAATCAGGCAAGTCTCTCGGATCGTCCTCAAATGCGTACCGGTTGTACGCGTCTTCGATGATTTCTTCGCGTTGTTTTCTTCGAAGCATTTTTTTGCTAATGGCGAGGATTTCGGCTCGGGCGCCATCCGAGAGTTCGTCGACGTCTGTAGATTCATCGCTATCAGAACCATCAGCGCGTACGCGCTGACGACTTCCTTTCGCGTTTCTTCCCACGCCTCTATCAGATACGTCTTTGTCATCATCATCATCATCGTCGTCGTCGTCATCGTCGTCGTCGTTCTCTCGAGCATCGTCATCGTTTCCTCTGGGAACAATATGTAAATCATCTGCCGCCGCCTCGGCACGCAGCGCTCGTCTTTTACGTCCGACGTCCACATCGTCTGAACCTGAATCGTACGTCGTGTCGTCACCATTTCCGTTCTTACCACCAATCGTTTTCTTTCGCTTCTTATCGAGTTTATCCTGTTGTTTTTTGCTTTTCAGTTCACCTTCCTTGGCAATCTTCGCCGCTTCTTTCGCCTTCTCCAGTTTCCTCGCTCTCGCTTGTTCCCGTAGACTTTCGTAATCGTCTTCGTCTTCATCAACGACGACATCGTCTTTGTCGTTCTTCTTTTGTTTCTTCTTCATCATATTCTTCTCTTCTTTTGCTTCTTCCCTCGTTGTCTTTGTTATTTTCTTTTCCGCCGCCGCCTTGCCGCTCGTCGCTGCGGAGGTTGTTTTTTCAATTTCCGAAAAAAGATCGTTGGAAAACCATCGATCGACGGTTGCCTTTGAGTTTGGTTTCACTTTGCTCGGGTCGAACTTGACGATCAGATTGTTTTTGTTTTTATCCTCCTTCGTTTTTTTCTTCCTGTTCTTCTCTTCGCCTTCTACGTCTTCGTTCTTCTCCCATTCCAACGGCGCGTCGTCGTCTTCCTCGAAACCAGTCTCCTCGCTATCGCTTTCATCGCTCTCATCGACGTCTTCGTCATCATCCGAGCCAAGCTCTCCATCGCCTTCGCCTTCTAACGTCGCCCTCTTATCGCGTCTCATCGACGATCCTTTCGAGCCTTCTCCAACCGACCGGCCTTTCTTCTTTTGCCTTTCTTTGTACTGTTTGTACAAAGCGTCTAAACTCGAGTCTAGCCGCGACGTGTCGTTTTCCACGTCATTTTCTGCGTCAGAGTCTTCAGAGTCGTATCGGTTTTGTCTTCTGCGAGCCGCGTTCAGTTCCGAGTCAGAGTCTTCGTAATAGTCAGCCGGCACAGAAGGAGCGGCTTGGTTTGCGACCGTATCGACATCCTCCTATTGTTTGTTGGTGGATGAAGAAAATGGTCAGTTTGGCGTAAAAGTATATTTGATACCAACAACAAAAAAAGAAAGAAAAAAAAAAGCCTCAGATGGGTAAACGGCATGTTTTTGCATAAGGTTTTCAGTTTACGCGGGTTCTAACGCCGCTCAAGTGAGTAAGCGAGTATCTTCACCGGCTTTTGAATACATACAGAGAGAGAGAGAGAGAGAGAGAGAGAGACGTTAAGAAAAAAAACGAGAGAAATCGAGAGAGACAAAAAACAAACGCTCGCGCGCGGCGGCGATGCGCATTCTAACGCACCTTTGTTTTCAATCGAACCAAAGAGAATAAATCTTCCTCCGCCACGATGGCTTCGCCGTCTCCTTTTAATCCTAACTGCGCGCGTATTCTATCCTTCTGTTTCATTTTAGCCTGCTTTTTCTTTTTCCTTCTCGCCTCCGCGTCCATGTTTCCTTGCAATTCCTCCATTTCGCTCAGCAAGCGCTCGTTTTCGTCCTCGGGCACCGCTTTATTTTCATTATTCTCGTCCTCCTCGTCCTCGTTGGCGTTTGTCGTCGTCCTCGGTTTCACCTTCTTATCCTCCATACCTAACCGTTTCCTCACTTGCAAACGCCACTTCAACAACATCTTAAAATCGCTCTTGTTCAAAACGCCCAAGTCTCGAAAGAGCGTCCGAATTTCCTCGTTCGTCTCCTCGCACGCGTCTAAATCCATAAATCCATCCTTTGGGGGCACCACGTTCGTTCCTTTCTTTCCTTTCCCGCCGTCTAAAATAAAACAGTGGTACATCCCTAACATCTCCGCCGGTTTCTCGTTTGTGATAAAATTCTCCGCGTACGTCTCTTTATACAGCGAATGTAACCCGTCCTCGTAGCCGCTTCGATTTCGCTTCGCTTTTTCCACCTTCAAAACGTCCCTGTTCTGCTGTCCTCCTTTGTTACCTTGTCCGCCATCCTCCACGTTCGCGAATAAATACTCTGCCTTTAACAACCTCGGATCAATTTTCGTCGGCGCCAAGTACCCTTTACACACGACGAAAATCTCCGCCGACGAGTCTCTCGACGCCACCGGCTTCGTGCTTTCCACCTTCTTAAACAGCTGCTGAAACGCGTATAACAACGCGTGATACTCTTGCGACCGAAACACTTTCGTCACAAACCAACCGTCCAACGTTAAAAACTCCGTCGCCAATTTCAACGCGTCCAACGTCAGCGCCGCTTGCGAATACGCTTCCTTGGCGTAGTTGCCCCCGACGTTTGGCGCGCCGTCGTGTAACACGCAATCGTACTTCAAACCATCCGGCGTGACCCGTTTAATCGCCGCTCGACAGCTCGGTGTCGTGATATCTTCCACTAAAGTCGTGCATCCGCGTATGGGTTTTATCGAAGCTAAATCGATCCCAACGATGGTCGATTGCATCGGCATGTACTTCTGCGCCACTTGCAGCCACCCGCCTGGAGCTGCGCATAAATCCAAACAAGCTTTTGCACTGGATAAAAAATCATACTTCCTGTTCAATTGGACCAGTTTAAACGCCGAACGTGCGCGGAATCCTTGCTCTTTCGCTAAGTAATAGAACTTGTCCAGACGATGTTTCCCTTTCGCTTTTTTACCCATTTTTGTTCTTGCGATTGTTCTTGCGATTGGACGACGATTGGACGGAAAGCGACTTTTCCACGACTCTCTTCTTCTCGTTGTTGTGTTTTTTCTTCGTTACTTTCAAGTGGTGGTATAACAAAACGCGAAAGGTTATTAATTAAGTGTGCTTTATGTGTGCGTTAATACGTGTGTGTGTGTGCTGACTAAAAATGATGACTCTGAAAAACAAGGTGGCGGCTGAATTTTTTTTTTGCTTCTTTTGTTTGAGGAAAAATTTTTGAGAAAAAAAAGCAAAAAACATATTTTTTAGAGAGTTGTTTCGTTGTGTAGAAGTACTGTATCAGAGTATTTAATGAAATGATAAAGTTAAACTACTCAATAGTAGCCTTTTCCGTCTTCTCTTCTTCTAAAACTCCAGCAGCTTTAGTCGCCGTCGTTTTTTGTTGTTCTTTTTCTCCAAAGTCGTCTTCAAAGTCGTCGTCGTCGTCCACCTCGGCGCCTTTTCGAATCTCTCGAATGACTTTCCCGCTCGTTTCGTCTATTTCCACGTACGCGCCGTCGAACGCTTCGTGGGATCTTTTTTGCAACCATCGCAAAGTTTCGCCGAGTTGGTGACCGATGAGTTGCGCCTCTTTTTCGCCTTTTTCGCCGACGAAGGCTTCAACCGGGATGAAATCCGGGAGTTTCACGTATAAGCGGAGGAGGTGTTCGGCGCCGCAGATTTCCGAGGCGGGTTTGGATTTTAACGCGTCGTTCTTCGCGACGGCGAGGTCGTAGTATTTCTTCTCTTTTTCGTAGAGTAAAGCTTTTTGCAAGGCGGCGTCGAAGTAGCGTTTGAGACCGGCGACGATTTCTTTGGCGCGTTCAATTTGTTTCGGAGTTCGAGCTTTCGCGATCGCTTCGACTTCGTAATCGGAGAAGAGACTTTGGACGGTATGCGCGGCAGGTTCTCTCGGGAGCTTCAGGACGCGGTTGTGCGCGAGCGCTTCGTGTTGTTTGATGAGCTCTTTCTTTAACGCCGTCGCCAAGATGACTTTCACTTTTGGTTTCAAAGGCGCTTGTTGTTGTTGTTGTTCTTGCCGGTCTCGCTGTTCTTCCGTTTCCGTCTTCTCTTTTTCCTGCTTTTGCTTTTTCGCGTTCGTCGTTGGAGCCGCCGCCGTATCTTTCTTCGCGTTCTTTTTCTCTTTACTCGCAGCATTCGCCGCCCCTTTTTCCAAAGCCGCCGCGTTCTTTCTCTTGTTGGTGTTGTTCGTCGCGTTGACGACGGCGCCTTTCCTTCCTTTGTTGGTCGTCGGCGGCGCGTTCTGTTCGGCGGCGGTTTTTGCTTCACTTTTTTGCTTCTTCGATGGCCGACCACCGCTTGGTGCGGCTTTCTTTTTCGTCGTCGCATTATTTGTTTCCGATTCGTCTTCTTCTTTCGTTGTTTTTCCCGCTTCCGTCGCCGCGGCATCCAAGTCTCGTTTTTGTTTTTGTTGTGGTGGTGGTGGCTCCCGCTGTTGCTCGCCCTCGCCTTTGCTCGTCGCTTTCTTCTTCGCGCCGCCTGTTGTCGTCGTCTTATTACTACTCGTATTAATAGTATTACTATTACTCTCTTTAGTAATACTTTTCTTACCGTCTTTCCCGGTTGATTGGCTTTTCTCGCGTTTCGTCGTCGTCGCGTTCTTCTTCCTCTTCACCTCGTCGTCGTTCTTGTTCTTGTTCTTGTTCCCAACCGCCGCCGCGTTGTTGTTACTTTTACTGCCGCTCTTCGTCGTCTGAATCGTCTGAATCTGAATCGTCGTCGCAGTATTCGCTTTCCTCCTTTTCTCCTTATCTTCCTCGAGTAACCTTTTCTGTTCTTTTATATTCTCTTCGTTCATTTTCCTGCACGTTTCTTTCTCTTCCACCCACTCGTCGTATTTTTTGTTCCACCCTTGGTAGTGGATGAGCACCCCGGAGCTTCCATCTTCTAAACGTCTCATGTCGATGATTTTCGCCGGGTAGAGGAATCCGTCTTTGTGTGCGAGGATAAGTTCGTTTAAAAAGAACGAATTTGAATCGTTGTTGTTGTTCTCGTCGACTTTCGTCGTCGTCTGCGTATTCGTCGTTACTACTAACGCTTCCATCTTTTGAAAAGTCTGTCTCCTGTAAAATCTCGTTTTCGTTCAAGAAGAAAAGCTCGACTGCTCCTGATGTCTCTTCTCTTCTCTCTGCTTTTTGATATAAAAAGAAGCGTCTGAAAAAGAAGAAGAAAACGAGAGAGAAGTTTATAATACTCGATGATGTGACGAGAACAGAGAACAGAACGCGCTTCCAACGATGATAGTTTTGACGCTCGTTTTTTTGTGCGTCTGTTTTTTTTTTGGTTTAGGGTGCTTTTTTTTTTGAGAATCAATCATCAAAACTCTCTGGGGGTTGTTGTTGACAACACTTGCCATAGGGGGGACGGTGCCGAAGCCAAAAACTTGAAGCGTCGCTTCGAGCCAAAAAAAATTCGCCAAGCGCGCTTCCAGCGTGCTCAACGTGCGAAGCGCTTCGACATTTCACCGTCCCCATACAAAAACGTGTTGCGCTTTCACACGCGATGGATGATAGAGGGAAAAAAACCGAAACGAGACGCACTAAAAAAGAGAGCACGGAAGAATAAGAGCGCTTTTTTTTCTCTCAGAAGAAGAAGACACACACACACGCAACGCTTCGCTTTACGCGCTCTCTCTTTCAAAAACTGTCCGCGTGGTGCCAAAACGTTGATTTCGGTCTCTTCCTCTCTTCTTTTTAACTTCTTGTTTTGGTGATGATGACGAGGACGAGAAGATGTGCGCTTTCGTGATAACGGTCTCTCTCTTCTTGGAAAGAGATTAGTAGACGATATAGTTTTATCCTCTTACCCTCCTCGTTCTCCTCCGAAAATAAGAATAATGAGAACGACGTTCACGACGATGAGAGCAACGGAGAAGGTTTTATCGAGCTTAACGCGGAGAAGAGAAACACTGCGAGCGCAGTTGGAGGAAAAGATGACGAGAAAGATGAACGACGACGAGAACAACCGGAAAGAGGAGAACTGTTATTACGAGAAGGAGGAAAAAGAAGAGGAGGAGGAAAAAGAAGAGGCGGAGGAGAAGAAGACAACAAAGAAGGTGTTGTTATTAATGCTGTTCGAGAGAGAGATTGAGAAACATTCGGCGCGAGCGAAAGCGCTCAAAGAGACGGTGGAGGAGGAGACGCGTCGGAACGACGCGATGGAGAAGAACGTGCGCGAACGAGAGGAACGCGCGAGAAGAGAGAAAAGAGCGATGGAGAAAAGAGCGACGAAGAAGAAGAAGAAGTTTGGAGGAGTTTTCTCTTCTTCTTCGGTTAAAGAGACAGAGGAGAACGCGAGGAGAGACGAAGATATTCGAGAGTTGATCAAAATTCGATTGAAGAGTTGCGAGTTTGAGTTGCGGTGCGAACGCTCGAGACTCTTTGGAGAGGTGAAGGACGTGTTTGAGTTGGAAAGCGGAGGAGAGAGGAAGGTGCGTGGAAGGAATGACAGCATTAGCAGTTACGGAAAGTTTTTACCGGATGTGGACGCGTTCGCGTACTCTTCGAAACAATCGACTCAGAACAACAACAACAACAACAACAACAACAACAACAAAGATTTGGACGCGTTCATCGAAGTGCTTTTCAATAGTAGTAACAAGAAAAGCGACGACAAAATTGAAAACGAAAACGAAATTGCCGCGACGCTTTCGATGATGAACAGATTCGTCACGCTTTTAGGTAAATATAGCTTCTGCCCGTCGCTCCATCGATCGACGCCGGGCGTGACGAACGCGACGGAGATATGGAAGCCGTTAGATTCAACGACAACGTCTTCGAGCAGGAATTTCGAGCGAGGCGGGAAGGAATCTTTCGACGACGACGACGACGATTACGCGCGCGACGAAGCCGTGAAAGTGGATGAGTTTTTTAGGAAAACGTTTGGAAACGAAGACGTGGTTTTGTACGGTGACATCGCCTCGCCCGAGTGCGAGATATTACCGCTGTATTACGCTCGAGCCGCTCCAAAAAGAAGCGGTGGCGTCGGCGGCGAGGAGGAAGAAGATGCGCGAGCGCAAAAGAAACGCCTTCTCCGCGCCGTGCGTTTGCTACAGAAATCGTGCGAAATAGTCGCCGCGCACTTTGCCGCGGAAGTTACCGAACTCGTAACGAGCGATATCTTCGATGACGATGCAGAGGAGGATGAAAATCAGTATCACTTCACTCGTCGCTTGATGAAAGAATTAAATGGAAATACAAACAACGCCACTCGTGGCGGTCCGTTTTGTTCGTTACTGGTGGCGTTTGAAGCGCTCGTTGAAATCGCGGAAAGGAAACGTTTGCAGGATTTATACTACCGCTCGAGCGCATCTTCTTCGTCGTCTTCGATGTCGTGCGAAGAGCTTTTCTCGTCCGAGGACGACGACGACGACAACAACAAAGAAGGTTTCGAACCGGTTGTCGTGATATCGTCCTCATTACGAAACATCGACAACACGGCAAAGTCCAAAGCGACGATGACGACGAAAAAGAAGAACAGAAAGAGCAGCCGCAAGAGACAACTCGCGGAAAAAAGTAAATCGATGATAAAAAGCGTCTGGAGCTTCGTCGCCGAACCGACGAAGAAATTCGAGAAGAATTTGAAATTGACGCGAGTACCGGAAAACAACGACGACAACGACGAAATATCGAAAGTCAACCGCCCTCATCGCAACGCTGAAAACGAAGACGAAGATTGGGACGTCGTGGATGTACCACACACGCTCATCCGGAAAACGCCCTCCAGCAATAGCGGGGATTCCAAAACGAAGAACATTCGTTTACCGCCACCGCCGTGTGAGGAAGAAAATCTAAACCATTACGTGCGAGCGATGTTTACGGATAAGCAATAGAAGGTACCAGAACAACACGTGTACAACAAAAACAACAACAACAACAACACAAGCGAGCAAGCAAGCAAGCAGCTCGTAGTTAATTATTTTGTATATAAATAAATTCAGAATATAGTAACTCGTAACTGGTGGTAGTAGTAAAGATTTCATTTCTATAACAAGTAAGTCACACATGTGTAAAAATGTTCATGCATGCGTGCAATTTTTTACGTATCTTTTACGAAATAAACCTCTCTTTGACCGAATCAAATTCAAAGCTCGTCACTGTATTTATTCGTCGCATACGTGTTCGTCTTTTGACGGGGTGACAAAAAGTATGGGTCGGTGTTGCGGTCCAAGCGACTGCATGGAATCGACGCCGGATCCTCCGGCGGTGATTCACCCCGACCCGACCGGCGCGTCGAGATTCGTCGTGAAAAAATGCTCCCGATTGAACAAGGATTACGTCGTGTATTCGAAGCGCGTGAACGAGTCGAAGAAGTGGCTGTTCTTGAACCAATCCCAGGACGAGACAACGGAAAAAGGCGGCGAAAAGTGGGTGTACGAACTGGAGAACTACGTCAGGGAAGACCCGGCGTTCCCGAAGCGAGGCGAGATTCTTTGGAGATGCGTGTACAACGAACGGCCAACGTTTCGATTCGCTCGAGTCGAAAGAAACTTTGGGAGTGGGTCATCGCACCAAGTCGAGAGCCAATTCGACGAGGAAAAGGACGCGGAATACACGGGACCGCGGACGTATTACGCAGAGGGCGAACTCGGCAAAGATTATTGCGAAGCGCACAAGTACAGAATGCAAAGCGAAGCGAAATGTCGTTCGATTAAAGTCGATGGATTCGAGTACACGTTCGTGTGCGACTCGCGAGGATGGGTGTCGAAAGAGCAGCGCTACTGGCTCGAAGAAGAGGTCGAGAGAGACAAAGAGGGAAACGTTGTACATCGGGAAATGGTGGAGAAATCGAGCACATCGTACGATTCTCGAGTGTCCAAAATCAGTTACGTCGTGTACGATAAGGACAAAAACGTGCTCGACGAGTTCGCGTGCACCTCGGGCGGCGACGAGGTCGGCGGGCGTCTCGGTCAAAGCGAGATACACTCGAGGTGCTTCGACGCGTCGTTCGAATACCATAAATTTTTTAACGGATGGCTCTGTGGGTTCGGCACGTGGACGCATCGCGTGCACACGAAAGAAGGCATCGATCCCGGTTTTGCGCTCATCTTTGGGCACATTTGCTGTACGGAATTCGGACCGAGAGAAATTAAAAAGGACTTAAACGCTGACCTACCGTTTTGATGGAGAACGATGACAAGAACGACGACGACGACGACGACGACTGGAATTACGTTTGATGCATGTAATAAAAATCAATTTATAAAACCGTTGGGATAAAAACCCCCGCGTGTTGTAAAATAACAAACATTTAAAACGACGACGACGCGTCTGAATCGCTTCTCTGATGGCGCGTCGCGGTTGATGTTCCGGAAGCAGCAGGAAATCCACCTCCAGTCACACCCGACGGCCCGCTCGTGTCTACGCCATAATTCTTATCGTAAGCCTTTCCCTTTTTTGGTTCCGTATACATAGCCAGAGAAAGCAAACATGCCTCGAACAAGCCCGAGCACTCTTTCTTAACCATACCTTGCAACGTCGTGTTGTTAAACTCCTTCATGAATGCCTTTCTCAAGGTTGGCATCTCCTCGTCGCGGTTGGTTAACAACGCGATGAGCGAACCCTGTTTCGATTTATCACCCCACGATCGAATAGCAGCTCGCAACGCTCTCGCCACGGTACGTTCGCGCTCAACAACTAACGCGACTAAAGATTCTTCGTAATCGCCCTTACAGTTTTTGCGAATATCGCGAACTAAATCATTTCCATACGTTATCATATACTGTTCGCGGATTTCCTTCATTTGTTCGGGCGTTCTGTGAACCAACATCGAAATTAACCCCCAATCATCGTTGGAAGAAAGCCATCCTCCAAACGCTTCTTTAAGGTAAACGGCGATTTGCTCTTCTCTGTTTGTGAGCAAGCCTTGAATCGTTTCTCGAAAGTATTTATTCTCAAATATTCCCGTCGTTTCGACTTTCAAACGATCCTTGAGCATTTCGGTGTATTTCATTTGGTACCGAAACTTAAACTCTTCAATCTGTTCGGGCGTTTTGTTGCACAGAAGTTGAATGATTTTTGACTCGTCCGTGCCGATTCCTTTAACCGCGTCGTACATTTCGTTCACCTCCGCCTCGTATTGCTCATCAGAAATCGTCTCTTGGATCCTCGATGGATGTTTCGTCGCGAGTGCGACGACAATTTTCTTAAAATCGCCGGAGACTTTAAACTCAGATGACAACGCTCGAAGTAAATCTTTCTTGAACAGACGCATGTACGATTCTCTCGTCTTTGCTATCGTCTCGTGGTCTAACGTGACGAGTAATCGCACGATGGCTTTGCAATCAGTACCAACACCTTTAATCGCGGCGTGAAACACTTTCGCGTAGCATTCGGGCGCGGCGTCGCATCCAGCTAAGAGCAACGTCCGTTTGAACTTTCCAGACGTTTTCGAGAGCACGGCGCGTTCGAGGCTTTCTTCGTATCTCTCTGCGTACGCCGTTTGTACCGCGTAGATCTCCTCTTCGTCTAACGTGCACAAAAACGCAATCAGCATCGCTTCGTCCGTCCCGAAACCTCCCATCGCTCGTTTCATGATTTGCGCTTGAAAATCCAGTTTCTCCGAGAGCAACGCCACCATGAGATCCCGCAGCGTGCCGCGCGGCACGCAGTCCAACACGTCGCTCAGTAAATCCCCGTAGCCCATTGCTTCGTACTTTTGTGTCAAAATCTCTTTCACGAACCGACCGCGCGAGATGCCGCGCGGCGTCGCCAGAGACGGCACTTTGATCACCATTTGTTTCACGACTTGTTCCACGTCGTCCACGTGGATCGCTCTGTGAAGCTTCCACGCGACGCGATCGATGGGATCGCGAGGCGCCGGCTCCAACTTCAATGGCTCCTTTCCTTTCGAACTGCAAACGCCCATTTATGAGTGAGAGCACCTTCTTTTTTGCTCGACGATCGATGAATAATAACGCGTGATGAAAATGTATTTCCTTTACGACGAGTTGTTGTCACGAGTGCTTGTTTTGAAGTACCGTCGTACGCGTTTGAAAAGTGAGGGGTTCGTTATTCGGGAAAAGTTTCTAATTGTTGAGTGTTACATACGCATTTTTTTCGTTGTAACAAAGCGCTTTTATACCGCACGTATTTACGACTATCTACTTCTAGCACTTGTTGCTTTACCGCCTGCTTCCTCTCTTACTACTCCTAATCTCATCTACGATGCGTTCGATATCTCTCTCCGTCTCCTCCAACGACTTCTCGGTATCCACTACCCACGTCGCTCTCTTCCTCTTCTCCTCGTCCGGCA
>Ga0302114_10002274_pt1 | contig 12419 bp, 14 predicted proteins | sample AG5_Surface_MG_FD_203107 | JGI IMG/M metagenome (GOLD analysis project Ga0302114, IMG submission 203107) | Marine microbial communities from Western Arctic Ocean, Canada - AG5_Surface | ecosystem: Environmental > Aquatic > Marine > Oceanic | place: Canada: Western Arctic Ocean | collected...
GATGGATCATTCGAAGAGCAAGAAACACGAGGGAGTCGGTGTATTTCTGGCCATTGCAAGCAATCCTTCGAAGAAGTTGAGAATTCCTGTATTTGAGCACTTCACGCACCAACTCGTCATCGTGCTCATTGATGAACTTGTGGCAGTCTGCATACGATCGTGATTGGATCCACCCAGCCATCTCATTCATCCAATAAGCCACTGGTGCGTACAATCGGAGCATCTCCTTACCACCCAACGAACGAGCTTCCTCGGGAGTGTGGGAGAGCAAGCCGATGATCTCAGCACAGGCTCCACTCCTACGGGCAATGTCGATGGGAGTTTTGCCTTCATTGTCTCGTGTGGTGAGGGCCTCTGGATTCAAGCAAATCGACCTCACGCCCACTTCGGCAAGACTATGTGTGTGTGTCTGAGCTTTCGCTGCCATCCAATGATGTGGCAGTCGTCCATGCTCGTCTCTCTCCTTGTACTTTCTCACGAGCAAATCATCATCACTATCTGGGTCAACCATGACATTTTTTACCGCTTGCCAATCACGTTTCTTGAGGTACTCGTGGTGCTCATTGGTTGCCATATTGGGTCCGACGGATGGTCAAAGGTGGCAGTACACGTGATTTGGAGATTGTGAGTACCTCGCTTGTGAAATGCTCAACGTGCCAAATCAAAAAGTAAAGTTTTGAATGTGTGCCCATACACGTTTAAGGCTTCACTTAAAAACCCATCCCCTCTCCATATTCTTTCCTCTCTCCCCTCCAGCCTCCCTATGCCGAATCCAGAAGCTAAATCAAATCCTTCGAAGTGACTTCCTTCTGCCTCTCTTGCAACCCTTCGGATACATCGTGAGGGGCTGTCTATTGGGGTTCACTCCGGTTTCAATCCACACCCAGTTTCGGTCTTCTTTCTCCCTCACGATGGTGACATCTCGTCATTTGTCCACCTTCTCCCTCCAAACTCCACCGTCGACAAATGCCCCTTCTCCTTTGGTTATGTTTTGCGCAAACTCCAATGCCAATGCCAACGCCATTGTCAACAACGTGCTATTCGTGGCTGCCTTCTCCTCCCTCCAAGCTCTCCGCAACCTAATAACTCAAAAGTATGAGAATCTCAAATCTGCCGACAACATTTCTACCCATGGACGCGCTGAAGTCATCGACTTGGTCGAGAGGGTCAGATTTGAAATTCGCTATCTCGTTCCTCGTTCCTCGTTCAAAACGGTGGTGGGGGGGAGAAGTGCAAGGCCAAGTCCAAGGCCAAGGCCTGGTGGAATTCGGAAACGTCAGGGTCCAAAGCGCGAGAATGGAAATGGCGAAGACGGATCTTCCTCGCGGAGCCGTAGTGAAGAAGGCTGTTCAGGACGGGGTGTCCCAGGCGGCTATTGACAATTGACAGAGTTCTTGGGGAGGATCCGGAGGGGGAGACGCCGGAGGAGTTCACATTCTACTACTGCAGCTACAAATTCGTCGGCACCCACCCGGGCCGCTGACAGGCTACTCGCAGACTCGCAGCCCGGGTTTGAGCTCCGCCTCTTTGACGTGTTAATATTTTCGGGTCATGCTGACATAAAACAAAGTCATTAAAAAGTCGGGTCAAAACCAGATTTTTGTTTAAAACCTCCCTTTAAACTAGAGTTTACCATTCTGCCCCAACTCAACCAAGATCTCCATTCCTCTCAGTTCCCTGCACCTCTTCATCGCCTTTCCACCCTCTCCCTTGACGAGCCTTGCCATAGCACTAGCAGCATTCTTTCTGCAGCTTTCGTTCTTTAGGCTCGAGCTGTTTGCCAACAAGCAAACTAGCCGCTCCATGCCTCCGCAGTTCAAAACGCTGTCCAAACTTCCCTTGTCGAGGTACGTGATTAGCGCCTTGCAGCTGTTTGCCAGCACAGTTCCGTCGTCCATCGCAAATTTGGCCGGACTTCCTTCTTCCTTCTTGATTGGCGGCATGCAAACCGAGCCCGCGTTGATGACCCCCTTCTCCCTCTTATCCTTTTGCGGTTCCGGAAGCATGTTCACCAATCCCAGCACGTAGCCGTCTACCCCGCTTGGTGGAGATTTGAACGCTGCCAGACACCTCACGTAGTTGGTGACGATCTCTGCGAACTGCTTGCTCACCGCCTCCTCCCCTCCCCCACTCCCCCAAACTTTTCCAAACACGATCTTGCCAAAGGCTTCCCCGATCTTATTCACGCCGTAGCAGTCCCCCTTTTCGTCCGACAGCTGCTCCAGGCAGACGGGGTTCGTCACGCACCTCCCCAACAGTCCCACCGCTCTCTGCTTGATGACGGGGGGGGAAATCTTGCCGTTGTCCGTCGTTCCCAGTGCAAGCAGCACAGCCAGCCCACCTGTTCTAGCAATCGCCCGCTTGATACCGTTTGGGTCGTTGAGGCGGTCTGCGTCAGTTTCGTCCTTGTGGTGTTTGATGGTTTGATTGGAGCCTCCGCTGATCGATGCGTTCATAAGGCACGCCAGGGATAGTGATCGGGAGGCGGGTGTTTCTGTTTTGTGGGATCTAGCAATTGCCAGCAGTGTTTTCACGGCGTTTGTCTGCACCTGCCCCAGGATAATTGGAAGTGCAAAGTGGGACCGAAAGGAGGGAATCAGGCCGATGTTCGACAAGCATGCGACCGCGTGCTCCCTGATGTTGGGGCCGTCCGAAATGCCTCCCAAGTTTCCAATTAGCGATACGACGCCAACGATTGGGTGGAATTTCGGCAGCACTGCGAGGGTTGTGACGGAGGCGTACTGGGAGACCAGGCTGGCCTTCGCTTTTTCGCATCCCGACCCTGACAGAATGTCGCGGAGGAGGGAGAGGGGGGGGGTGATTCCGCCTCCCATTGTGGAATATTTCTGCGCCAAGCGTTAGCATTTCATATCATTTCATATCATTTCATTTCGCGAACTTCATTCCGCTCGCTCACCTTGAGGTTTTTCTCATCGCCCAACTCCAAAATGATCGAACCCACACCCATCAAAATTTCCTCGTCCCCGCCAACCAGCTTGACGCACCCCTTGCTCTGCGGCGCATTAATAAGTAGAGTTAGAAATGAAAAAAGTGGTTTTCTTCCGCGAAATCCCGCTCCGCTCGCTCACCTCCCCCCCCTCAACGTCGATGCAAGCCCCGACGAATTCGCTCGCCCTGATCAAGTTTTGCAGCGGCTGCCGTGCCGCCTCGTCGCCGCAGTCCCTGTGGGAATACAATATTGAGATCCCGGCGGCCAGGCCACCCTCGGCGTAGCAGATGTCCTGCGCCGAGCGTAGTTATAATATAATGTCAGACAAGTAGTGGGTTGGTGGGTGAGTTGTTATTATTTTTCGCGCTCGCTCACCTTGCTTTTTTTCTCTCCCAGAATTGCGGCGGATAACGCGGCAAGGATTATCGATGTGTCGCCGTTGCCTGTTTTGGAGAGGGAGGAGATCAGCAGACTGATTAGCTTGTTCAAGTTCTTGCTCGTCCGGAAATACACTCTGTTTGACAGCTGCTCGTTGAGGCTCGTCGCCAGCAGCTCCGCCACCGTCGGACCTTGGAGGTCGCTCCCCGTGTCCGTGTCCGTGTCCGTGTCCGTGTCCGTGCCCGTGGTGCCCGCCGGAGTTTCCATGAGGTGCTGCCCGCCCTCCCCCTTGGCGATTCTCTCGACGAACTGGTCGAGCATTTCAAAGTCGCTGACGGGAGGAGGCTCGTCGAAAGCTTCACCGTTTTTCATTGCCTCCATGCCCCTCTCTATCCACTCTTTCGATGCCTCCTTCACGGATGTTGAGTTGAAGAGGGGAGGGGGGGGGAGTGCCTCTCTTGTAGCCGCCTCTCCTGGAGCTGTAGCCTTCCCCCCTCTAATCGCTTCGACCCTCTTGCTCTCGTCAACAACCATTTCCCCCACCTTCTTCTCCATCCTCTCAGTCGCCATTCTCTGCAGCAAGTCCTCCAGCTGCTTCTTGCAGTCCTTATTGTCCTTGTCGATCTTCACCGCCTCGTTCAGGTCAGCCACGGCCTCCTCCTCCCTGCCCAAATTGTCGTAGGCAAACGCGCGGCGCGAGAACGCCTTGACATTCTTCTGCTGGTCAACGTGGAGGGCGCGGTTGCAAAACTCCACCGCCTCGTCCCACTCCTTGAGCTTGCAGAAGCACTGGGCGAGGTTGGTCAAAATGTTGGTCTTGTACGGCGTTGAGGTCATTGCTTCCTTGTAGAGCTTGACCGCTTGGGGGAATTCCTTGGCGGCGAACTTTCTGTTTCCTTTCAAGCGGATGACGTCGGCGGATTTCTCCTGCTTGTCGCGTTTTTTGTTTCGCTCGTCTATTTCTTCTTTCTGCCCTTCGCACCACTCGCTGTTCGCCTTCTCGAATGTATCCATCTTGATCTTATCCGCCTTCTCCTCATCGATCTTTGCCTCTTCCTGCGCCGAGCGAAGAAGGTGTGCGAAGTAATATTGAGTGGAATAATGTTTTGTTGGTTTTGAAGTGGATGTAGCCATTATGTCTGTAGCCATTTCGCTCGCACTTAATCGCGAGTATTCTCGTCTTCCTCAAGGCTCGCTCGCTCACCTTGCTTGCTGGGTCGCTCGGCACGTAATTGCTCTCGTTCCACCTGTTGTAGTCCAGCGAGTACCTGTCCAGGAAAACGGTTTTCTCCTCCTCGGAGCGCTTCTCCCTGGCCAGCTTTTGTTTGTTCTCCTTCTCGTTCTGCTCATCGAGCCAATCTGCGCCAAGCATGATATGGTTAGTTTAGTTTAGTTTAGTTTAGTTTAGTTTAGTTTAGTTTAGTTTAGTTTAGTTTAGTTTAGTTTAGTAGAGTAGAGTAGAGTGAGTATAGTGGATGTAGCCATTATGCGCTCGCTCACCTTCGGACCCAACAATCGGACCGTACATGAACGCCGCTCCGCTCCACCACTTCTCGTGCTCCTTCTCCTTCTCCTCCGCCTTGTCCTTGGCAACGCGAGCTGCCATCTCAATTCTATTCTTTTCTCTCCTCGCATCCTGAAAATATATTTTAGTTTTTGCCCCGGACTTTAGACAAGATAAGACTCACCTCCTCCTTCTGCTCCTTCTCCGTCAAAATTCCATACTTCTTCAACGACACCGCGTCCGGATCAAGAGAGCCGTCCGCAATACCGGCGATTGCCTTCTGCAGAGCGTCCGTCTTCTTCACCCAGTCATCAACTTCCACCTTTTTAATACCTGTTCGTTTCTCCATGTCGAGCATAGCCATTGGGTCTGGCATAACTTTGAATTTGTGTTTTTAGCTTGAAATTGGTCTTGGTGGGGGTAGGGGGGTATTGTAGAGGATTATTTTGGTTGTTCGAAGTGTTGAAGCGTCAATTTGTGTGGAAGTGTGGAAATTTAGAAAATTAAAAAATCAAATTTTCAAATTCAAAAGTCGACGAAAGCCCCAAATTTACAAACGTATTCTTCATGTCGGCAATGACAGCCCGCGTCTCTCAAGAGAACTTCGATGAGGTGGTCAAGGAGAATATGGAAGATTTTGAAATGTCTCCTGAGGATGCTGTCCACGATGCTATAGAGCAGTTCCACAAGCAGGGTGTGTCCCTCGACAACCTTGATCTATCTGTGCCGAACGACGAGAATCGTGAAGCTCGTGCTGCTTATGTGGCGGCATGCGACCTGCTGGACAATTCGATAAACCCTCAGGGCAAGGTTAGTGTCGAAGCCATCGAGGAGGATCCAGCAGCTTCGGTCGAGAGAGTTGTTCAGGCTCTTCTCACTATCCAGGAGAGTTGTTCGCCACAGGCTGACGCTCCCAAGGCGCCTGTGGGTTACAAGGTCATCACTAGGGATTCAGTCTTCCGCAGCTTGCTTGTCACGAATAGTGGGATCTTCACTTTGATGAGCATGCTGGGAGTGACAGCTAGCAAGCCAATTCTCTCAGAGAATGAGAATGAGAACGACGAGGATGCGCCTCCGACAATTAACAAACCGACTTTATCAACTTCCACTACATCTAAGAACGACGAAGGCCCAGGTGAGTTTGATTTGTGTGTGTGTGTGTTTGCGAGTTGAGTAGCAATAATGAGCCTAAACACCATCCGCGTGCCCAGTCCGAAAAATCCTCCTCGCCACGCTGAGCTGCCTGCGACTCCTGGTGAAGGAAAGTCAGGAGCTAAGGGACGCATTTCTAGCGCAGAAGTTGCTGGTGCGACTTTTGAAGGAGCCGAGCTGGCTTTCCGACGTTGAGGTTGCGAGTAGTTTGTTGGCGTTGGTGAAGGCCTCCAGCAAGGCGACGGAGAGCAACAAGGCCTACTTCGTTAACGCGGGCGGCTTGCAGCCGTTGATGGACGCTGTCAATATGCACCTCCCCAACTCCGAGCCGAAGGTGCTCGGAGAAGTCTGCATGGCGGTAGGCGTGCTGTGCAAGTTTGACGATTTCCGAAAGGAGGTGAGTGTGTATTGTGTTTTTGTGTGGCATTAACATAGCCAAACCAATCCCCCTCTCCCCCTACAACTCTAGATGAGCTCTGCCCACGACAACGCCAGGGAAATCTCCAACATTGGCTTCGTTCCGGTGCTTAACAAGATTGCCAAATTGTCCGACGAGCTCGATCACACCCAGTTGGCAATGGCGGTGATGGGAGCCGTGCGCGTGTTAGCCGTTAACGACGAGATTGTGCAGGGCATCGTCGCTTCGGGCCTTCTCGACTGGGTTAGATCGTCGCTGGAGAAGCACATGTCGTCCCCTTTTTTGGTCTCGGCGGCGATTGGCTGCTTCAGAAACATTTCAGGAAACGACGAAATTAAAACAAATTTGGTGAACAATGGGGCGTTGGACCAAATGCTGGTCGGAATGAAGCACCACTTGGATGTGGGCAACGTGCAGGAGCATGGTTGCGGAACACTGGCAGCCATGGCGTTGAGGAAGCCGGAGAACGTGGTGATTTTGATCGAGAAGGGAGGCGCAACAGCGGTGGCGACGGCTCTCAAAAGGCACCCAAACAACATCCAGCTGCAGCGCCAGGGCTGTCTAGCGGTCCGAAACTTTATCGTGCGGAATCAGGAGCTGCGGGACATGATTCTGGACTGCGGGCTGGAGCCGTTGCTCAAGTTCGCAGGGAAGTACCAGGGGGCTGTCGACGAGGCTTATGCTGCGTTGCGAGACTTGGGCTGCGAGGGGGTGGGCATGAAAAAATACGACGCTGATGGCAAGGAGATTAAATTACAAATGTTCGGCGAGAAGAAGGCAAATTTCAACAGCTCGCTTGCGGAAAGCAACGACATCGAGAACAGAGTGCAGGAAAAAGCGACGGCGCCAGCACATAGTAATCCTGAGCTGTTTTAAACGAAATTTCTTTATTTCTTTAATGCACCTATTCGTCAGCAAGGTTAAGGAGCTCTCTCACGCTGTTGACTGACGACCTCCGCCGCCTTGCACCCCCAAGTGCCTCCAAGTTCTGCTGCGGGATAAACTCGTCTGGAATCTTGCTGATGAAGCCAGGCGTAAACCACGATGGCTTCGTCCGCTCCCACTCGGCCCAGTTCTCCGCCATGTATTTTATAACGTCAGGTTTGATCCGCTGACTCATGCTAATGTGATTGGTGAAGATCGCGGTCATCTTCATATGTTCGTCGTCGGTGTTCTCGTACGTCGCGATTACCATTTGCCAGCCAGTTTGTTGATCCCAAAATGTTTTGCGATATTTCCGCTTGATTAGCATGAAAAATAGCAACACGTTGATCGCCCACGTTCCCACCAATGCCCTCAATGCCGTCTCCAACTCTTCTAGATCGAGCTTGTTCTCCACATCGTCGCTCTTCTTGTAAATCTCGAAAGCCACGAACGGCAGCACCTGCGCCTCAAAAGTGAGAACGAGAAACATTACCCCGCCAGCCAGTTTTGGGTGTCTAAAGTGGATCAAACCCGTAAAATCTACGATCGTCTTCGTTAGCGTGTGTGTGACAAACGCCATCGTAACCTTCAATCCGCCTTCCAAATTGGGTACGAACAACGTGTAATCCCGGCGTAGGAGCCTCACTGAATGATAAGCCATCATTTCTCCCGCCAATACGACCAGCGTCGTTTGTCCGCTCACCGCAAGCAATAGCGCCACACCAATGCTCTTGCTCAAATTGTGCAGCCCCGCGAGCAGGAACATTACAAGAAATGTTGCGGTCCGCTCGAAATTCGTGTCGCCAAGGAAACCGTAAAAGTCGGGGATTTTCTTCCGCTGCTCGGGGCTGGCGTCCATATCGAAAGACACCACCGCACTGGCAAAAGCTGTCGTCATGGTCGAGATGAGTATCGATACCAAGTGTAGTGTGGATCTAGTGGGACTCGTGATGAAGACGTAGATTTGGAGGACATTCCCTGGAATGCTTTCACATGCAAGTTCCGTACTTTTTGAGAACCCCATCTCCTTAAGCGGTGACATACTCAATTGGTCGTCTTCGTAGCCAGTGGCAACGCGATAAGCGTCGACGGCCGGTTTCAGAAACGTCACGACGAAGAAAATTTCTCGAAGTTTCACCGAGCGGCTTTTCTTGCTGTTTTGTCCGAGCACACAAAGTCCTTGAACGAAAAGGCTCGTCATGACCATGGATATGAGCGCATAGGCCTGAACTGTCCTGCCCTCCTCAAAGTACGAGACGATGACAGTCGTGTCGCTAACCAAATCGCCAATTTACAAAAACGCCCCCAAAAACACCCGCATCTTCAATCCAAGGTTGCCGCTCGCAAGCAGCCTCTTGGAGATAGTTTGCATCATCGGCTCGAAGAACTGGTGCTCGTCGAAGAGCGGCTGCAAAGCAGAGTTTTCTAGCCGCCAAGCATCCACCGCAAGTTTTGGCTCTGTCGACGTTAGGAGAAACATGGCGAACGAATTGCCGATTTTCGCCGCGTCCTTCTCGCTGAGCTCCCTCAAGGTTGAGCCAGCAGTGGCTGTGTCTGTTCCTGTTTGCAACGTTGTTGCTCTTCCGGGGTCCAAATCAATTCCCACTTTTGCCGCCGCTCGCTTCCTCTTTCTCACGTGGACGATTTTGTTTCTGAGAATTCCCAACATTATTGTCTCGTTATGCGGAAAGGTTGCCTTCAATTTATTCAGCGCAGCATTTTTACTAACAAACGCCGTCAACCTACTCTCCACGCTCTTTCTGTTCTTCACAAGCGTGAGCATGGTTCCCATCGCTACGCCATCCTCGGTTCCCAGCTCTCGCAAAGCCCGAAAGTGCTGAAAATGCTCTTGCCACCTCGTGGGCGCGCTCATGAACTTCGGAAGCTCGCGGTTAATGATCCATCTCGGGATGTACCCTGCGAGCTCAACATTGGCATAAAACTCAACCCTGGTAATGCTATCACTGAGCTTGGTCAGCTTGTACATACTCCATAACTCAGCTCGAACTCGGTCGGAGCGGAGTGGCCTCTCATTCGCTTTCTCTTCGATGAAGCAGGGAACACTGATCATAATGACCTTTTCATCTTCAACTTTAGTGATGACGGACGTGTGAGTTTCTCGGTCGCTCACTGGATTTGGAAATGCCAAAGTGCGGAATTGAATGGAGTGGTGGTCGTTGTAAGCTTCCTCGCTACTCTCAGTGTATCTGGAGGAGGTGTCTTCTGCCTTAATGAAGTTGTGGAGCTCTTGCAGACCGCAGGGGACATTTGTGGTGTAAGAGGAAGTAGTCGTGTGTTGGCCCTTGGCCACATACTTCCTACCCTGAGCAAGGGGGGAAGCAGTTGTCATCTTTATTGTGTTGTTGTTGTCGATAGACGAAGCTAGTAAAAGCATCTGGGCGAAAGCATCATTCTCTTGCGCACTAAATGCTTCATAGGCTCCAGCAGTCATAAGGTCTCAGTGGGTCGTCGTGAAGAAATGAAGAGATAATGTAAGAAAAAAAAAAATATTGAAAAAAAAAAATTAAAAAAAGTTCCGCCTCAAGTGTAAGAATTATATTCTCCCAACTTTCCCACATACCTCAATAATTCCCTGTCCCACTTTCAACAACTGCAACATCCCCTGCCTTCAATTTTCCAACTCGCTCAAACTTGGAACGACCTTACACTGGATTCCTCCCTAACTGAAATCCAACTTCCCCTCCATAACCATAAAACTAAAACCAACGTAAACCAACCTAATCCAACCCATGGGAGGGAACAACGGTCCCCGTTGGAAATCCAACACCCGGTATGGGTTCTCCCACGGTAAAAATATGAAGCTGAACATGGGGGAAGAACGCTTCATGTGGCAAAAGCCACCGAATGAGTTTGATGCAATCTATAAAGTGAAGCTGGACAAGCAGGTGCGGGACCTCCATTTCGGCACGTCCACCCGTGCAGACTGGGAGTCCACAATGAAGAACAAGCGGGACTCGTTCAACCCTAATGCCGGTCCTGGCTCCTACAAGGTCGACAAGCTTTTCTTGATTTCTTCGGAGTCAATCAACAAGGAGGCGCCCCGGTTCAAGGACGCCCCTCGAGAGTCGATGGTGAGGGATATCCCTTATTTAGCATCCCTTGTAGCACTTTTGTTCCATTCCCCGACTAACCCACCCATTTCCATTTGCAGGCCTCAAAAACAGGGACCCCTGGGCCTGTGTACAACATTGAGAAGATGTACAAAAACGGCGTAGAGAAGTCGATGGGCATCGGTTTCGGTAGATCCAAAAGGAAGAACCTCCACAGCAGCAATGCCGCCGACGCGATCTACGCGCCCAAGGTAGAGGTGCCGAACTTTGCGGTTGCCTTTGGGGACGGGGACAGGTTCCACTACGAGCCCAAGTTCTCGCTGACGATGAGCACCCCGGGGCCGATTTACAACGTCCAGGACCCGAGGGTCATGGACGTGATTCGGCCCAGCCCGAGTAACACGGTGTGGGCCAGGGGGCGGGGGAGTCGGTTTAAGACGGACAGTGTTTGGGGTGGATGTTGATTTTTTTGGTATTTTTGGTTTTTAAATATTGTCATAAATTCAATTTAATAAAGCAAAAAATCATATCGCTACGAAATGACGCAAGCTTTTGAGGAGGAGGAGTTCACCCTGAGGTGGCCCTCGTTCCCGTTCACCCTGTTACTCCGCCTGCTCCTATTCATATTCACTCCAAACGACCGACGACCCACGACGATTTCGTTCTCCTCGTTGTTATTGTTGTTGTTGTTGTTGTTGCGCTCATTGTTGCTGCGCTCATTGTTGTTGCGCTCGTTGTTGTTATTATTATTACCCCCATTCCCGTTGAACACGTTCATTCCCTGGTTCCCGTTCGGCGCAACGTACCTCGGTGGCACGTGGTTCTCTGCCCTGTTGGCGAGAATCTGCGGCACTACCTCCTTCCCCTTCTTCGCCGGTGTGATCCCTGGCGGCAAATCCTCCCTGCACATGGGACAGTTGCTCATGTCAAAGTTTCGAGTCCTCTGGAGGCAATCTAGATGAAAGCAGTGGCCGCAGTGGGTGATTACCGTGTAGCGAGTGTAGGCGTCGTTGCTGTTGCCATCGCCTTTAGAAATTTTCTTCTTCTTCAGGGGGGACATGCACAGGGGGCACTCATTCTCTATGTCATCGTCGAATTCGGAGAATAGGGGTTTTGGGTTGGATTCCGAACACGCAGCTGATTTTTTAGGACCGGGAGTCGCAAGCTGGTCGTTGCTCGAGCTTGAGGTGAAGACTGTTGCTGGAACTGGCGCTGGAACCAAAACTGGAACTCGTTCTAAAGCTGGAGCTGGATTTGCAACACTCAGTGACGCAAGCTGGCTCCTTAGCTTGAAAATCTCCTCGTCCTTCTCCGCCACGAGCTTCTTCAATTTTTTGGTAGTTTTGGTGGTGGATCTAGTGGAAGACGAAAGTGTGTTCTGGTTGATGTTTCCCAGCGGAACTCGGCCGAAGGGGGTCAAGCGAGGTTGCCGGGGGGTTGGGTTGGGAGTTGAGTTGATTATAACAGGAGGTCCAGCAACTGTTGCTGAACTTGTTTGGCTTTGGCTTTGGATTTGGCTTTGATCATGATCATTTTCAGCATTAACAATCGTGCTGGTACTGGCAAGACTTGAACGGATAGAATTCAACCACACCATGTCGTTGGGGTCCACGTCAAGTTCAGGAATGTTTTGAACTGGAGTCGGAGGGTTTGGGATTGGGGTTTGGGATTGGTCAGCATCTTCCACAAGATATACCCTACTTCTAGAGAAGACGACATTGAGGGTATCAGCATCGGTTTCAAAAGAATGTTGGGGCATGGCAAGATAAATCGCATTGGATACGAGTTGTTCAGCTAGAGTATGATGCGAAAGCATTCGTGGTCTTGGCCTATGAAAATACTTTAAATTTGAAACAAACGAATCTTTAAAAAAAAAATTATTTTCGAGTTTTTTAAAGAAGAGGACAAGAAGAGGACCTATATTTAAACACTCGCCAACCAGAAAAAACCAGACTCAGAAGTGCTGAGTATACGCAAATCAAGCAACAATAAATAAATATGGGACTAGTTTCCGCCGCCGGG
>Ga0302114_10002276_pt1 | contig 12413 bp, 8 predicted proteins | sample AG5_Surface_MG_FD_203107 | JGI IMG/M metagenome (GOLD analysis project Ga0302114, IMG submission 203107) | Marine microbial communities from Western Arctic Ocean, Canada - AG5_Surface | ecosystem: Environmental > Aquatic > Marine > Oceanic | place: Canada: Western Arctic Ocean | collected...
ACACCGAACGGTGTTTTGGAGAGAGAGTTTCATCCGAGAGCGGAGTACGGAGGAAGACGGTGCACAGTTATCGTGAATCCAGTTGGGAAAGTGGAAAGTAAGAGCGACGGTGGGAACGGTATTCCAAAGCTGAGAGACTTAGAGATGGAGGAATACACATCGGCGGAGAAGTTGGGCAAGACGAGAGCGAACGACTTTGCGCCGTTAGAAGGTGCCACGGGAGGCGCGAAAGCGGCGACGTTTTTAGTCAAAGCGGAAGAAAAGGAAGACGGCAGTTTGTATTTTTACGAGTGGAGGAGTCAAGCGATGTTGAACTTCCACTTTTGGGAGGTGGCGGTGTTAGGTCCGGGCATGAGAGGATCCGGGAGAAAGTTAGGGAGGAGAGACGTCGTTTCGGTGAAATGTCAAATGCCGGAGGACGGCATGACGCCCGGAGACGTTGAAATCTTCGAGACTATCACGCAGAGTTTAAAGCTGTTGCCATTGGAAGAGGTGACAGTTGACGATGAATTTTGATGATGCTTGCATTAGTTGCTAATTAAAGTAGTAGATTTAAATTGCCGCCTGTTCTATATAATGTTACATTATGCCGTGTGTGCGTAACACCTATTTTACTTTTCTCTCGCCTCGATTACGAATCAACTCCGCGTCCTTTTCTATACCTTCTAACCGTAAAACCTCCACCAACCTTAGCGCTTCCTCCAGTCGTTCCTTTAACTTTCTCTCCCTAACAATCATCTTTTCCCTCAACAACTCGAATCGTTCTCCGTTCCTTAACATTCGGTTTTCCTTTTCCAGCTTCTCGCACCGCTCGCGATGCGAATCCCGCTCCTCCTCCATCTCCGTCGCTTTCCTCATCCACGTCTCCACGGAGTCGTACACCTGCTTCACGTACGCCTCGTTCTGTTCCGTTCTGTTCGTTATATCTTTCATCGCGCGTTCGCTTTCTTTCTTCACTTTCTTCAATTCCACTCGCAACGTCTGCGAAAGCCTTCGCTCGTGGACAACTTTAGTTCTCATCTCTGCAACGAAAGCACTCTCTCGCGAATCGAACACGTCTCGCGCGCAGATACTCGCGCCATCGCTCAAAGTCTTCTCCTCTTCCTTTTCCTTCTTCTGGGAAAGGAAATAGCTCCTGACGTTCGCCATCAGCTTCTCCACGTCCACTTTTCTTTCCTCTTCTCCTCCTCCCGAACGGCTTTCCCGAAGCAACTTCGTGGTCGTTTCAAACGAAATCTCTCCGTCGGTATACGGCCACAGTTTGCGTATCTCGTACCGCGAGTACTGGTGAGAAGCTTTCTGTGCTCCCAAATGTACCTCTATCGCCGTTTGGAGACGTTTGACGAGTCGGTCGATCTCCGTATTCATCTCTCAAACGCGTCTCGGGATTGTTTCGTTTGGGGAAAAATCGATTACATTCTTCACTCTTTCAAACGCGCAAATATGGTCGTCACTCCTGTTTTCTCCTCGGTATTTCTCCTCCTCTTCTTCGTCTTCGTTGCGTTAGCACCTTTGGCGAAGGCGCAACAACTCCACCAATACCCAGGAGGAATACCCGAGGAAGCGAAAGCGGATGAATCCGTCATGAGAAACCAACGCGTCCTGGGAACGAAAATAGAACGAAGTTTAAGATGGAATTCGAGAAGCGCGACGGCGAAACAAATATGCGCGAGAAACAGACACGGGGCGGAATGGAGCGGCTTGTTGAACAGAGCGGATAAGTTTATCGAGGAATTGAACCAAGAGATGGACGGGGGGGGCGGTCACGTGACGTTTTACGACTCCGCGCTAAACCGGCCGGTGTTTGAAGTGACCAAACGACCTCTGTCGCAGTTTTTGGAGGAAAGCGTCAAGCACGGATGGCCATCGTTTCGGGCGGAAGACGTCGTGTGGGAGAACGTGAGGATATTAGACGACGGCGAGGTGGTGACGAGAGATGGTTTACACCTCGGGCATAACATTCCAGACGAGAAAGGACCGAGATTTTGCATCAACCTCGTGTGCGTCTCCGGTTTCGCGCCAGAGAGATAGATGTATAAGATGATTTGTATAAGATTGTAACAATAATAATAATAATAATAATAGTGACTGCATTGCTCAGCTTTTCTCAATCATCCACTCGAGACCGCTTGGCAATCCGGTTGACCTTGGTCGTTTTTGCAGGAACACTCGGCTTCGACTTTACACTCGCAAGACGCGTCGCATACCATCAAGTTATTCTCCACCATGTACTCGTGGAACCCATGACTGGGTAACAGTGCCATGAACGTAAACTCATTTCCTCTGACGTACTTTGCAAACGCTCCGTTGGCGGACCATTCCCCGTCGATTCTCAAAAACACCGCCTCTTTTCCTCTCTGGTCTCTATCGCCGACCAAATACACGTAAAAGCCCAAATCTTCAAACCTTTTCGCGATTTGAAACGTACCATCAAACACCAAACTCGCAATCTTATTCGTCTTCAACATCGTCTTCCCTCCTTCCAACATAATATCCGCCGCCACCTTATCCACGTGCACTAAACTAATCGCGTGGTTGATGCAAAAGCCCAACTTCAAACCGACTTCGCTGGCGCACCACTCCCCGTCCGGCGTTTTCGTCTCCAAATCAATAAACTCCGTAACCTTCGCCCCGTACGCGTGCGTTTGCTTCTTCCCAACATCTATCGTCTCTTTCTTCTTCTTCTTCCCAATCAAAACGCCCATGTGATTGTACGCCTTCTTCGCCTGTCGATTATCGATCAACATCTGTTTATCCGTCTCGTACAACCTCACGTCGCAATTCTCCTTCCTATTACTCGCCAACATCTCGCTGTGCACCCTACCCGCGAACGCTCTCCCTTCCGGCGTCGTCCCGACCAAACTGATAATCCTGCACTCTCCCTCGATTGTGTTGCTCTTCGCGAACGCTTGCACCGCTAAATCCGCCGGCACTTTCTTCGCTCCGAACGTGATTCTCCCTTTCTTATTCGCTTTCGAGACCACCCCGGAGTCTTTCGCAAACGACGGTAAAAAGTCGCAGTGCTTATTCCTGGAATACTCCAACTGCGCGTGTTTCATGCTCTGGTCGCAGGTTGGACTTGGAGGACTCGTCGGTGGCATAGGAGGGGCGATCTTACCGAACAAAGGTGAATTCCCCGCGTCCATCTTGTGCGCCATGCGTATCGCGTCGTATACGCTTTTCGCTGGATTTTTCGGATACTTCTCCGCCAACGCGTAACATTTCGGTAAAATCTTGTGCAAACTCTCCTCCGTGATATGCCCGGACATTTGCGCGGCGATCAACCCAGTTTCGCACTGCGCCACCGGCTCTGCCACGTTCCCGAGTTTGTCCGTGAGATTTAAGCGCGGGTTCAGTTGTAAACCGTCTCGGTGCCAAAAGAGGTGGACGAGCAAGAGGAGGACAAACGGGATCCAAAATGGACGCAAAGTTTGCGCGAAGAACTCATTCGCGCGGAACCCGAAAACAGCCATTATTAGTATTATGTATATATCCTCTCGTCGCCTTTGACTTCTAGAGGACTTTGTCTTCTTTGCCTTCTTCTCAGTCTTTTTAGGAGTTTGATACTCGCTCGCTCTCGTTTCAACAAGAAGAGACAAGTTCTTTACAAGGAGGACGAAAAAGTGAAGAACATCGAGAGAGAAACGCCTAAACGCAAAAGCGTTCGAACGCGATCTCCTAAAGCGAAGAGGAAAGGAGGAAGAGGAGGAGGAATCAACGATGCATGGTCTGTGCGATAATGTACACTATTCAACGCGTTTCTACTTCAATCATCGAATGACACAAGACATAATTATTATTTAGCTAAAAGCGGGTAGCGCTTCCTATTCATCGGGCGACGTTGCAGGCGCATGTTATCGGTGCGTTTGTTATTTCTCGTCCGTTTACCTTTGGTGTTTACGCCCCACGGCGAGACAGATTGATTGCCACCTTTCGATCGGCCTTCGCCGCCACCGTGGGGATGGTCGATCGGGTTCATTGCGGTACCGCGGACGGTTGGACGGACGCCTTTCCATCTTTTCGCCCCGGCTTTGCCCATGTTGGTGTTTTGGTGCTCGCGGTTGGAGAGGACGCCGACGGTGGCGACGCATTTGGACGGGACGAGGCGGAGTTCACCGGAGGGGAGTTTGATGGCACAATAGCCATCGGCGCCTTTTTTAACCAACGTGGCTGAGGCACCGGCGGAGCGCGCTAAAGCGCCGCCGCGACCGGGGACGAGTTCGACGTTGTGCACGATGGTGCCGATGGGCATTTCCGAGAGCGGCATGGCGTTACCCGGACGAACGTCGATTGCAGAGGAAGGATCACGACCGTCCGCGGGTTGACCACCTCTCGAAGAAATCACGTCACCAGCTTTCGCTCCATCCGGTGCTAAAATATACCTCGGTTTAATCCCGTCCGGATAATCCACCAAAGCGATTCTCGTCGTTCTGTTGGGATCGTATTCAATCCTTCTAATCACTCCGTTCACGCCAAACAAATCTCTCTTAAAATCAATCACGCGATACAAACGCTTGTGACCACCACCTTTATGCCACACCGTGATTCGTCCGTGATTATTTCTCCCCCCACTCTTCGTTAATCCTTTCGTCAACGCTTTCAAAGGTTTGCCTTTCCATAACTTCGATCGATCCGTGATGACGCGACCGCGGAACCCGGGCGTGGTTGGTTTATACGCTTTCAATCCGGCTTCTTTCATTTGCGAGAGTGATTTGGCGTACGTGCGGACTTGAGTGCCTCCAAACATCGTCATCTTCGGTGCGATGTTGGAAGTATTCTTCTGCCATCTTTTCGCGTTCTCGAGTGATGCGCCACCGCCGCCGCCGCTCCAACGACACGTACCGCTCAAGCTCCGCCTCGTTTGACTCCTACCAAAGGTAGCTTTGCCACCGAATCTGATCTTCTCTCCGCCGCTCAAAGCCTCCTTTCGCGGAGAGAAATGAGAACAAGAGGAAGAGAAAGGAGAGGACCAAAACCGCGTTAAGGTGGTGTTGCTGTTGTTGTTGCTCGTGCCGTTCAAAAAACCACCCCTTTTCGAACACGACGCGAATACATTCGATGCGGCGCGAGAAGACATTTGCATCATCGAACGCGCGTGATGTTGTTCTCGATGTTGTTCTCCTTCGAGCGTCGTCGTTTTTGCCATCTCCCGCGCCGAGGCGAGCAATCTCCGAATCGCGAACCGTGACGATGATCGCGAAGTTGTTGCTGATGGCGACATGATGAGTACACTTCTTCTTCTTCTTTCGCGAAAGAAGCCGTCGTCTTTAAGTAACAAAGTTGTGAGGGGTTTTCCCGAGGACAAGATGTGGTGGATGTGAATAAATACGCTGGATATACTAGTAAACGTTACAACCGCCTCCTTAAATAGAAGCATAAATAGAAGCATAAAAGCGTCATCGACTGTTCTCCCTTCCGTCCCCGAGTTCTTTTATTTCGAGTCCTTCTTCTCCTTCCGTCGTCGTTAACAACTCTTTGTCGCTTTTCGCGCTCGCGTAGACGTGCTGACAGACTCTGAGAAACTGAAACGAGACCATGAGCGTCCAGACGTGATTCAAGGTCATGCTCGCGCTTCCTGGCGAGTATAGTTTCATCCACGCGGCTAAAGCGACGGTGAGGAGGAGATTGAACATTTGGGTTTTGCCGACGTATTTGGCGCCGCTCATGCCTATGCGGATGCCGTCGGCGGCGTAGGTGAAGGAGCCGACGCCGACGGAGGCGACGACATACGGTTTGACCGAGGCTAAGGATTTCACCAGTTCGGGTTCGATGAGGTTGAAATGACCGGCGGCGGAGATGGCGATGGAGGCAACGCAGCACAGGATGATCGCGGCGAGAATGGCTAAGCAGAAGAGGATGCTGCGCATCCAACACGCTTCAATTTTGTTCGTTTTCAGTTTTTTTGGTAGGAGTACGGTGCCGAGCGTGAACAACGGTTCGATGAGGTAACAGACGAAGAAGTAGATATCGAGCGCGTATTTGTTGCTCGCAGCGGCGATGACACCTATTTGCGTCGCCAGCGCGGTGCATAAAGTATAGACCAGCATTCGCGAGGCGGAACCGCAGAAAAGCCAGAGGGTGGAATCGGTGACGTCGGACTTGTTGAGAAGGTTAATCGCTTTCATCAGCAGTTTCGGTAAATCTTTGGAGCTTCGACGAACGGTTTGGGAGATGTTAAAGAAGCCTCGATTGTTCGCGCTGACCAAGAGAAATCCAGCCGCGACGAGTTGTCCTACACTCATTGCGGTACCGGCACCGATAACAGAAGCCAAACCTCCGTAACTGGGATGAATCAACGCGACTTGAAGAACCACCGTCGCTAACATGGCTAATCCAAACGCGCATAATGGCGTCATCCCGTCTCGTTCACCCATGTACGCGCCCTCAAAGGTCACGCCGACGGCGAAGAAAGGCAACCCGAAACATCGAATGGCCGTGTATAATCTCCCGAGTCTCAAAGCTTCACCAGATACGCCTAATATTCGCATCGCCGGCGCGTACATGAATTGCATCGCGAGCGCGAACGCGATGCCTAACCCAAACGCGGCTAACACGCTCGCTTGCACAATTTCTCTCGTCTCTTCGGTGACCACGAACTCTTGATTCCCTTGTTGTCGTCGTTTACTCATTTCCTTTTCTTTTTCTCCTTCTTTTTCTCCTCCTACCTCGTCCAGCTCATCTAACGAAATCAAACTCCTCGCCGCGCTCGCTTCGCTCACCGCCGTCGTCACCCCGACGCTCAACGCGAAACACACCTCCTCGATCAACCAAAACATCACCGACGACGGCGCGATGGCGGCTAAGTACACCATGCCGACTCTCCCAACCAGTAAGCTTTCCGTGCATCCAATCGCCGGTTCGCACAAAACGCTCAGCAACGAAGGCACCCCGAGTATATAGACCGAGCTGATTATTTTCATCAACGTTGGTTTCCCTAAAGTCTGCCAAACAACCGAGATACCTTCTTTCTCATCCGTCTCGTCGTCCGCGCTCCTTCTGTTCGTCCTCCAATTCTCCGATTCGGAGGACCCCTCGGCGGTGGTCATCGCGCACGAGAAAGGAGAGGAGGAAGCCCCGGCGATGATGACGGAGGAGTCGCGCTTTGTGTTGATAGTATTGGACATCATCCTCGTCACCGGCGGCGGCAGCGAGGCAGTCGTAACGGTCTTTATCCTCCTCCTCCTCCTCCTAAAACAAGAACAACATAAACAACAACGCAAAGAAGGAGGAGCACCAAACGAGGAAAACGAGCACTCGTTAATGTCATTCATACTCGCAGTATTCGGTTTCCTTTGTCTTCTTTGTCTTCGTCTTCCTCCTTGGTGTTGTTGCCGATGAGGAGGAAACGACGGGGAATAATTTAACAACATCTCGGTGCGAGGAGTCAATCAGAGGAAGTTGGTGATGTACCGAAACTCGAATCAATATATACTATGTGCACAAAATCCATGCGGTTCGGATGTGGAAATTCAGCTTCGATGACTCGTGCTTTAAATATGGCGGAAATAGAAGCGTATTCCGGCGGTTAAAACTGAATCCTCCTCTCAATATTCCCCTAATGAGAGTAACGAACTTAATTGTGAAGATTCGCTACGAGCGATAAAAATACGCGCGACTTTACTCTACATACACTATACAACTACGAACTATTCTCAGTTTCCCATCTCTCTCGTCTTTGAGCTTTTGGATTTCTCCTTCTTTTCTTTCTTCTCTCTCTTCTTCTCTTTTTTGCGGCGGCGCTTCTCTTTCTTCTTCTTCGCGCAACTCTTTTTACGAGTACTCCCGCGAGCGTTCTCGTTCTCGATAAAGTCTTCTTTGACGACGTCGTCCATCCGAGCGCCGATTAAACCTCTCCCTCTTTTCGTTTTGCTCAGGAGCAAGAGCTTTCGTATTTTATCTTCGATGTCGTCGTTTTCGTTTTCGTCGTCGTTTTCGTCGCTCGAAGATGAAGACGACGACGACGTCGAAGCTCCTCCTCCTCCCGCGCGTCTTCTCTTCTCGTTTGTTTCCTCCTCTTGGTCTTCGCTTCGTGTTCGCTTCTTCGTCCCGGGCGTCTTCATCATCGTTAGGTGTTGTTGCTTTTTCCTCCCACCTTTACACGTTGTAGGCGTCTTCATCATCGTGTCTTCCTTTTCCTTCGCTCGATATAAACTGTTCGCGTCGCGATATCTGTTCGCTTGCGCGCAGTTCGCGATAGTCGACACGAGAAACCGTTTGTTGATTTCCAATTTGATTTTTGAATTTGCTCTCACGCTTTGTTGTTGTTGTTGTTGCGTATGATGTTGTTTCATCAGCATCGATTTCATCATCTTCTTCGTTTCGTCGTCTGAATCGTCGTGCGTGGTGGTCAAGTACCGAGCGGTCGCGTCGAAGAGTTTTCGCGTCGCCATGATACGTTTTACGCGCACGTATTTGTGCGGAGAAGTGGAAAAACTCTCAAGTGTTGTTAGATACGAATTTTCGTCATTTATGTGTGAAAGGTACACGCGCGCAGAAATGCACACACAAAAGGAATAAGAGCGAGGGAGCAAATGTCGACTAGCGATGGAAAAGGGAAGATTCCAACCGTGTCGGATTTCGTGGAGAAATTCACCGAGAAAACTGTCGAGCAGAAGAGTTCTTTCATCGCGAAATTCGCTCGAGTGTTGTACGGGAAGAAGTGCGACCAATCCATCGCGGGCACGTGGACGCAAGTGTCTCGCGTTCCATCCTCGACTGTTTCTGATGATGAAAAAACGACGGACTCGCTTTGCCCTTTGTTATCTGGCTTAGGCGCGCCCGCGTTCGTGTGCGGCATCGTGGACCGGTTGACAACAACCTTGACTATTTCGTGTATCGACGAACACACATTACGAGTGGTCGATAAAACACCTCTTACGAAAGAAAATGTCACGGAAACTGGTCTGAGAGGCATCGGGAAAGAAGAGACAAGATGCAAGACGAAAGGCGGGAGGAAAGAGTACATGCTCTCCGGAGACGTGAAAATGGACGGGACGAACCAGTTCGCGTGCAGATTGATATCTCGAGGACCGGGATGGTGGACGATATCGGAACGGTCGTTGGCGGACGAAAGCGGGAAGTATTTGCGCGAGAGGAACATATTGCGAGCGCCGGGGAAGAAAGACGTCGTCGTCGATCGATATTTCGAAAGAATTAAGTAGATGTGAGGAGGAGGAGGTTACATAGAAGAGAGATTTAGAATAATTTTCATCAGCTCGCGAGATTATAAAAACATTTTTCAACGTTCTAAGACCAAAACGGCTTCGCAGTGCGCGGTATGCGGGAACAGATCGACGGCTGCGGCTTTTCGCGGGCGGAAGGGAGGGCCCATATTTTTCGTCCTCAACGCGCAGAGTTCGACGCAGTTTTGCGCCATGGACTCGGGGTTACAAGAGACGTATACTATTTTGCGGAGTCTGGTCTCCATGCGGAGCGCGTTGAGAACTTTTTTGTGTAAACCGCACCGAGGCGGGTCGACGATGGCCACGACGTCGTCGTAGAGGAACTCTCGTTTTTGTTGTTGTTGTCGTTCTTCTTCGTGTTCATCTTTGCTTCCCTCTTCCTCGTTGGTGTTTCCGGCAACTGTTTTCACGTCCTCGCCGTACTTTTTCAGCACGACGTCTAAAGTATCCTCGGCTTTTCCCGCAATCCATTCGCAATTCGTTCTGTCGTTTAATTTTGAGTTTTTCTCCGCGTCGCGAATGGCGTCTTCGACAATGTCTAATCCGACAACCTTCCCAACCGAATTGGCGAGGGTTAACCCGATCGTACCAGTACCACAACACACGTCGAGCAATAACGATTTGCCGTTCGGCGATGCCCACTCGCCGGCTAAGGCGTACAGCAATTCCGCGGCGGCGGTGTTTACTTGGAAAAACGCAGAGTGCGATAAGGAAAACTTCAATCCGCACATGCGTTCACAAATAACCATCGGCTTGTTGTTCGCAGTATTTCTGTTACCAACGACAAGCTCGGACGTGTGTGCATCCGCAGCAGCCATGTTTGATACGAGTTCGTTGTGCTGACGTAATTGCACGGTGATCAAAAACGGTTCCGGTTCGAACGCGCTCGCCGCGGTTTCCATGGCGTCCCGAATACCTTTCAGCGCTTTCTCCATTTTCGCCGCTTCGAATTCCTTACCTGGATTAATTTGTACAACGACCATAACTTCCGAGTTTTCTTTTGGCGTCGGAGCGTCCAACGATAACGCGTCTTCGGCGTCGTCGATGCCATTCACAGTCACTTCAGCGTTATCATCTTCTTCATCCTCGTCCCTCTCGCCTTCTTCTAATCGAAGCCATTTGCGCCACGCTGGAGCCGCGCAATTTTGATTACTATCATTATCATTATTACTATCACTATCACCTAACATGGACGGAGCGCATCCACCTTCACGAACAATCAACAAGCGCCAAAATCCACTCCCGTTTCGCTTATCCCAACTCGGCAACGCGTCCTCTGTACCGGCGACGTCCCTGAGATACTTTTGCGCGGCTTCTTGAACGCAAATCGCCACCTTTGAAATGTTCCTACATCCAACGGGTTCTCCAATCGCCACGTTTCCTTCTCTGAATAAACCGACGTTAAACCCAATCGTCGGCTGACCTTGGTTATTATTTCCAATCGTAAACTCCGATTTGTTTCTGTATCCCTCGAGAACCGGCGAACGCACGATGCCTACTAAATCGCAACACCGTTTATTCTTCCTCGCGCTGGCGTCTTTCAACCACTGCTCGGTTTCCTCTTCTCCCTCAACATCACTTCCTTTCCCGTTGTTGTTAGTATTATTCCTCTTAAATCTCTCGTTCGCCTTCCCGACGAGTTCCGTCACCATCGCCAACGCCTTCCTCACCTTCGCCTTCTTCATTTTCAACTGTTCCGAATACTTCACGTTCCACAACGGACACACCGCGTCTCGCGCCTCCGTTTTTGCTGTTTTCTTCTTCTCCTTCTTCTCCTCGTTGTTGCTGCTGTTCTTACCGCCTTTATCTCTCGCCTCGCTCATGGTCACTTTCTTCCCGAACTTCCATCCTTTCGACGAAGCGCCACCTTTCATCATCGCTCCGCCAGCAGAAGCAGCATCGCTCTTTCCTTCCTCCTCCTTTTCCTCCTCCTCCTCCTCTCTTTGCTGCTTCGCTCGTTCCTGTAACTTTTTCAGGCAATAATCTCTCTCCTTGGGAAAGTTAAACGTCACGAACGCGTGCGTCCACCCCGAACGCTTTTTAACTTTCGTGTGTCCCGTCACGCGCATCTCGTGCAACGCGAGGCGAAAGCGTCTCTCGTCCCATCGCGAGGGAAGGCCTCGAATTAACGCGGTGCCGCCTGATCTGTTGTTGTTATTGTCGTCGTCGTCCTCGTCGTTGTTTTTGTTGTTTTCATTCAAAGACTTCGCCTTCGCTTCCTCCGCCGCCACCAACTCATCAACTCTCGTCCTCTTCGTCTTTTCCTCCTCCTCCTCTCCTCTCGGTCGCTTACGCGAAAGAGCGTCGTCGTCGTCCGCGGTTGCAGCAGCAGAGGGAGGCGCGTCGTCGTCCTCTTTCGGCGAGATCATCAGGTCGATGATCTCGTCGCGTGAATCTTTTCCCGTCGTTTGCCCCGGAAAAAGCTCAAGGAGTGCACGCGAGAAGTGCGTCGTCGTTCTGAAGATTTTCCAATGTCTCGCGTCACTTTTGTTCGTTTGCGCGCTGACGCGTTGTCTCTCTTTTGCGCGCAGTTTGAAGAGGTATATATATATATATACATACAGAGCAGACGCGAGTATCGCGAACAACAGCGCGCGCGAATTGTTCAGAGAGAGAAAGAGAGAAGTCTCTCTTCGATGATGATTCGTTGTAATCCATCGCACACCGTTACGACGGGAAGACGACGACGGAAACCAACGGCGTTGCGGAATTCTCGTTCAAGAACTCTGATGAGAACACCTCTGCGAAAAGGAAAAGGAGGAAAAGGAGGACTCAAAGCCGCCGCGAAAAAAGGAGACGAGGAGGAAAAGGAGGACGCATCGAAGTCGTCGTCGTCGGAAGACGCGTTGTCGAGCTTAGAGCAGCTCGGAATAATCACCGAAGCGAAAGAAGAGAAAGAAGAGGCAAAAGCGACAGTTTTAGAAGCGAAAGATGAAGATGCGACGACAGGAAGAAAAACCCCAAGTAGTACGGAAGGAGAAGGAGGAGAAGATGATTCGAAGCTTCCGGTGCTTTTCCGGATGATTAAGAAAGGGTTTCGCGGCCCCCCGCGAGCGGGAGAAGGAGAAAAAAGCACTACGAATAATCCGCTCAATCGATCGAAGTATCAACGAGCGGAAGGCGTGACGAAGTATTGGAGTCCGTTTTTTTCTCCTCTGTCGAACATATACAACGTGCCGACGGAAGAGCCGACGGCGGCGGAACGGTTGGCTGTTTTGCACTTGTTTTTTT
>Ga0302114_10002277_pt1 | contig 12413 bp, 12 predicted proteins | sample AG5_Surface_MG_FD_203107 | JGI IMG/M metagenome (GOLD analysis project Ga0302114, IMG submission 203107) | Marine microbial communities from Western Arctic Ocean, Canada - AG5_Surface | ecosystem: Environmental > Aquatic > Marine > Oceanic | place: Canada: Western Arctic Ocean | collected...
CAGAGAGTGCGCGTAAAAAAGGCATAGGTAATATGGACAAATGGGCTGAGCTTCGAACAGCATACCAAGTGGCAAAGCTAGGCACGGTAAGTGCAGCGGCGAATGCACTTGGCTTCCACCGCGCGACTGTGAACCGTCACATTGACGTGCTTGAGGAAGAGATGGGTGCGCGCATCTTTATCCGACATGCACGTGGCTATACGCTAACTGAGTTAGGCGAGGATGTACTTCGCGTGGCGCAAAAGACAGAAGAGATTATTGAAGATCTTGCGGGTCGCGTACAGGGTAGAAAAGCGGCACTAGAAGGAGAGCTCAAGCTGACAATTCTAGCAGGTTTCGCTGAGCTAATTATGAAACCAATCTCAGACTTTAGAGCAGAGAATCCGAATTGTATTGTAAATCTTGACGCCAGCGAAAACCTTGCGAAACTTGAATATGGTGAGGCGCATATTGCACTGCGTGCAGGACCAAAGCCGGACCACCCTGATTACGTTGTGAGTAACTTTGCGCAGATCAACTTTAACCTTTACGCCCATGACAGCTATATCCAAAAGTTTGGAATGCCAAAAGATGCTTCTGATTTTGGTGGTCATCAGTTTGTCCTTCCACCAAGTTTTGGAGGAAACCTCTCAGTCCGACAATGGATAAAAAACATTGTACGCCCTGACATGATTGCGTTGTCGTCCGAACATGTAGATGTCAACTTTAAGGCAGTTTTTGCTGGGGTCGGTATAGGTATTATAGAAGACTATAAAGCTAAAAGGTACGGAGGATTTCACCGCGTTCTCCAAATAAATGAGGAGTGGTCAGTGCCAATATGGCTGGTCACACATGTGGACCTCCACCGAACAGAGAAAGTTCAAGCGATGCTAAGGTGCATAAAGTCCGCTCGTCAGAAAGAATGATCTGGAGGGTGCCTGTAAAACCTAGCCACAGAAGCCCCATTCAGGCCCTTAGAAAACAGATAATCACGGAACTTAGTAGCATCAGAACGCACATATTCTTTGAGTTCTTTCATCCCACAGCAATCAATCAGATAGCCACAGGAACGTCTTACAGTAGCCTCAAATGTAGGTGGACGATCATTGCCCTTTAAACGCAAATAAACCGCCACAGCAGCCTTAAACGAATGGGCATCAATGGAAGTTTCAGCTGCTGGCTCCTGAACAGCATCAGCGAGTAAATGCTTGCCTGGTAAGTCATCTGAGGAAATTCGCAGGATGTGCCAATGCCTGTCTAGCTTAGCAGCATCACTCACAGCCCTAACACGGGCATCCCTGATGGATTTAGTCCTCAGCGAATAAGCGATCCTGCCTGTTCTGTAATGCTGCCTTAAATCTTGCGGAATCCTACGGGAGAAATACCAAATGCCACTCTTTTGAAACGTGTAGCTATTAGATTTGGTTGTTAGCATGGTCTACGGCTCACTAATATTCATAATTTAGTAATTTACTACAATGCTTTAGCTTGAAAGGCGGTCCCAAAAGCGGTCCGCTAAGCATCTCAGAGACTTTCCCCAATCCTCCACATTCCGGAGCGACAGCGGGAACCGGACATACATCATCACTGCCAGGCCGATGATTTCAGGAGACGTCTTAAAGTAGCGAAATGGCGAAGGTTTTATCATCCGGCGACGCTAAGTTAACACCTGTCCTCTTCAACAAACTTTAGTCCAGCGTTAACAAAAACTCCTTGTTTTTCGTGTTGGGGCAGTTCATTTGTCTGCGTATGAACACAAATATCGTAGTTGTAATTCCTGCTCGCTATGCTTCATCTCGGTTTCCAGGTAAGCCTCTCGCGCCCTTAGTTGGAGCAACGGGTATCGCTAAATCCTTGATTGAGCGTAGCTGGAATACTGCTATGCAGGTAGACGGTGTTTCGGCTGTATATGTCGCGACGGATGACGATAGAATTGCTGAAGCAGCTCATGCCTTTGGCGCAAAGGTACTAATGACTTCTGCGGACTGTCAGAACGGTACCGAACGTGTTGCTGAAGCAGTCAAGTTATTGGACAGTGCTCCAGATATTGTCCTTAACCTTCAAGGTGACTCCCCGTTAACCCCACCTTGGTTTCTGACATCGTTAATTGAAGAGTTGTGCAACGACTCGTCGGTGGAGATGGCAACGCCAGTATTACGATGCGATGGCCAAACGCTGCAAAGCTTTCGTGACGATCGCAAAAACGGCCTCGTGGGTGGTACAACTGCAATATTTGATAAATCACGTGATGCGCTTTATTTCTCGAAAGAAGTCATCCCATACATCGATGGTGATTATGAGCCAACGCAGAAAACCCCGGTATTTCACCACGTCGGCGTCTATGCCTATCGCTGCTCTACGCTTCAGGCGTATGTGGACTGGGGGGTGGGCTCTTTCGAGAAATTGGAAGGTTTAGAGCAATTACGATTCCTTGAGAATGGGAAACCGGTGCGCTGTGTCACTGTCGAAGCCCCTGAGCGTGTGTTTTGGGAGCTGAACAACCCTGTTGATGTCGCTCGCATCGAAGGTGTATTGCTTAAGGAGGGCTGGGAATGAAACTGGTTAATATACAAAATATTCAGTGTAGTAATAACTCGCCGGTCACTTTGATTGCTGGGCCATGCCAATTAGAAAGTCTGGATCATAGCCGCCAAATCGTAGAAACTCTGATTGGCATTTGTTCAGACCTTAGCGTACCTTTTGTTTTCAAGGGAAGTTTTGACAAAGCAAACCGTACTAGTCTTGAGGGAAAACGCGGTCTAGGGATGCACGAAGGTCTTTCGATCATGTCCAAAATATCAGACGAGTTCGGATGCCCAACTCTGACAGATATCCACTCGGAGGACCAATGTGCAACCACGGCAGAAGCAGTTGATGTTCTGCAAATTCCGGCGTTTTTATGCCGCCAAACGGACCTATTATTAGCGGCTGGTGAAACTGGTGCGGTCATCAACATTAAAAAGGGCCAATTTTTAGCCCCTGGGGACATGAAAAATGTCGCTGACAAGGTGGCTAGTACCGGCAATGAGCGAATTTTGCTAACCGATCGTGGAACGTCCTTTGGCTATAATATGTTGGTCAGCGATTTTCGCGGTCTTCCGATTATGGCTGCGACTGGATATCCAGTCGTATTTGACGCCACCCACTCAGTACAATTGCCCGGTGGGAAAGGTAAATTCTCGGGGGGCAAACGCGAATTTGTTCCACCGCTTGCGCGCGCTGCAGTTGCCGTTGGCTGTGCAGCGCTATTCATTGAAACCCACCCCGATCCGGACAATGCACCCAGTGACGGTCCAAATATGATCCCGCTGGACCAAATGGCAGATTTGTTGACTGAAGTGACCGAGATTGATCGCCTGGTAAAATTGAAGCGTAGGCTATTGTGAAAGTATCGATTGGAAATCTTAAGGTAGTTCTTGCAAACTATACGGATATCGCCAGCCAACATTTTAGTTGTGCCCGAGTTATGCGAATTATTGATGATAATCTGACGCGTCGAGGCGCTTCGATAATTGGTAAAATACCTGTTGGGGGCGACTGGCGAAACGACCCAACTTCTTTGGCAGTATTGGAACGTGCTGATCGCATTTGTGTTAACGGTGAAGGAACTTTGCATCATAGCAGAAGAAAAGGTGCGTGGCTATTGGAGCTGGGGGGCAAGCCAAGTCTTGCCAGAATTCCTAAAGTACTGATTAATTCTCTATATCAACAAAACCCACCTGAGTGGGATACGATGCTTCAAGACTTTGATTTTGTTAGTGTGCGCGATGGTCAGAGCGCAAAAGCAATGACCGAAGTAAGAGGGTCCTTAGTTGATTTCGTGCCAGACTTGTCATTGTGCGAAGTTGTGCCTTCGACTAGTTTGTTCACCCGCAAAGGAATAGTCATCGGGGATTCTGTCGACGGTAAGATTTCGGCGAGGTTACTTAGTTTTGCGTCGCAACTAAATCTGAAAGACTGGCCAATCAATGTAGTTCCGCTTACCGCTCGATTTAGCACTGTCAACACGCATAAGTCTTACTTTACCCGCTTGTTACGGAATGCAAATGTGACCCTTCGGCAGACCGCAGCTATGCGTGGAAATCCTTATCTAAAATTTGTTGCGAACGAGCAGGAGTACATCGACATAATCCTTAATTCTCGGCTGTCTGTCACCCGTAGATTCCATTCTGTCTGTATGGCGATTGCTACTTCGACTCTGTTTATCGCAATTGGCTCAAATTATCGCAATTGGCTCAAATTCTTGAAAATTGAAAATTTGATTACTGATGCTGGTCTAAATTTGGAACGCGTCGTCTCTATCAGTGACCTGTCGAGTACTTTCGTTAACGACCGCAATTGGGATTTTAGTCCTGAAGAGAAAGTGAATATCACTACATTTCTCGAAAAAGAAGGCAAGAAGCAAAGACCATGTTCGATCACGTCTGTCAGCTAACTCAAAAATGATACTAGAAAGTTAAAAATGTCAAAAAACATAAACAACTTCAGGACTATCTTTGCCACTTTTCGTCAGGGGTTAGGAAAGTTAGAAACCGCTCTTGATCAGCCTAAATTTCAGCAAAAAATTCTAATAGCTGCCAACACGATTTTTGGAATGAAGGGGCGACTGATTATTTCTGGAATCGGAAAAAGTGGCCACATAGCGCGCAAGTTAGCCGCTACGTTTTCCTCAACTGGAACACCAGCTTATTTCGTCCATGCGACTGAGGCCAGCCACGGTGATCTTGGTATGATCCAGAATGATGATGTGCTGCTGCTTATATCTTGGTCTGGTCAGACTAAAGAGCTGTCCGACATCGTCGCTTATGGCTTGCGTTTTGGCATTCCAATTATAGCAATCACTTGCGGTACTAACAGTTCACTTGCAAAGAACGCGGATATACCAATCGTTTTGCCAAAAGTAGAAGAGGCCTGCCCACACAATCTGGCACCGACAACATCGACCATGTTGCAACTCGCCATGGGAGACGCGCTGGCTGTAACTGTTCTTAAAATGCGGGGGTTCTCGGAAGAGAATTTCAGGGGCTTTCATCCTGGTGGGAAACTGGGCGCATCCCTGCAACCGATTTCCGAATTCATGCATAAGGAAGCGCGCCTGCCGTTGATTTCTATTGACGCGCCAGTACTGGAAGTCATTTCGGAAATATCGGTTAAGGGCTTTGGTATTGTCGGTTTGCTGGATCGCGAGGAAAACCTCTGCGGGATTATTACCGATGGTGACATTCGCAGATATCTGAAAAGCAATGCAGCCTCGACCTTGCAACTGGTTTTGGAAGAGACGTCTGTGGCGGATATGATGACAGAAGGTGGAATCAGATTATCGCCTGATATCCTTGCCTCCAAGGCGCTGAATATATTGCAAACCAACCAGATTTCAGCAGCATTTGTTATCAAGGAAAACCGACCTATCGGTCTAGTGTCGTTGCTGCAACTCTTGCAACAAGGCGTTGCCTAGAAATGTTGTTCCATACCTATCTAGCGCTGGCCACCATCAGTGCGCCGTTGTGGAAAATCGTGCTGCAGCAGCGGATTAAGTCTGGCAAAGAAGATCCGTCACGGGTGCAAGAAAAATTAGGCTACTTCCGTCTCCAGCGTCCGGACGGCCTACTGTTATGGTTTCATGCGCTGAGCGTGGGTGAATCGTTGGCCTTGCTTACACTTTTGAAAAGGCTCGGTGAATTATACCCTTCAGCACACTTTTTGCTGACCACAAATACCAAGACGTCTGTTGAAGCTCTTACCTCTGTCGGCTTACCGGAGCGGGTAATACACAGCTATTTGCCAGCGGATGCTCGTGGGCCGGTGCAAAGGTTCTTGAACCATTGGAAGCCAGATATCTTGGCGATCACCGAAACTGATCTGTGGCCCTACATGATCACCCAAGCTTCGCGCCATGGCATTCCATTGGTCGTGATCAACGGCCGCGTCGCCAACACCAGTTTTCGGCGCCGCATGAAAACAAGGAATATATACTATAATATTTTACCAATGTTTCAGCAGATACTCGCGCAGGACAAAGTCGATGCAGACCGCTTCATTACACTTGGCGCGCCAGCTGAAAATGTACAGGTTTTGGGCTCATTAAAAAGCAGTGCGGATCCATTGCCCGATTTTTTCGATGAGCGTGACCAAATCACAACCAAAATTGGAGGTCGCCCAGTGTGGTTGGCTGTATCAACAGAGCCGCGCGAAGAAGATCAAATGTTTGAGGCACATTCACAAGCTAGAGAGAAAATTCCAGACTTGTTGATGATCATCGCGCCGCGTCATATAAAATTTGCAGATAAAACTGAGGCTCTAGCGACGGCACGTTTTAACGATGTGTCACGCCGTAGCAATCATCAGTCGATCACTTCTGACACAGCGGTCTACATTGCTGACAGTTTTGGTGAAATGGGGCTGTGGTACCGGATCGCCCCAGTGGTGTTCATTGGGCATACGATGCCAGGATTCTTGCCGCCGTTGCTGGGCAAAAACCCCTATGAAGCGCTGAATTTTGGTGCGTATGTGCTTCACGGGCCTGACTATGCCGATTTCACATCTTCTTATGGCCGTTTGACTGCGGCAGGCGCGACAAAGCAAATTTTGAACGCGTCAGAACTGGCTAGTGAAATCGTTCATTTTGGTCAAAGCACTGATTATGCCGAACCTTTTCTGGCGGCGGCAAAAACATGTATGGCAGAGCACAGGGGTGCTCTAGAGGCGACACAAAATTATCTGTCAAAGATGCTGGAGCAAGGACCAGACCGTAAGCGTGGAATTCTATAACCAGTTTTTCTGTTTGATCAACCCGCTATCTAAGCTTTTGATGAAACCAACGAGGCGTCTTTGGGTTTTATGATAGCCAAGAAATAGAAGTTTTTGCATGTAACTACTTTTCTGTTTATTATAGACTTAAACATAACTGATAGGCTATATTATGCAAACTTTAAGGCAAAAATATTAACTCTGGTTTCCCTACCCGACTACCCATAATGGGCAGCCGGACGGGAGCTTTTCGAGCTCGGGAAGCGAAGTCCTCATAGCAGCACATCCTGAGGCACTCTCGCCCCCTCGACAATCTCACGCTTGTGCTCATCACTGATCCCAGCCGAGTACAACCCATAGGTAAGCTTATTGGCAGACCTCGCAGAGTGATGCCCCACGAAGGTTACGGTGAAGTGCTCTGGGACGCCTGTGCGCTCACACTGAGTGATGAACCACTTGCGAGTGCTGTAGAACTCGGTGCCGCGCAGCTCTGGGTGTAGGCGGCGCAGGTACGCATACCGCTTCGCAACCTTATCGACAGTGAGGTGTGGGAATAGCCTACCAGACGTTTGCAGGGCGGTATCCAGCAGCTTTTCAAGTATCCCATGCAGTGGTACCTCTCGCTCTGCTGCTTTAGACTTCAGCAGTCTCACCAAATTGGGCTTGATGCTAACAAACCGTCCCAGGTTGCCCTTCGCTGTGACGTCCTCCGCCATAAGCCCACAGATCTCCCCAGAGCGCATGCCTGTGAGGAGCCCGAAGAGCAGGGCAGGATGCAGCACCCTGTCCTTGGCTGCCAACAAGATGCTGACCTGGTCATCCGTCAGTACCCCATGGGGATGAACATCTGGCCGGTCTTTGACCTCGAGGGCCTCCCAGGGGTTGGTTCCCAGCTCTCCCTCACTAACACACCAGTCAAGGAACTGGGACATCTGCTTGAGAATGCGCGCCTGGGTCTGCGGTGCCAGAGTGCTCCCCTCAGAGGCGACAGACAGGCTTGCTAGGTCGACCAATCCAGCGTCCTTGCCGTCCCTGTACTTGCGCACGTTGGGAGAGAGCCGGGTGATGTACCCCAGCACCTCCTTTCCATGGCTCAGGGACAAATCACCAACAGGGTGCTTGCCCAGATGAGAGGACAACAGCTCCGTCTTTAGGCTTCTCCAAGGGGTGGCTATCAGGTGGAGACGTTGGGGATGGTCGGTGAGTGCTCCCACGTGCGTGCACGTCTCTGCAAAGGCACGTAAGATTTCGCAATGCCGCGCGTACTGGCCAGATTGCGGTGGTAGCCCAACGTCAGACAGCCGAAGTCGGCGCGCGTTCCCGTGACAAAGAGGATGGATCGCCCGTCTAAAATTTTTGAACCATCTTGTGGTAAGTTCTTACGCTCTGTAGGGTGTCAGAGCAGGATTATCGTCGCACAGTAGAGTGGCGCAAGGGGAATCAGGTTATGAGTAGCAAACGCGTTGTGATTTGCATTAAATGGGGTGACTTGTTCGGGCCTGATTATGTGAATGTACTGCACCGCGCGTGCCGCGCTAACATCACAGGGCCGTTTCAATTTGTCTGTCTAACGCCTGATGGCGCGGGGCTTGACCCTGACGTTATCGTCCACCCAATTCCCGATATAGGACTGACGCCAGATCAATGGTATACCTCCCATGTCTGGCCCAAAATCGCGATCTTCGCGCCCGAATTGGCGCACCTTGGCGGGCGTTGTTTGTTTATCGACCTTGATATGATGATCACAGGTGCCCTTGATGAGATGTTTGAGGCGACGGGCGGGTTTATCTCCCTTGATGGCGGTAAAAACTGGTGGCCGCGCGCGTCAGGTTACGCGCCGATGCTGGCTACGGGCGTTTTTGCCTTTGATCTGGGCGGGCAATCCCAGATCATGTCCGCGTTTTTGGCCAACAAAGACCACATCATCGCCACCTATCCCAACGAGCAAACCGTTGTCGGCGAACAGGCGCACGATATCACCTATTGGCCCCATGGCTGGGTCATCAGTTTCAAACGCTGGTTGCGCCGCCCCCTCGGCGTCGATATGTTCGTTCCGCCCAAAGCCCCACCCGCACAGGCCAAGATCATCGCATTTCACGGCACACCGCGCCCCTTTGATCTTGTGTCACCAAAGGCTGGCTTTTGGGATCGGCCTCCGCATATGGGTCGGGGGCAGGTTGCTTGGGTGTATGACTACTGGGTGAAATACGGGGGCATTGTCCCCTCCACGACTGGAGATTGATTTGGGCCGTTTCAAAGAAGCCATTCGCAAATGGAAACTGAGCCGTCGCAGCCCGTCTAATGTGTTCCAAAGCTATTATTTAAAGAACAAATGGGGTGATGGCGAAAGCCGTTCTGGGAAAGGTTCCAACATGGGTGCGACGCAAGAACTGCGCGCCCTTTTGCCACCGCTTATGGCCAACCTCGAGGTAAAGACATTCCTCGATCTGCCGTGTGGAGATTATTACTGGATGCAGCATGTGGATCTTGGCGTGGATCACTACACGGGCGGCGATATTGTGCCAGACATGATTGCCGCAAACACCGCCGAGCATGCCCGCGACGGTGTCAGCTTTGAGGTAATCGACCTGATCCAAGGGTCGATCCCGCGCCACGATCTTATTCTGACGCGCGACTGTCTTGTGCATTTGAGCGAGGCGCATGTGAAAAAAGCAGTTGCCAATATCAAGGCGTCTGGGTCGACTTGGCTTTTGACGACCACCTTCCCCAACCTTGGCACCAATGAGGAAATCGCGACAGGCCAGTGGCGCCGCATTGACCTGCAAAAGCCGCCCTTTGGCTTCCCCGCTCCAGACAGTATGATCGCCGAAGGGATGGAGTATGAAAAAGGCCAAGGGCCTGATAAGATGCTTGGCCTTTGGCGGATTGCCAATTTGCCTGATTGGGCGAGCTAACCCATGGATTTAAGTGATATTTTACATGGCTGGAACCGCCGTCGCATTGTGGCGCGCCGCCTGTCCAAACCTGCCAAATACACGCCGTTTGGATTCATGATGAACGCAATTTCCGAGATGCAGGACGGGAGGTTTGAACCGCTTGAAACCGCCCTTGTCCGCACGATGTTGCAGCGTACCGACCGCTTCGTGAATGTTGGGGCGAATATGGGCTTTTATTGTCTGCTGTCGGCGCAAGCGGGCGTTGAAACGATGGCCCTTGAACCCGTGCCCAGCAATGTGCGCTTTATCGTCGACAACATGCGCGCGAACGGCTGGGACACGGCGGTTACGTTGTTGCCTGTCGCTGCGGGCGCCGAGCCTGGATTTGTGGATATTTATGGGGTCGGGACGGGATCATCGGTCCTCAAAGAGTGGGGGTCAAATCCTGAAAGTACGCGCCAGACCGTGTCTGCGGTGCGCCTTGATGATGTGATCGCGTCGCCCAGAACGGATGAGCGGATGTTCATCCTGATGGATATTGAGGGCTATGAGACCTTTGCGCTTAAGGGATCAAGCGCGCTGATCAACGCGGCGACAAAACCGGTCTGGCTGATCGAGATCGTAGGTGAGGGGTTTGAGGGCACCATTAACCCGCAAGCCCAAGACGCCTTTGATATGATGTTGGCTGCTGGATATCAGGCGGTTTGCGTTGATGAAACATTGGCCCCCGCTAAAGGCCCCACGCCCAGCGCCACCAACTTTTTGTTCTTTGATAAAGCCCTCACGCTTGAGGACGTTTTGGGGCCAGAGGCAGAGCGCATCGCACCCTTGGTGGTCTAATCCTTGCGTCGCGCCTTGCGCTCGCGGTTCCACACCCGCAGGCGTTCGTAGCGCGCATCGCCCACGATCCTATTGAGCAGATTGCCTGCCTTTTGCCCCGCCGCGCGTTTTATGGCGACCTTGCTGGCCGCAGCCTTACCACGTTCGAACAGATCGGGCGGCGTATCACCCGTCACGGGGGCCGTTTTGATCGCGCCCCACGTGGGGTGGGCGGCATAGTTGATGTCGGGCTCGACTTCTGTGGTCATCGCGCCGTCAAAGCCAGTGTGGTCCAGAAACCGATCCACAGCCTCTTTCACCAGTGGCCAATCGTCATGGTAATCATCCCCGGCGATTAGCCCGCCAATCTTGACCTTGCGCGCCCATTTCCAAATCGTATCGCCGCCCTCTTGGCCTGAATGGGCGTATCCGTCGATATAGATGAAATCCAAGCTCTCATCGTCAAACAGGTCATAGGCTTCATCAAAGCTCATCCGTAGAAGTTTGTAGGGTTCAAACAGGCCAACGCGGCGGAGGGCGGTTTTGTATTGGGCCGTATCATGGGTATCGCCATACATATCGACGCCGAAAAATTCCGCGAACCGACCAGAGGCGACCATGCGGGCCGAAAATTCGCCCGCCGCCACGCCTAGCTCAATGCCGACCAGATCGTTACCGTCAAACATCTGTAAAATGTCGTGCCGGTGCGCGCCCTTGAGTTTACGCATTAAAGTCATTCCAGTTCAGCTGCTGATTGTGGGTCTGATCGACAAATACGCGTTTCCCCACGACCTTGTCAAATTCATTCCCTGCAAAAGATGAGGCTGGTGATATCATCAATAGCGCTGTGTAGCCCTTTCTGAAAACTTTCTACTGGGAATTTTGTGGGGACTTTTCGGATTGGACTACATTCCCTACATTGTTTTCTTCTTCTACGAGAAAGAGAGATACTAATAGACCTCCCAACCTCGTAGATGCACAGCCAGCCTCATCCCCCCGCACAATCAAAACCGTCAACTTGACGATTATCAACTCCTGATCTCAGGTCAGGGTTGTGCACGATAGAACTATGGGGCGGCCTACCACTCGCCCCCACGCTATCGTAGACCAAACTGTAGACCAAATTACGCCTGTTGCAGGAACCGAAATGAGACAGTAGCCTTGTTTTGTAAGGTTAATGCTAAGCGTTGGTGCCTACTGGCGGAGCCATTCCTCTTCTGGGCACCACAAATCACTGTTAAGTATTTGTAATTATTATATAAAAATTGGCTTGGTACCTACAGAACATAGCCACAGGACCACTTTGTAAATCTGTGACGAGCTGGGGAGTGTTTTTTCATCCAAAGACGCTGCGAAGTCGCCCTGCCCGCTTCAAGCAAGTTTAATCTGACAGAGCCTTCAGTATCGTAAAATTGGCTGTCCGTTTTCATAAAGATCTAGCATCATATGCGTATGAGCGGTTGGCCAAAAAGCGCTTGGATGAAGAGCGCGACTGTTAACGCTGAATAAATAAAGCCAGCAACCCATATGGTGGTGATGCCTTGATCTGTTCTGTCTGCCCATAGTCCGATCAGGGGCAAAACTTGCGTGGATGGATCAGCCAGGCGAACGAGTGTGAGGCGTCCATCAGATCCTGCATGTCGTGAAATAATGATGTCTGCTTTCACCCTCGTACTCACTATTGCTCACCAAACGCAATTTCAAGCATCGCTTTCTGAATAGCGTCAGGCATGCCCGGGTCGTATTGAGTATGGGAAGCTCCCTTTACAATCTGACATGTTTTCTTCAGCGCAAAACTTTCACTTTCAGTTCGCTCGTCCGTATCTGCTTCGCTCTCTAATAGCTTTTCAATAACTTCGTGGGCAAAAGCAGGGGGGCAGAGCATGTCGAATTCGCCAGTGATCAATCTTATTTTTTTCCGTAAAGAGCGAACAAGTTCCTCGCGACTTTCAATAACACGCTCACCATCTC